>Ga0209454_1000072_pt1 | contig 73673 bp, 46 predicted proteins | sample WorMetHERISLAND1_2_FD_187400 | JGI IMG/M metagenome (GOLD analysis project Ga0209454, IMG submission 187400) | Marine gutless worms symbiont microbial communities from Max Planck institute for Marine Microbiology, Germany - Olavius geniculatus... | ecosystem: Host-associated > Annelida >... | reverse complement strand
CAGTCCTCTGACCTCAGTCCTCAGTCATCAGTCCTCTGCCCTCTGTCTTCTGTCCTCTGTCTTCTGTCCTCTGACCTCTGACCTCTGACCTCTGTCCTCTGCCCTCTGCCCTCTGCCCCCTGCCCTTTTTCCGACTTTGTCTCGCCTGAGCTCGTCGAAGGCCGCATTCCGCATTCCGACTTCAAAACTCTGCCCTCTGACCTGTTCGCGAACGCTGCATCAGATAGAGTACTCCGAAAACAGCCAGCCCGATCAAATAGGTCCAGTAGCGTTGAGCGTGGGCCAGACCCAGCCAGCGTGCAATCAGGTCCGGTCGCATCAGGTTTAGCGTCACGAACAAGAATAAGGGTATTTCGTAAAACCTGTTTTTGGTTACAAACCAGCCCTGGGTGGCCGATGCGAAAGCAAAATTGCCGATACAGGCCATCACGAAAATGAGCAATCCCTGGAGCCAGCTGTCGATGTTGTGTAAAATCAGATCCGAGTTGAATATGAACATGAACGGCAATATCGCGGTCCGGATATCGTACATAAAGCCCTGCAACCCGGTCGGTATGGGCGGCGATTTGGCAATCGCTGCCGCGGCATAAGCCGCCAATCCCACCGGCGGCGTATCGTCAGCCAGTATCCCGAAGTAAAAGCAGAACAGATGCGCCGCCATCAGCGGTACGATAAAATCCATATACCCGCCGACTTCGACGATGACCGGCGCCGTCAAAGAGGCCATTACGATATAGGTCGCCGTGGTGGGCAGTCCCATTCCGATAATCAAACTGGCAACCGCCGTGATGGTCAGCAGCAGGAAGATGTTGCCGCCGGACAGCACGTCGATAACCTCGGTGATCAGCCCGCCGAGTCCCATGGCCACCACACCTACGATAATGCCGGCGGCGGCCGTGGCCAGTGCAACGGAGCACATATTCCTGGCGCCGGTAGCCAGAGCCGAAAAAATCTTGACGATACTTTGCTTAAGGGCGGGTCCGATGGGTTCTTGGTTTAAATAGGCTTTCACCGGATCCTGCAGCAGCATAACGATGGCCATCAGCCAGATGGCATTGAAGGCGGCCATTTCCGCCGAGTGGCGCGCAATGATCAGTTCATAAAGCAGCATCCCGATAGGTATTAAAAAATGCACGCCGCTGAGCAGGGTCTTGAAAAAAACGGGCAATTCATCACGTGTCAGGCCTCTCAACCCCAGCTTGGAAGCCTCGATGTGGGTGATGTAGAATAAAGCGGCATAGGATGCGAACGCGGGAACCGCGGCGGCCTTGATGACTTCGATGTAAGGAACGTTGACATATTCGGCGATGATGAAGGCCGCCGCCCCCATAATCGGCGGTGCAAGTTGGCCGTCGGTGCTGGCGGCAACCTCAACTGCGGCCGCCTTGGTGGGCGGGTAGCCGACTTTTTTCATCAAGGGGATGGTAAATGTCCCGGTCGTTACGATATTGGCGATGCTGGAGCCGGAAACCAGGCCGGTGAATCCGCTGCCCATGACCGCTGCCTTGGCCGGACCGCCTTTATACCCACCTAGGATGCTCAAGGCAAGTTGAATAAAATAGTGACCGGCGCCGGCTTTTTCCAGCATGGCTCCAAAGAGCACAAACAAAAAAACGATCGTCGCGGAAACATCCAGTGGGATGCCGTAAATTCCTTCGGTGGACATGGTGATCTGGCCCATAAAGCGACTGATGGACACTCCTTTGAAGGCAATGATATCCGGCATGTAAGGTCCGAAAAAGGCATAAACACAGAAGAAAGTGGCGATTACCGACAATGCCGGACCGATGACACGCCGGGAGGCTTCCAGCAGCATCAGCAACAGGACGAGACCGATGATCAGATCCCGGGTAATGGGGGCTCCATAGCGTTCATTGATTCCGGCATAATCAACGGCAATGTAGACGGCTGAAAAGCAGGCTAAAATGGCAATTACGAAATCCCAGGGTGGGATCCGGTCTTTGGTGGAGAGAAACTTTAGACCGAACCGGCTTTGTTTGAAGACGGGATAATTCAAATAGACGATCAGCAGGGCAAATCCCAGGTGGATCGAACGAATGAAGACAGTGTCTAAAATCCACCAGCTGGCAATCGAAAGCTGAAAAAAGGACCAGATCACTCCGATGGTCGGGATCACCCATTTCGTAGGACCGACGAGTCGTCTGGCAATCCCTTCCTCCTCCTCGGCCATATTCCGGGCAACTTCAAGCCCCTCGTTTTTTCGCATACCTACCCGTGTTACTTCAGCCCGACTTCTTTATAATACTTCATGGCTCCGGAATGTATGGGTGCGGACAGACCTTCAAGCATGTTTTCTTTGGTCAATCCGCCGTAGGCGGGGTGCAATTTTTTGAAGGCCTCGAAGTTGTCAAACACTTCCTTGGTAATGGCGTAGACGACTTCGTCCGGCACCTTGGCTGACGTCACAAAGGTGGCCTTGACGCCAAAGGTCGGGACATCGGCATCGTTCTCAGCGCCCGGGTAGTGCTTGGTCACCTGGGTGACCGCTTTGGCGTAGTAGGGATATTTTTGAAGGAGGCTTTCGATATTGGTGATCGGCACAAACTTGACCTTACGCTTACCGGAGGTGGCTTCTTTGTAGTAGCCGCTGGGATGTCCCACGGTATAAAATGCGGCATCTAGACGGCCGTCCTGAATCAGCCCGGGAGCTTCGGCGGCTTTCAGGCTCTCGGCGTGAAAATCTTTTTCAAAATCCAGGTCGTTGGCGACCAGCGCATCGATGGCATTTTTGCGGTAGCCGGAACCGACGTTTCCGACGTTAATACGTTTGCCCTTGAGATCCTCCAGGGAGTCGATATTGGCGTCCACCGCGGCAATCAAATCAACCGTTTCGGGATGAATAGAAAACACGGCCCGCAGATCTTTTTGCGGTCCCTTGTCTTTCCAGTTGGCGATTCCCTGAACCGCCTGGTATTGGCGGTCGGACTGGGCGACACCGAATTCGAGATCGCCGGACATGATGGCATTTATATTGAAAACGGAACCGCCGGTAGACTCGACCGTGGCCCGGATGCCGTACTCCTTGCGTTTTTTGTTGACCATTCTGGCAATTGCACCGCCGGTGGGATAATAAACACCGGTGATGCCGCCGGTTCCGATTGTAACGAATTCGGTTCGGGCGGCTTCGGCCTTTTGTTCTAAAGGTCCTATTCCTGCAAACAGCCCCAGACCGAAAATCAGAGCAGTCGATAGAAAGATTAGCTTTTTCATTGGATCCTCTTTTGGGTTGATGTGGTTGGAATCAAGAAGGAACTACATCCCGTGCTCCGAGAAATATTTGGCTGCACCCGCGTGGGGCTGTACCCCGGCATCGATCTTCCTGGCTGAATCTGCGGCAAACAAAGACAGCGCCGGATGGGCGCTCTTTAAGCGCTTTGCATTACTGTAAATGGCATCCATAATCTTATAAACCGTCTGCTCATCCAAATCTTCCGAGGCGACCAGCATCCCCGTTGTCCCGAACGTTGTGATGGTCTGGGGACGCGATGGATATGTATCGGCAGCAATGTTAATTTTCGAAAAAGCGGGATGATCATTAACCAGTTTTTCGATATCTTTATCATCCATGTTCACCAGGCGGGCCTTACAGAGTTTGAACAACTGCTGCAATGATGCGTCAGAGTGTACGCCAATGTGTAACATCGCCTGCACCGTGCCGTGACAAAAAGCCATCGTATCCTGGGACTGGGAAGCTGGTAATTCCTGTACCAGACTAAAATCTTGGTTCGACCAGCTTTTGGTTTTCATGATCGTATCCATCGCAAGATGCTCCATCGACAGCGGTGCACCGGCATTAATGCGCTTTCCCTTCAGATCATCCAGTGAGTTAATTCCTGCATCACTTCGCACAACAAGGGTTATGGGCGTAAAATACAGCGGAACCAGCACTCGTAAATTATCATAGTTAATATCGAGAAACTCGAAATTTCCGGTTTTATTAATTGCATCGTTCAGCATGCGCGAATCGATCAGACCAATATCAAGAGAGCCCCCCCGAAGGTTGGTGAGATTATCCACATCGTCGGGTGCCGGAACTGTTTTACAGTTTATATCACCCGAATAGCTGTTAATTACCCGACAGAGTATCCGACCGGTGAAGTGGGAAAATGTACCGGACTCTTCGGTGCCTATAAGGATATCGAAGGCATACGCGGAATAAGGGCATAACCCGACGATAAAAAAAACGATTATCACAGGGGCTCGCTTGAATAACCAGGTAAAACAGTGGTTCTTTCCATGTTTGCTGGTAATCATGTTTTCCTCCGCTAGATTATAAACTTAAAATGACGACTCATGATAGACACATCCCCGATGGCGGAGCCATGCGGCAGGCCAATTGATCTAGGTTTGAATATTTCGCAACCGCAGCACCGAGCAGTTCGCGCGATCCGTGACTCTCTCAGAGCAGGAATAACTGAAAACTTCGTTAACATCACGGCGGCGGTTATGGTATACCACGATCAAGTCGGCTCCCCACTTATCGGCGGCCTTTATGATTTCTACCCAGTTTTTACCGGTTCTTACCTCAAATGACACGCTCTCATCACAATTGTCCTGGACAAATTGCGCCAGTGACTTTTTGAATCTATCGGCTGCCTCCTGGCGCACTTCATCAGTGATGAAGGATGAAACAAGCGGCATACCAAAACCGGGCATTACGCCGACCAGTTGTATCTCAGCCCCGTTCTGTTCGGCAAGAACGGCAGCCTTTTGATAAAGAGCCCTGGCAGCATCAGGATAATCAACTTCTATAGGTACAAGAATTTTTTTAAACATAATAGACTCCAGGATAAAAAACAGGCATTAAATTTCAAGTCAACAACACCGAGGATTTTTAGGCCGACAATTCCATCACGGATTGGATGTCAGCAAACTTCTGCCGCCCCGGATTTGGGGCCTTTTACGGCGCTACGCCGACGAACCAGGCAAGGTTATATCCGCATTGGCATCGCTTTTAAGCAGCAGCTTCCAGTTTACGACTGCGGCTGCGCTGTAAAAAGGCGACGGCCGCATATAGCAGCAGCGCCGGAATGAACATGAGCTGTTTCGGCAGCCGTTTGCTGGGCACCTGGATGTTCAGTAATTCCTGGTCAAAATCGATGCCGGCTTTCTCCGCCGCGCTGGAGAAAACCACGTTATCAATCAGGGTTTTGCCATCTTCTACGCGGGTTTCAATTCCGATGGCGGCCAGTCTCTCGGCCCCGCTGCCTTCGTCGCCCACGGGCAGCATCACCGTCTTGGTGAATTCCGTCCCGTCCATTTTCTCGCCTTTGAGCATGATTCTCAATTGGGCGCCGGGCTCCATATCTTGCACGGTCTGTTCAAGCTGGGCGGCCGGTTCCTGCATCAGCGGCGGAAAGGCCATGTCCCACCAGAATCCGGGGCGAAACAGGGTAAATGCCACGAGCAGCAGGGCCACGGTTTCATAGATGCGGCTTCTGGTGAGAAAGTAGCCTTGGGTGCCGGCGGCAAATGCCAGCATGGCGACCACCGCGGCCACGATCACGATGACCAGGTGAAGCCAGTTGGCCACGCCGATAATCAGCAGCTGGGTGTTAAAAATAAACATAAATGGCAAAACCGCCGTGCGAATGTCGTAGGTAAATCCCTGAATACCGGTACGAATGGGATCGCCGCCGGAGATGCCCGCCGCCGCAAAGGCCGCCAATCCCACCGGAGGCGTATCATCAGCCAGGATGCCGAAATAGAAAACGAACAGGTGCACGGCAATCAAAGGCACAATCAAGCCGTTTTGGGCGCCCAGATCGACAATCACCGGCGCCATCAGGGTGGAGACGACGATGTAGTTGGCGGTGGTCGGCAGACCCATCCCTAAAATCAGACTGATAACAGCGGTAAACAGCAGGATCAACAACAGGTTGCCGCCGGAGATGAATTCCACGAATTCGGTCATGACCAGCCCGATACCGGTCAGGGTCACGGTACCGACAACGATACCGGCCGCAGATGTGGCCACACCGATGCCGATCATGTTGCGAGCGCCGGACACCATGCCGTCAATCAAATCAATAAACCCGCGTTTGAAGGTGAACTCATCGCCTTTCATCTTGCGAAAAACGCCTTTTAACGGCCGTTGCGTGATGACGATAAATATCAGCAAAACCGTCGCCCAGAAAGCGGACAGCGCGGGGGAAAGCCGTTCCACCACCAGGCACCACATGAGCACGACAATGGGCAGCAGGAAATAGTATCCGGCCTGGGCTGTCGGGCCCAGTCTGGGCAGTTCCTTGATTTCATGGCTGCTGTCCAATTCCGGGACTTTGCAGGCTAGGGACAGGAGCAACAGGTAGGCGACAAAAAGCAGGACTGAAACCACGTAAAGCGTCGCACCGCCGGCGATGGTTTTGATCCAACCCAATCCGTAGTAGGTAACACCGCCAATGATGATTAGCGACAGAATCGTAATTGCAAAAGAAAACAATTTCTGGTTCAGGGTTTTTGTTACCGGCTTTTTCATGCCCTTCAAACCCAATTTGCACGCTTCCAGGTGAACAATGTATACCAGGGCGATATATGAGATAATCGCCGGCAGGAAAGCGTGTTTAATCACCTCCACGTAGGTGATGCCGACATACTCAACCATCAGGAAGGCCGCCGCACCCATCACCGGGGGCATAAGCTGGCCGTTGGTTGAGCAGGCCACCTCAACGGCGCCTGCTTTTTCCGCCTTGAAGCCGACTTTTTTCATGAGAGGAATGGTGAATGTCCCGGTGGTGACCACGTTGGCAATGGAAGATCCCGATACCAGACCGGTCAACCCGGATGAGACCACCGCGGCTTTGGCCGGACCGCCCCGCAGATGTCCCAATCCGGCAAATGCGGTTCGAATGAAGTAGTTGCCGGCGCCGGCCGATTCGAGCAGCGCGCCAAACAGCACAAACATAAATACCATACCGGTGGAAACCCCCAATGCTACCCCAAACACACCTTCGGTTCCCAGCCAGTAGTGAGACATCCCCTTGGAGAGACTGGCACCTTTGTGAGCAATCACAGAGGGCATATAGGGACCAAAAAAGGTATAGATGGTGAACACACCGGCAACCACCATCAGGGGTGGGCCCAGCGCGCGGCGGGTGGCCTCCAGCAGAAGGATCATCCCGACAACGCCGACAATCAGGTCGAATTGGGTCGGATCCCCCGGACGATCTGACAAAGCCTCATAAAACAAGAACAGATAGGCCGCGCAGAACGCGCCCACGAGCCCCACAATCCAATCCTGAATGGGGATATATTTACGGGGCGATGATTTAAGCGTAGGATAGGCCACATAGGATAAAAAGACGGCAAAGGCGAGGTGAATGGACCTGGCCTCCGTATCGTTCAATACAAATATGTTGAAGATGAACGGCAGGGGAGATGCGTACCAGAGCTGAAATAACGTCCAAATCAGCGGCACATAATAGAGTACTTTTTTCGGTATCGCACCGGTCGGGTTCCGGGCCCCTGTATCTGACTCTGCAATCATCTCCTGAAGCTGATCTTCTGTTTTCAGGCTTTCTGTCGATTCGGTCATTGCGATGAGTCCTTTTGTGAGAAGAGTGGTATCGGAAAAGGCTTTCACGGCGAGTTTTCGGCCGAAGCAGGAATGGAAGCATCCGATCTCGCCGCTGTCAGGATGCGGACAAAGTGCACCGTTTGACCGGCGCACTTTGTCCAAGCGCGGATCATTACATCAGGCCAGCTTCCTTGTAATACTTAACGGCGCCCTTGTGCAACGGTGCTGAAAGTCCATCCTTGATCATTTCTTCTTTTTTCAAAACCTTAAAGGCCGGATGAAGTTTCTTGAACTGGTCGAAGTTTTCGAAAACCGCCTTGACCACATTGTAGATGATATCTTCGGATACATTGGCTGAGGTTACGAATGTCGCACCGACACCGAATGTCTGAGTATCATCTGGGGTTCCACGGTACATACCACCGGGAACCGTGGCTGTGCGGTAATAGTCGTTGGCTTCGACCAGCTCGTCGACCTCGGGACCGGTCACGTGGACCAGTACGGAGTCACACGAGGTGCTTGCTTCTTTGATCGAGCCACTGGGATGGCCCACAGTGAATACCATGGCATCGACTTTATTGTCGCACAGCGCTTTGGACTGTTCGGAGGATTTGAGCTCGGATGCCAGCTTAAAGGTGTCTTTGGTCCAGCCCAAAGCCTTCATAACGACTTCCATGGTACCGCGTTGACCGGAGCCGGGATTACCGATATTGACCCGTTTGCCCTTCAGATCCTGAAAATTCTTGATGCCGGCATCGGCGCGGGCCACAACGGTAAACGGCTCGGGATGAACGGAAAATACCGCCCGCAAGTCTTTATTGGGCCCTTTGGCCTTGAACTTACTGGTACCGTTATAGGCATGGTACTGCCAATCGGACTGGGCGACCCCCATATCCAGCTCGCCGGCGGCGATGGTGTTCAGGTTATAAACAGAGCCGCCGGTACTTTCAACCGAGCAGCGAATGCCGTGTTGTTTCCTGCCTTTATTCACTAGGCGACAGATGGCGCCGCCGGTGGGATAATAAACCCCGGTTACACCGCCGGTTCCGATCGTGACGAAGGTGGTATTTGCGGCTTGCGCCTGCTGTTCCAAAGGCCCTAACCCGGCCAGCAACGCCAGGCCGAAAACCAAAGCAACTGTAATTACGAATAGTTTTTTCATTGAATCCTCCTTTTCATTGAAATGATTTGATTGGATGGTGGGACGTTTCCTAACTTAGTGCCTGATTTACTCTTTTACCACCCCTTTCCCGTAAAATTTAATTTTTAACAATGGATTAGAGTTTGAATAGCATTCAGGATTCTAATGCTGTATCAAATCGAATAATGAATTGCAACCTGATACTCGAAAAAAAAAGATGCTGGATTCTGGTTGCTGGATGTTGATTGCGGGGCGAGGATGGGGAAATAGTAAAGTAAAGGGTAGAAGGTTGAAGGTAGAAGGTAGAAGGTTGAAGGTAGAAGGTTGAAGGTAGAAGGTTGAAGGTTGAAGGTGGAGGGTGGAAGGTGGAGGGTGGAAGGTGGAGGGTGGAAGGCGGAAGGAAGTAGTTTTAATTCAAAATTTCGCTATTCCCACTTTCTCCGGCATTGTCTGGCCTGAGTTTGTCGAATGCCGATTTCCGACTTCCCAATTCGGAACTCCCACATCAATAATCTATGATTTCTGCCTTCTGACGTCTGACCTCTGTCCTCTGTCATCTATCCTTTTTCCGACTTCCGCATCTTTAGCCGCGGCATAGTCCTGCCCTATCGGACGACGCCGGGTCCGACTTCCGAATTCCAAACTCTGTCCTCTGTCTTCTGTCCTCTGTCCTCTGTCCTCTGTCCTCTGTCATCTGTCATCTGTCCTCTGTCATCTGTCATCTGTCCTCTGTCCTCTGTCCTCTGTCTTCTGACCTCTGTCATCTGACCTCTATCATCTGTCCTCTGACCTCTGTCCTCTATCATCTGTCCTCTGACCTCTGTCCTCTGTCATCTGTCATCTGTCCTCTGTCTTCTGACCTCTGTCTTCTGATACCTCCCGGCAAGCTCCTCATAGTATCGGGCCTCATCCACCCTTTCCCGTTTACGGCAGCCTGCTGCAAATATTTTGCACTTTTTCCGCAAGGTCTCGATTGCAGCGTTCCTTTGGGATGCGGAGAGTTGGCCGGACTCGATCAGCTTTTTGAGGGACCGGATCCGGTATTTATCAAGCCCGGCGGTTATTGAGAGCTGGTCCGCATGCCCGCCGCGTTTGATGATCAGGGGTTCGTCGATCAAGAATACCGGGTACCGGCGGCTCACCCGCAGCCACAAGTCATAATCTTCGCAAGCCGGCATTTGCTCGTCGAAAACACCGACGGCGTCAAACAGGTTTTTACGAATCATCACGGCCGAGGGGCTAACCAGGCACAGGGCCAGGGAGGGCTCAAAGATCATGCCGGATAACTTTTTGTGCCGTTTTTTGGGATTCACCCGCACCCCGTTTCGCACCCAGGTTTCTTCCGTCTGACAGATCTGGGCCGCCGGATTGGATTGGAAAAATGCCACCTGGCGGGTCAGCTTTCGCGGCAGCCAGCGGTCGTCGGAGTCTAAAAAAGCAATCAGCTGGGACCGCGATTCGGCAATACCCCGGTTGCGCGCCGCACTGACGCCTTGGTTGTCCTGCCGCAACACGATAAGGTCCCGGCCGTAGGAATCCAGAATTTCTCCGGTGTCATCCGTCGACCCGTCATCCACCACGAGCATCTCATAGTCGGTGAAGTCCTGGGCCAGAACCGAGTCAATCGCTTCCCTGAGGATCCAGCCCCGGTTGTAGGTGGGAATAATTACAGATACAGCCGGGATTTTTCCAAGATTTGACATGATAAAAAAATTACCAGACTAATTGGTACAAGGTGTAAGGTATAAGGTATAGGGTGTAAGGCTTAAGGTAAGTGGCCGATTGATATTTGAGTCATACCTTGGACCCTAAACCTATACCGTTCTTTTATACAACCCACCCAAGTCACGGTTCTCCTCTAGCTTCAGTCATTAGCTCCTAATCCTTCAACCCTAAACCCTAAACCTTATACCTTTCTTCTTCAAAGCATCCTTTCAATCTGCCCCAACTTGTCTTTCAGGCGTTTGGCGGAAACGGGGACGGCGGTTTTAAGCTCCTGGGCAAAAACGGAAACCTTATACTCCTCCAGCATCCAGAAATATTCTTCGATCGCCTGACGCTTTTCATCGGATGCGGATGGTGTCAGTGTTTGGAGCAGGCTGTTTAATCCGTCGATATGCTTGTTGACCTCGGTCGCCTTGGCCTGATCTTTTTCAAAATCGAGCGGCGCACGCTGGGCCCGGATCATTAAGGCCCGGATATATCTTTCAAGGTGGACATAGCGATCCTGTTCGTACAACTCAACGAAGTTTTCCGGAACCAGGCGCACCAGACTGGCAATCAATTCCTCGAATAAGGCTTTGATTTTAGGGTTGATGCGATTGCCGGCCTGCAAACGATTAATCTGACTGCGAGTCTCATGGTAGGCCGTCAATACCGGCAGGGTGCTGGTGAGCTGCTTTCTGCCGCTGCTAAGAATCTGCGGTTTTATTTCTTCGGCATAGGCATAAAAGTCAGTCTGCGACCGGATGTTCCTGCTGAACAGCCGATGAATAAAATTCCGATAAAGCCGCTGCTGAAAAGGCCCGGCACCACCGAAATAGTCGGCCAGTGAAGATTGAGCCGGCGGTAAAACCAGTTGTCGTTTCAAAAATCTCAAGTCCCCGGCAAAATGAATGGTATACAGGGTCAACACGCCCTCCAGATGAGCAGCCCAGGCTTTGTCGGCCTGTTGAAACAGCCGCAGGTTGACCCGTTTATCCATCTGCGGATCTTTTTCCAGGGCCGGATAGGCAATCCATTGGGCCCTGATCTTGCCGGCTTCAATGATATGGTCCGGCAGGTCACCAAAATCCCAGGTCGTGAGGCCGTCTTTTTCCCATTTTTTGCGTAATGCTTCGTATTCATCATATACCGCATCGCCGGCATCTGTCCCGTGCAAAATGGATGGATTGCGGCCGGCGCGTAATTCCTTGCCGTCCGGATCGGTAATGGCGATTCGCATCCTGAGGTGATCCGGCAGGGTTTCATTAGACCAGGCCGTCGCCGGGATGTCGACGCCCAGCCGCTGGTATATGAAGCTGCCCAGGGCCGATATCAGAGAGCTGCCCGTTTTCGGCATTTCCCGGCAAATTAATTCAACGGTATCTTTGACCGGCACCAGCTGTTTGCGATAGGCTTTGGGCAAGCCCTTGATCAATCCTTCAATTTTCTGCGGATAAAGCCCGGGCACCATCCAATCCATGGCCTCAGGAGTCACCGAAGAAGCGAGGGCAGCGGGTATTTTAACGGTCACGCCGTCATTATTCTCGCCGGGTTCGAAGGCATAAGCGCAGTTAAATGGATGCCCGGCGAGCTCGAGACGGTCCGGGAATTGGGATATGGACGCTTCATCCGGATCATAGAGGAGCAGATCTTCCCGCTTCATTCGTAAAAATCGATCATTCTTTTTTTTCTTCAAAAATTTTTGAAGGGTTCGAATATCATAAACGCCGGGCAGTCTTTCTTGGTAGAAACTGAACAATTCCGGTTCACTGATGAGGATGTCCCGGCGACGAAACCGGTTTTCGATATCCTTGATGCCGTCAATCAGCTTCTGGTTATGCTGCATGAAGGCAAACGGTTTTTTGACATCACCATTGATCAGGGCGCTCTGGATAAAAATATCGGATGCTTCTGCCGGATCGACTCGGCCGTAGGAAACCTTTCTTTCCGGAACAATGATCAACCCGAAAAGGGATACCTGCTCCAGGGCCACGACCTCTCCCCGTTTTTTTTCCCAATGGGGATTGAGATAGGTATATTTGCACAGATCCCGGCCCAGGTCCTCCAGCCAATCACTATCGATATTGGCGACGGTGCGGGCAAAAACCCTGGAGGTCTCGACCACTTCCGCCGCCACAATCCAGGGTTTGGTTTTATCGAAAAGCCCTGATCCGGGGAAAATCATCACCTCCCGGCCCCGGGCAGCACGGAAAAAGTTCTTTTCCTTTTGCCGGGCAATATTGGAGAGAAAACCGCTCAGAACCGATTTATGGATAGCAGCGTATTTTTCAACCGAAATCCTATCTTCAAATTGACCAACATCAAGTCCTGCCCTCCCCTTTCCTTTTTCCGACTTTGTCTCGCCTGAGCCTGTCGAAGGCCGCTTTCCCTCTTCCGAATTTCGTTTTCCCACTTCCGCATTCCGCATTCCGACTTCCGACTTCTGTTTTCCCCCTTCCGAATTCCGACTTCCGCTTTCCGACTTCCAAAGATTGTGTTCGGCCAGCAGGGCCACGATTTGGCTGTGAACATCTTGCCATTCCCGCATGCGCTTAAAAGAAATAAAATGCTCGCGGCAATAGCGTTTCATCTGGTTATTGCTTTTTACTTTCTGCCGCTGGGCAAGGTAGCGACGCCAGATATTGAGCAGCGTGATAAAATCCGAACCCGGATCATCGAACAGGGCATGCATCCGGTCGGCTTCGCGGGTTTTTTCAGCCGGGCGCTCCCGGGGATCCTGAATGCTGAGGGCGGCGGCGATCACAGCGATCTCCGGTATACAACCTTCCTTTTTGGCCTCGATCAACATCCGCGACAGCCGGGGATCCAAAGGAATCCGGGCCATAATCCGCCCTTTCTCCGTCAATACAACCCCGTCTTCGGTCGTCCGCCCTCTGTTATTTGTCTTCTGCCCTCCGTCCTCTGACTTCTGTCTTCTGTTCTCAGACTTCTGACTTCTGACTTCTGTCTTCTGTCTTTTCGCGATCGCTCCCAGTTCAAAAAGCAGGTTAAAGCCGTCCTTGATACTTTTGGTATCGGGCCGATCGATAAAAGGAAATTCAGCAATATCTCCCAGCTTCAGGGATATCATGCGCAGGATGACTTCAGCTAAATTGGCCCGCAAAATTTCAGGCGGTGTGTACTGGGGCCGCGACAGGAAATCGTCTTCAGTAAACAGTCGGAGGCAGACGCCGTTTTCCACACGGCCGCAGCGGCCCTGACGCTGGTCGGCACTGCTTATTGACACCGGCAGCACCGGTAGGGAGGTTGTGCGAGTCCGGGGCGAATAGCGTGAGATGCGCGCCAGCCCGGAATCGATTACGTATTTAATGCCGGGAATGGTAATGGATGTCTCGGCGACATTGGTGGCAACGATGATCTTGCGCTGGGCAAGCCGGGCAAACACCCGATTTTGTTCGACGGCGGCCAACCGGGCAAACAGCGGCAGCACCCGCACCCCGGGCGGTTTGAGGGCCTCGAGGAGTTCACAGGTTTCGCGGATATCCTGTTCGGTCGGCATGAACACCAGGATATCCCCCTGAGCAGTCTGCTTTAAAAGCCTGTGCGCCGCTTCGGCCGCTAGATCCACATGGGTGAGATCACCGTTATCGGTTTGATCCCCGTCAGGATCAAGATATTGAACTTCGACCGGGTACATTCGGCCGGAGACTTCAATAATCGGTGCCTGGTCGAAGGCTCGGGAAAACTTCTGGGTGTCGATGGTCGCCGATGTAATGATCAGCTTAAGATCGTCGCGGCGGCGCAGCAGGGTCTGCAGGATGCCCAAGATAAAATCAATATTCAGGCTGCGCTCATGGGCCTCGTCGACGATGATGGTGTCATAAGTGCTCAAATATCGGTCACCCTGGGTTTCAGCCAGCAGGATCCCGTCGGTCATGATCTTGACATAGGCATCCCGTTTGGTGCGCTCTTTGAACCGAATTTTGTACCCCACGTCTCGACCGGCCTCCTGTCCCAGTTCTTCCGCAATACGTCGGGCAACCGTAGTCGCGGCAATCCGGCGCGGCTGGGTGCAGCCGATGATGCCGTCAATTCCGCGGCCGGCCGCCAGACAGAATTTCGGCAGTTGGGTGGTTTTGCCGGACCCGGTCTCACCGGATACGACGATGACCGGGTGGCGCTTGATGGCCCCGATGATCTCGTCCTTTTTGGCGAATATCGGCAATTCCTCGTTAAACCGCAATTGCGGCAAATTTTCCAGGCGCCGGCTCCGTTTCAATTCCGACGCCGCCAAACGCTTATGCAGCTGATGGAGTCTTTGTGCAACCTTTTGCTTAGACTTCGATTTTTTATTCAGCTGCCCCAATCGTCTGATTTCACGAACAGCCGCCAGCCGGTCGGCGGCCAGAACCCGCGGTAGATAAGATTCAATTTTCTTTATCTCGTGATAGGTGCTCTTCATACCCAACCCAAAAAAACCGGAATGAATAGCCACAAAGGCACCAAGACACTAAGAAAAAAAGTATGCTAACAATAATCTTCGTGTCTTGGTGTCTTCGCGGCTGAATTTTTACAGTATATTAAACATTATGGTTACTGTATCAAAATTGTCCCTCGTGACCAAAGTGGGATTCATGGTCGAGACATATTTCTGATTGAAAAACCAAAATTTATGAAATAATAATTACCTATTTAGAAGATTAAAATCAACAAATTCAAAAACTACTGAGATTTTTCGATACAAACACCTATAGCCAAGTTATCTAAGAAACCTTTTAAATAGAAGGAGTGCCCAATGAAATTTGTCGTCATCGGCGGAGACGCAGCCGGCATGAGTGCTGCCAGCCGAGCCAAACGAAGCTGCCCGGAATTTGACGTAACGGTTATTGAAAAAACCATGGACGTCTCCTACAGCGCTTGAGGCATGCCCTATAATCTGGCGGCGCCGGAGAGAGACATCGAAGATTTGGTCGTTCGACAGGCCCGGGTATTTCGCGAAAAGCAAAACATCAATCTTTTAACCGGCCATTTGGCGGAAATGGTCGATCCGCAAAAAAAGTCGGTATCCGGCACCAATCTGGATGGTGAGAGCTTTGAATTTGCGTATGATAAATTGCTGATCGCCACCGGCGGCGCGGCCATCAGACCGGATCTTGCCGGCTTTGACCTGCCCGGAGTCGTGGTGCTGAAAAGCCTGGCAGACGGCCGCAGAATAAAACAGCTGCTAAAGGAAAACCGCATCAGGAGAGCCGTAATTATCGGAATGGGCTACATCGCCCTTGAAATGTGCGAATCCCTGGTCGGTCTAAATATTGGGGTTGAGATGGTCAAACCCAATCCGATATTTATGCCGTGGTTGGAGCCATCGATGGCCCAGGCTGTCCGGGACGAGCTTGAAGCTAAAGGCGTCGGCGTGCATGCCGGTCACTCGGTCGAATCCATTGAGCAGACCGCCGAGGGCCTGCAGGTAAATTGCGGGGAGTTGACGCTTAAGGCCGATATGGTGCTGGTGGGCATCGGTGTAGCGCCGTGCAGTCAATTAGCTGAAAATGCAGACCTCGAATTGAGCACGAACAATTCCATTGCCGTGGATCACATGCTGCAAACATCCGATGCGCATATTTATGCCGCCGGAGACTGCGCTGACGCCTATCATGTGGTCACCGGTGAAAAAACCTGGATCCCACTGGCACTGCGTGCCAACCGGGCCGGCTGGGCCGTGGCGGACAATGTCTGCGGCAAGGAGGCCCGGCTGGATGGTATCGCCGGCACGGCGGTCTTTCGGGTATTCGATTTTGAAGTGGCCCGCACCGGATTAAGCATGACCGAGGCCGGCAAAGCCGGCTTCGAACCGGTTCAAAATGTGATCCAATCCCAGTCCAGGGCCCATTCCTATCGCGGGGGCCGGCCCATCTGGGTCAACATGATCGGCGACAAAAAATCCGGGCGCCTGCTGGGGGTTCAAATGGTCGGTAAAGAGGGGGTGGCCCATCGCATCAATGGGCCGGCGGTCGCCCTGCACAACCGGATGACAGTGAGCGAATACAGCCAGACGGATTTGGCTTACGCGCCGCCGTTCGGTCCGACCTGGGATCCGACGCTGACGGCGGCCAATCAGTTGTTGAAGAAAATGTAAACCACAAATAACTTTACTTTTTGCCACGAATAAACACGAATGTTCACGAATAACAAAATCATATATCCGAAATTATCCTACAAAATAATCGGATTGGCGATGGAAGTGCATAATAAACTGGGTTATGGTTTTCTGGAAAAAGTGTATGAAAATTCTTTAATGGTTCTGCTTAATCGGAATGAAATTCCAGCTATCCAGCAGGCTCCAATAAAAGTTCGCTTTGAAGATGAAATTGTGGGAAATTATGTCGCCGATATTTTGGTTGATGACAAGATCATTTTAGAGTTGAAGTGTGTTGAAGCGATAACAAATATTCACCGTGCTCAGGTCTTGAATTATCTAAAAGCCACTGGAAAAAAACTATCCATAATCCTCAATTTTGCCAATCATAAGCTCGAATACGAACGTTTAGCTTTTTAGTTTATTCGTGTACATTCGTGTTCATTCGTGGCTAAAAATAAGGAGGCAACATGAAAAGCTACCGCAAAGAATTATGGTTTGAAGTGCCGACCCGGCGGGCATTCATCAATATCACCCCCGAGGTGAATGAGTGCTTGCGGGAAAGCGGCATCACCGAAGGTTTGGTGCTGGTCAACGCCATGCACATCACCGCCTCGGTATTCATCAACGACGATGAGTCAGGACTCCATCACGATTATGATGTTTGGCTGGAAAAGATCGCTCCCCACGAGCCGGTATCCGGCTACCGGCACAATGTCGGCGAGGACAATGCCGACGCGCATATGAAAAGGCAGGTTATGGGGCGGGAGGTCGTGGTCGCGATCACAGACGGACGATTGGATTTCGGTACTTGGGAACGGATATTTTACGGTGAATTCGACGGGCGCCGCCGCAAACGGGTGTTGGTTAAAATAATCGGAGAGTGATAGCTTTGCTGAATCGGTCTTTTTGACACGTAAGATATCCTGCCTCTGATTGCAGGGTGCATTTATCCTGAACGCATGGCCCTAAATTCATTTTTTATTTTTTGCGAAAATTGGACACGCGCCGATATCCCTCGACTTGACTTCCTAAAAAACCAACGAATATTATTGCATGAATTTTACACGCGACTAGCCCTGGTGTAAATTGCAGGTAAGTTACCCCCTTTGGCTTTCAGCGACGACGCATGCGTCAAAATTCAAGTTTCCATTTGATATCGGTAAATCGAATTTCAATCCACCAACAGAAAGGAGGACACGATGTCCAAAGCGATACGAATTTATCAAGCCGGCGGTCCGGAGGAATTAAAGTGGGAAGAATTTGATCCGGGCAAGCCTGAAGCCGGCGAAGCCCTGGTGCGCCACGAAGCCGTGGGATTGAACTACATCGATGTCTATCACCGCACCGGGCTGTATCCTTTGCCGGGCTTGCCGGCCACACCGGGACTGGAAGGTGCGGGCGTTGTCGAAGAAATCGGCGCGGAAGTTACCGAAGTCGCGGTCGGCGACCGGGTGGCCTACGCCGGCGTTCCTCCCGGAGCCTACGCCGAGGTCCGCAAGATTGCCGCCCACCGGCTGGTAAAACTGCCGGAGGGCATTTCCACCCAACTGGGGGCAGCCATGATGCTCCAGGGCATGACGACGCGCTACCTGTTGCGGGGCTGTTATGACGTCAAAAGCGGCGATACGATATTAATTCATGCCGCCGCGGGAGGTGTCGGCTCGATTGCCTGCCAGTGGGCCAAACACCTCGGTGCAACGGTTATCGGCACTGTCGGTTCAGCGGAAAAAGCCGAGATTGCGCGATCCAACGGTTGCGACCATCCCATCCTGTACAACGATGAAGATTTTGCCGCAAAAACCAAGGAGATTACCAGCGGCAAAGGGGTGGCGGTAGTTTATGATTCCGTGGGCCAGGCCACCTTCATGCAATCTCTGGATTGCCTGCGGCCGATGGGAATGATGGTGTCATTCGGGCAATCTTCAGGATCGGTTCCACCGCTAGACCTGGGCCTTTTGGCGGCCAAAGGCTCTTTATTTCTGACCCGTCCCAGTTTGATGGCCTATACCGCCCAACGCGAGGATTTACTGGATCACGCCCGGGATCTGTTCGAGGTTGTAGAAAGCGGCGCGGTCAAAATCGAAATCAAGCAAACCTACCCCCTGTCAGAAGCCGCCCAGGCCCACCGCGACCTGGAAGACCGCAAAACCACGGGATCGACGATATTAATACCCGGCTGATTTTGGCACGGTAAAAGAGACGATTTGACAATGCTTAGATCAATTGGCAGCCGAACACCGTAAGCCAACCAGTCAAATTAGGGTTACGAATCAGCCAGTTCTGCCTGAGTGAGGAAAACCAAAAAGATCGATCACGAAAGCGCGAAAGGACGAAATAGCGAAATAACGAGATAAGGCCAATAACATCCTTGACGGTCTCGCAAAAAGGCGGAAATCGGCCTTTTTGCGAGAGTATTTAGAGTTCAGTGTATATTGATTTAACAGTCTGATTTTAATATCGATATTTCATTCTAAATTCCAAACACGAAACACCAAACACATAATGAATTCGATTTTTTGCGAATTCATCATCTTTGCGGCTCCAAACCCCCGTGTTTTCGTAATCGAGTATGAGACCTCACAATTTCCCGACCGAATTTATAGAGATTCGTTGACATACCGCAAAAAATCTGGCATAAAAGCCCCTTTGTTAATTTTTTTCGACTTGCAATTAAACGAAATATTCGAGAATATAGATCCTTGCGCCTGCAATCAGGGCGTACGCATATATACAAAATAAGAAAAAAATTAGTGGGAGGTTTTTACAGCATGGCTGAAGAAGCAATCAAACTTGGCGGTAAGAAAAAAAGCATGTTTATCGACAAGGTGAAAGAGATCCTGCCGGAGGGCGGCAATCTGAACCTATGTCTGACATGCGGGGCCTGCTCTTCCGGTTGCCCGGCCACGGGTCTGGAAGATATGGATCCCAGAAAATTCCTGCGCATGGCGGCTCTGGGGATGGACGAGGAAATCCTGAGTTCGGACTGGGCCTGGATGTGCACCCTGTGCATGCGTTGCATTTATGTTTGCCCGATGAAAATCGATATCCCCCAGCTCGTGTTCAATGTCAGGAAAAACAAACCCCGGGAGGAGAGGCCCAAGGGAATTTTAGGATCCTGTGACATGGCCCTTAGAAACGATACTTGCAGTGCCATGGGAGCAGGCGAGGAAGATTTTCAATTCGTGGTGGAGGACGTCCTGGAAGAGGTCCGTGAAACCCAGCCCGGCTATGAGGATCTGATGGCACCGATTAACAAACAAGGCGCCAAATATTTCCTGAATCAGAATTCCCGTGAACCGGTGACCGAACCCGATGAGATGGTGCCCCTGTGGAAAATTCTGCATCACGTCGGCGCCGACTGGACCTACGGCACCAAAGGTTGGGCCGCTGAAAATTACTGCATGTTCATGGCCGATCTCGACAACTGGGAGCACATCGTACGAACGAAAGCCAAAGCCGTCGATGATCTGGGCTGCAAGTACTGGCTCAACACGGAGTGAGGGCACGAAATGTTCGCAGTCCGGGTCGGACTGCAAAAGTTCAACATCGAGCACAATTTCGAGATTGAAAGCATTATTACCCTTTACGCCCGCTGGATTCGGGAAGGCCGGCTGAAGGTCAATTCCGATTGGAACAAGGAGCGTCAGATTAAATTTACGGTACAGGATCCCTGCCAGCTGGTACGCAAAACCTTGGGCGATCCGCTGGCCGAAGACCTGCGCTTTGTCACTAAAGCGGTGGTCGGGGAAGAAAATTTTGTCGATATGACCCCCAACCGGTCAAACAACTATTGCTGCGGCGGCGGCGGCGGATTTCTGCAAAACGGAATGCCCGAAGCCCGCCGCGCCTTCGGCAAACTGAAGGCCGACCAGATCATGGCAACCGGCGCACCCTATTGCATCACTCCCTGCCACAACTGCCATTCTCAAATTCACGATTTAAGCGAACATTTTGAAGGCGGATGGCACAACGTTCACCTCTGGACCCTGATCTGCCTGTCCATGGGCATCCTGGGAGAAAATGAACGCGAGTACCTGGGAGATGATCTCAAGGAAGTTGATGTGCTGTACTCCAAAGAGGAAGAATAAAACCAGCTTTAGATAAAGATACTACAGATATAAGATAAAAAACCCGGCTCTTCGTTGAAGGACCGGGTTTTTTTGTTATTTGTTATTTGTTATTTGTTATTTGTTATTAGTTGATCGGTTGATTATTTCACTACGGTAACGTCCAGTGAGCAAATTTCGAATTCAAACCGTTTCCGTGCACCGAATGCCGAACGCCGAAGGCCGAATGCCATTTCCTTATACCGTAAACCCTACACCTTAAACCTTACACCCGTCAGTTATCCTCTGGCGCCCTGCGCCATGCCCTTCGCCCTCTGCCCTATGCGCCATGCGCCCTGCCCTTCGCCCTCTGCGCCATGCGCCCTGCGCTATGCCCTTCGCTCCATGCCCTCTGCCCTCTGCCCCACGCGCTCCGCCCTTTGCGCTAGGCCGGCTTGGTTAGCCTGACTGCGCATACCTTTAGTTCAGGTATGCCGGAAATAGGATCCAGCGCGGCATTCGTCAGACGGTTGGCGGCCGCAGACCCGTAGTGGAAGGGCACAAATACCGTTCCCGCAACCGCTTTGTTTGAAATTTTCACCCTGGCCTGGATGGTCCCCCGGCGGGAGGCAATATCGACCACGGCCCCGTCGGCCACCTCATATTTGCCGGCATCCTGGGGCGAGATCTCAACGAAGCACTCCGGTGCGATATCCATAATGCCGTCGCTTTTCATGGTCATGGTGCCGGTGTGATATTGATACAGCAAACGGCCGGTGGTCAGCCACATCGGGTAGTCATCATCGACCTGTTCGGCCGGTGGTATAAAGTCAATCGCGTGGAAAGTGCCCTTGCCTTTGGCAAATTGTTCGCGATGCAGGACCGGGGTTCCGGGATGCTCGGCGGTCGGAGCCGGCCAGTGAATGCCTTCCAACTCGATGCGGTCATAGGTAATACCGCCGTAGGCCGGGGTGACCTGCGAAATTTCCTCCATAATTTGCCGGCTGTTTTCATAGCGCATGGGAGAGCCCATCCGGCTGGCAATTTCACAGGTGATTTTCCAATCATCCCAGGCCTGCCCGGGCGGCTCCACCGCCTTGCGTACCCGGTGCACCCGGCGATCGGTATTGGAAAAGGTTCCCTCTTTTTCCGCAAAACAGGCTGATGGCAGTACAACATCCGCCAGCTTGGCGGTTTCGGTCAGAAAAATATCCTGCACCACCAGAAAATCAAGGTTTTTGAGGCTTTTTTCGCAATGGTTCAAATCGGGGTCTGATACCATCGGATTTTCGCCGATGATATAAAAGGCTTTCAGATCACCGTCATGGGCGGCCGGAATCATCGCGGTCACCTTCATGCCGGGCTTATCCGAAAGACCGTCAACCCCCCAGGCTGTGGCCATTTTCTCCCGGGCGGCCGGGTCGATCACTTTCTGATAACCGGAATACACATCCGGCAGACCGCCCATGTCGCAGGCCCCCTGGACATTATTCTGCCCGCGCAACGGATTGACGCCGCCGCCTTCGATGCCGAGATTACCGCATAACATGGCCAGGTTGGCCAGGGATTTCACATTATCGGTTCCGGTGATGTGCTGGGTGATTCCCATGCAGTATAATATACTGCCGCGCTCGGCACCGGCGTATAACCGTGCGGCTTCGATGAGATCCTGGGCGGCAATACCCGTAATCTCCTCCACGTATTCCGGTGTGTATTTTTCGACCGTCTTTTTGACTTCCTCGAAGCCCTCGGTGCGGCTGTCGACAAAATCCTGGTCTTGCAGGTTTTCCTTAATGATGACATGCATCATGCCGTTGAGCCAGGCCACGTCGGTGCCCAGGTTCTGCCGCAGCCACTTGTCCGCAAAGCGGGTAATTTTAATGCGCCTGGGGTCGACCACGATCAGTTTCGCACCTTTTTGAGTCACGGCCCGCTTAACGCTGCTGGACAGCACCGGGTGATTTTCGCTGGTATTGGAACCGGTAATCAGAATGACATCGGCTTTTTCGATGCAGTCGATGGTGTTGGTCATGGCACCGCTTCCAAAGGCTGCGGCCAGACCGGCCACAGTGGAAGAATGTCAGAGACGTGCGCAGTGATCGACGCTGTTGGTTTTGAGCACCGCCCGGGCAAATTTCTGGGCAATGTAGTTTTCCTCGTTGGTGACCCGGGCGGAAGTCAGGACGGCCAGGGCGTCGGAGCCGTGTTTGGCTTTGATTTCGTTGAATTTACCGGCGACCAAATCGAGGGCCTCATCCCAGGAGGCTTCCCGCAGCTGGCCGTTTTCTTTGATTAAAGGGGTCTTCAGGCGATCCGGCGAATTAACGAAATCATATCCGAATCGACCCTTGACACACAGGCTGCCGTAATTGGGAGCAAAATCGTCCACCCCGGTCACTTTCACGACCTGATTGTCTTTAACATGCAGATTAATCTGGCATCCGACCCCGCAATAGCTGCAGGTCGTCCGCACTTTTTGGGTTTCCCAGGGCCGCACCTGATAGCGCGCATCCTTTTCGACCAGCGCGCCCACCGGGCACACCTGCACGCATTCCCCGCAAAATACACAGTCCGAATCCCGGTAGGGCCGGTCGCCGGCCGCAATGATCTTGGTGCTGGCACCGCGATAGCCGTAATGGATAGCTTGATTGACCTGCACCTCGTTGCAGGCCTGAACACATCTACCGCATTGAATGCAACGCGAAAAATCGCGCACGATGAAGGGATTGACCGTTTCCATCGGATGCGGTGTTTCGGTGGGGATGAATTGCTCGCCGTTTACCTGGTAGCGAAACGCCAGATCCTGCAGTTTGCAGTCCCCCCAAACCGGGCACAGCTCGGCGGTATCTTCCGTCTGCTGCGCTTTGAGCTGAAACTCGGTCCAGTTATCGCCGGCCGAGCCGCTGACAGCGCAGTTGTGATTGCCCGAGGACAGCAGCAGCTGGATTACCATGCGGCGTGCCGTAATGACTTTAGCGGATTCGGTCCGCACAACCATGTTGTTGGCGGCCGGCGCCGCACAGGAGGCAACCAGGCTGCGCGCGCCTTCCACTTCGACGACGCAAACCCGGCAAGCACCGGTGGCTGCCGCGCCTTTTAAGTGGCAAAGGGTGGGGATATCGATACTGTTGCGTTGGGCGACATCGAGAATGCTTTCGCCCGGCTCGAAACTGAATTCGTTCCCATTAATTACGATTATGTTCTGATCGGCCATCTTGGAAATGCCTCCTATTCAGGGAGATTTGGGGAAGGTGTATCTTTACCGGAAACCCCGGGGTTTGTCAACGAACTTTAAAATAGACAGACAGTTGAATGAAGTCGGAAGTCGGAAGTCGGAATGCGGAATGCGGAATGCGGAAAATTGAAGGCGGAAGGTGAATTCTGTTTACGCAGATCGGCGGTCGAAATATGGAAAGGGGAAGTTGAAACACAATGAATTAACGGTTTTCGGCCTTCGGCTTTCGGCTCACGACAATGATGCAGGGTGAACGGTATAGGGTTTATGGTGTAGGCCATGATGAAGTCGGCTTAAGGAATTCGCCCTTTGGAATATAAATAAGGCATAACCACTGACAATTAATGATGGCCCACAAGGTCCTCAGTTTTCTGCCGTTTCAATCCGCAATCCGCAATCCGCAATCGAATAATTCCGACTTCCGCATTCCGAATTCCGAATTCAATAGATTCTGTCATCTATCTTCTGTCCTACGTCCTCTGACCTCTGTCATCTGGCTTCTGTCCTCTGTTTTCTGACCGAAACGTCGTCACCCACCGATGATAAACATAAACCCCGCAGATCGCGCCCAGGATATCGGCAATCACATCCCCGATACTGGCGTGGCGATAGGGAACGAAAGACTGATGAATCTCATCACTGATACCGTACAGTGAAGCTGACAACATACTGAGCGGCACAATCCATTGCAAAATGTTGTCGAATGGAAGGGTTTGATAGGCGCGATAAAACAACACACCCATGACGGCAAATGCCCCAAAATGCATAATCTTGTCGCTGAAGTTAAATGAAGGCAGCCGCTCCGTTGACGGAAAGGAAGACTGAATAAAAATAAAAACACAATACGTGATGAGCGGCAGCCAGCAAAACAGAATGTTCTTTAGTCCTTGAGACATATTTATTTCGGATTTGGTGAGTCAGATAACAGAGGCCAGACGACAGAATATAGTGAATTCGGAATTCGGACCCGGCGTCGTCCGATAGGGCAGGACTATGCCGCAGCTAAAGATGCGGAATTCCTAAAAATGAAAAAGATAGAATATTACCTATTCGTCAGACCATTTCTTCAATCAATTGAATTCCACAATTAATCATTCGTCATTCCTATTGCGCGCGAGTCGCAATCCGCCAAAAATCACGGCCTTCCTCCACAAACTTTGAGCTTTGAGCCTTGAGCTTTCAGCTCGCCCGAGTAGGACATTTCTGCATCCAGTATTCGGCATCCACTATCGGACATCCAGTATCCAGTTCAGAACCCTGTCGTTGGTCGCCGTTTGCCGAAGATGACTTCACAGGGTGCGTTTTTGGTCACATGTTTTTCCAGTTTTTTGCACCACAGGGATTGAAATGTCCGGCAACTGCCGTCTATCGCCTCCAGGTGGGCAAAGTCCGCATGCCGGCACAACAGATCACAGAATTCTATCTTACTGGTCGTAACACCCGCATTTTTTGTCATTTTCTCAATACCTCTGGTTGCCATCAATAAACACGATTTTTTCCAGTAGAACAATACCTCAACCGCGTCGTTTGCGATTGAGGTATCTCCCGGCATGGCATTGGGCGCGTAGCGGCACCATATCGACAACTTTTTGTCGATGTTAACCGAGTCACTGTATTTCAAAAGTGACAAATGATCTAAAATTCAAAATGACTAAAATGATCTAAAATTTTGGAATTCTATCATTTTAAATCGACCGTTCGACAAAAGACTCACGACAGGCAGCATACCTTAATTTTAGTCATTTTAGGCAATTTAGGCATTTTAGTCATTTGTTAGTTATACCTGCTCTGTTATGCTGCCTCGTAGGGGCCACTTTTGCGAGCGAAGTCTCGGGAAAAGCTTAGAGTCTGAATGCACGTTTCTCAGAGCCTAAAAAAAACAAATATATTTTTGGCACTTTATGGATTGGTCTTCCCGATGGATTCCATGAAGCACATTCGGGCGGATTGTCAACTTACCCCTAATTATCGCCAAAAATATCCAGTGACAACTCACGATAGCGATTGTGGGCCAGCACCGTATCCAGAAAATCCCGATGGGTAACCCCGTATTTGACCTTGCCGTCCAGAGTCCTCACCGATAGCGTTCCCGCCTCCTTTTCTTTGACGCCGATGGTCAGTATCAGGGGCACATACTGCAGCTGGGCTTCACGCACTTTTTTGTTGAGGCTTTCAGTGCGGCTGTCGACTTCGACGCGCAGCCCGGCATTGGCAAGAACTTGACTGACGTCTTTCGCGTAAGGCACCAGCTCATCGTTGATCGGCAGAACAATCGCCTGCACGGGAGCCAGCCACAATGGGAATTTGCCCGCAAAATGCTCGATCAATATCCCCAGAAACCGCTCGATGGAACCGAAAACCGTGCGATGGATCATGATCGGACGGTGTTTTTCATTGTCTTTGTCGATGTAGTAAAGATCGAAATTTTCGGGTTGCGACATGTCCAATTGAATCGTGCCGCACTGCCAGGTCCGGTTCAAAGCATCGTTGATATGCAGGTCGATTTTGGGACCGTAAAACGCGCCGTCGCCTTCGTTTAGCTCGTAAGGCATGCCGTAGGCATCCAGGGCCGATGCCAGTCCGTTCGTGGCGGTTTCCCATTGTTCGTCGGTTCCGATGGATTTTTCGGGCCGGGTGGACAGCTCCAGGTGAAATCCCAATCCAAAAGCGCCGTACATCCGCTCAGCCAGATTCAAAATCGCCAGGATCTCCGCCTCGATATGCTCCGCGGTCATGTATAAATGGGCATCATCCTGATGAAACGATCGGACCCGAAACAGCCCGGACAGAACTCCGCTCAGCTCGTGCCGATGAACGAGGCCGACTTCCGCAATTCTAAGGGGCAGGTCTCGATAGGAGTGCGGTTTTGTCTTGTACAGCAGCATCCCGCCGGGACAATTCATCGGTTTGATAGCATACTCCATGTCGTCAATGCTGGAGGTGTACATATTTTCACGATAATTATCCCAATGGCCCGAACGTTCCCACAGGGCCCGATTCAACATAATCGGCGTCTTGCTCTCGACATATCCGGCGACCCGGTGTTCATGACGCCAGTAATCCAGCAGGGCATTCCAGATCTCCATGCCTTTGGGGTGAAAGAACGCCATACCCTGCGCTTCCTCGTGAAAGCTGAACAAATCCAGCGCCTGGCCGATCTTGCGATGGTTTCGCTTCTTGGCTTCTGCAAGAAACGTCAGGTGGTCTTTCAATTCCTTCTTGTCGAAAAAGGCGGTGCCATATATTCTCTGCAGCTGCGGTTTGGAGGGATCGGCCCGCCAGTAAGCACCTGAAACTTTGATCAGCTTGATGTTTTTGACATAGCCGGTATGCGGCACGTGGGGGCCGCGGCACAAATCGGTGAACTCCCCCTGTTCGTAAAATGAGATGGTTCCGTCATCCAGATCGGACAGCATTTCAAGCTTGTAAGGCTCGTCCTTGTAAAAGTCCAGGGCCTCGGTCTTTGCCACTTCCCGGCGTTGGACAGGCAGTTTTTCTTTGATGATTTTCTTGATTTCGGCCTCGATTTTCGGAAAGTCGTCTTCGGAGACCGGCTCCATATCGATGTCGTAGTAAAAGCCGTCTTCGACCGCCGGGCCGATCGTCAGTTTCGCGTCCTTGTAAATACGCAGAATCGCCTGGGCCATAACGTGGGCGGCGCTGTGGCGCAATATTTCAAGGCCCTCCTTATGTTCGGAGGTAATCAGCCGTATATGTGCGTCATGGTCGATGGTAAAATTCAAATCCACCAGGTTGTTGTCAATTTCCATGGCCACGCAGTTGCGGGCAAAACCTTCGGATATACTCCGGGCGACTTCAAGTCCGCTGACCGGACTTTCAAAAGCCTTTATGTTGCCGTCAGGAAGTGTTATGTTTATCATTTTTAACCTATTGTGATATAGTAAAGAAAGTTGACATTTACCCGGGACGGACGGATACGCGTCAGCCTCGGCCGGAAAAATTTAATTTTAAATAGTAATACTAATTGTAATATCAGGCAATATAAATACCAATCAGAAAATTGTAAAACATTGGTTCCCGGTATTCTTACCTGACATTCATCAGATGGGTACAAACGCGCTCGAGTGTTCCAGTATTTCGCCAACGCAAAGTTGAAAGCAAAATCAAGGTAATAGGAGAATCCAACGCGGTGGTCAAGTGAAAAAATGAAAGAGACTGGCGACGACTATACAATTATAGACAACTTTGACGCGCTCAAAGATCTGGCCCGGACCATCGACCGGGAAGAGACCGTTGGTGTCGACCTCGAAGCGGACTCCATGTACCATTTCAAGGAAAAAGTCTGTCTGATTCAGATGGCTGCCCGGGATGTCAACGTGGTCATCGATCCGCTGAGGGTCAGGGATCTGTCGCCGCTTAAACCGATTTTTAAAAGAAAGGATGTCTGCAAAATTTTCCATGGAGCCGACTACGATGTCCGCTCCCTGTACCGCGATTTTGATATCAGCATTAACAATCTGTTCGATACCGAATTGGCAAGCCGTTTTCTGGGTTATTCTGAAACCGGCCTGGAAGCCGTGCTTAAAAATAAATTTGGCGTCACCCTGGACAAAAAATTTCAGCGCAAAGACTGGTCCCGGCGCCCCCTGCCGCAGGAGATGGTGGCTTACGCAGCTAAAGATGCCAGGTATCTGTTGCCGCTGGCGATCGAACTGAAACGAGAGCTTGAAGAATTGGGACGCCTTTGGTGGGTGCAGGAAGAATGTGCAATTCTGAGCAAAGTGCGACCCAATATCAATAATACCGATCCATTGTATCTGCATTTTAAAGGGGCGGGCAAACTGAATCCCAGAAGCCTGGCCGTGCTGGAAAGACTGCTGCAGTATCGTCGCCGGGTCGCCCGCAAAAAAGACAAGCCCCTGTTCCGGATTTTCGGCAGCCGTTCCCTGCTCGAATTGTCCGAAAAAAGACCGTTGAGTCTAAGGCAGCTTGAAAAATCCAGGATCTTGAGCGCCAAGCAGATCAGCATGTACGGCGCAAGCGTAATCGCCGCAATCCAGACGGCCATGCAAATCGAACAGGCAAAGCTGCCGGTGTATCCGCGTCGAAAATCACCCAGGGTGCCCCTGGTGGTGGCAGGGCGCGTCAAAGCTCTTAAAAAATGGCGCGATGAGCAGGTCGAACGTTTGGCGCTGGACCCGGCCCTGATCTGCACCAAATCGCTGATGAGCGCCATCGCCCTGCAAAGGCCGCGCAAGGTATCGGATCTGAGCGGCATCAGCGACATGAAACACTGGCAGATAAAGGAATTCGGTCAGGATATTGTACAAGTAATGAGGAATGTACGATAGTATCGTGTTGTTTAAAAATAGATTTGAATACTCGGACTATTGTTGAACCGCTGCATTAGAAAATTCCAATATCCAAAAAACAAATAACAAACAAATTCCAAATCCCAAGCTACAATGACCCAAACAAGTATCGAATTGCCGCAATAGTATGTCCCTCAATCTAGCTCCAGACAAATTAAGCTTTTCAAAGAATGTTGAATCGATTGATTTCAGTGTAAACAAAGAATCTTTTTGAATTTAGGTTTTGGGATTTGGGATTTATTTGGTGTTGCTAATAAACAGACCGAAAACTTATATCCAAATATTGGCTGGCAAGTTACTTGGAAAGGATCGGCATTTGGAAGAAAAAATAAAATACACCGCCGGAAGCATTGAAATTGAAGGATTACTGAGCAAAAAAAGTGATGAGAACGGTGTTGTCATCACCCACCCTCACCCCCTGTATGGCGGGAATATGCATAATAACGTGGTGATGGCGATCGCGCAGGCATATCAAAAGCTAGGATACACAACACTGCGTTTTAATTTCAGAGGGGTTGGCGGCAGCCGGGGAAGTTACAGTGATGGGGTCGGCGAACAGGAGGATGTCGCAGCCGCCCTGGCTTATCTAGCCGATCTGGGCATCAACCGGGTCGATCTGGCCGGGTACTCATTCGGGGCCTGGGTCAACGGGCATTTAAAATGTTCAGCAGCCGGCATCGCCGACATGGCAATGATCTCCCCACCGGTGGCGTTCATCGATTTTGATTCCGTTGCCGCCATTGACTGTTTGAGTCTGATCATCACCGGCAGCCGCGACGAGATCGCGCCGGTGGAGATGATCCGGCAATCCTATCAAGAGTGGAATGCGGCGGCGCACTTTGAGGTGATCGAAGGCGCGGATCATTTCTACGGGGGATATGAAAACAGGTTGGAGCAGGTTTTGTTGTCGCATCACGGGTCTTGACGCCTCTAATGAATGACGAATGTCGATTGACGAATGACGAATGGTGGAATCGCTTGGGGCTTCGCTCTTTGGGCTTCGCTTTCAGCTACGACCCAACACGTCGAGCTACGACCCCACACGTCGCTTAGTCGTTTTAAAATGGACAGAATACATTATTCGAAGTTCGATGTTGGACGTTCGATGTTCGATGTTCGATATTCATTAGTTTCTTTTCTTTGATCAGACTGGCCGTTTTTTGGCCAGGGGCATCCGCTCTTATGAAACTACGCCTATATTAACCCCAAAACAGGGTATTTAAATCGTGCTCGTCGTCGTACTCGTCCTCGACCTCGATACTGAGAGGCTCAAAAGCTTCGAGGACGAGGACGAGCACGAGGACGAAACGGCAAAAGAGTTCGTAAGATACTGCGTTGATTTGGCAAAGTTTCTTTCACGATCAGACTGGACGCTCGCGGCCTGAGGCAACGCTCGTCTGACTTACATGAAAATTCAAAATCGAATCACGCTAAAGACGTGAGCTGAAGCCCGCAGAACAGCAGAAAATCGAAGGCAAGGCAATCGTTAGGACTGACCGGGAGGACTGGGTTAAAGAGAATTCGGGCAATTTTCAATTATCTTTCCAACTCCTCGCGAACCTGCCTGGCCATCAAACGCTCATACACCACCGGTGCGAATCTGCTGATCCAGTAGGCCAGTTTGCCAACCGGCGTCAGCACCAGCATGTGCCGCTGTTTCAGGGCGCCCTTGTAAATGGTATCGGCGACCTTGGCGGCCGAGGCCGGCTTGCCGACCACCGATTGCGGATGGGTGGTGACCCGGCCGTCGCCGCCCAGGGCCCGGGTCTGAAGGTTCGTGCTGACGAAACCGGGACAAACGAGCATCACGTGGACACCGGTTTCCCTGAGTTCGGAACGCAGGGATGTGAAAAACCCATGCAGGGCATGTTTGCTCGCACAATAACCGGTGCGGCCCAGCAAAGGCGTCAAACCGGCCAGGCTTTCGATGACGATGATACCCCCTTGGCGGTCAATCAGGCTGTCGATGGCCGCCCGGGTGCAGTTCAGCGAACCGTAGAAATTGACGTCCATGACCTTGCGGTAGACGCTGATTTGGGTGTCTACGAATGCGCTGCGCTGGGTAATGCCGGCATTGTTGACCAGCAGATCCACCCCTCCGAACAGTTTGATGATTGTATCGACAGCCGCCGTGCACTGGGTTTCATCAACGACATCGCATTTCAGGCCCAGAGCATCGGCGCCGGCGTCATTGAGCCTGTCGGCCGCAGCCGCAATGCTCTGGGCATCCATATCCAAAAGGCCGATCTTGGCGCCCTCGGCGGCAAATCTGCGGCAGATAGCGGCACCGATACCGCTGGCGGCACCGGTGACCACCACGACTTTGTCTTTATAACTGAGCTTGCCCATTGTTCGCAGTTTCGATTATGTTGAGATGCCCCATAGTTGATAGGTTTCAGGTGTCAGGTGTCAGGTGTCAGGATAGAAAGCAACTTCTGAAATCTTAACACTATCTCTGGATGTTGCAAATGGCTATTCATGAATGTTGTCATTTATTAAAAATTTACCGTTAAAGGCTGCTTACCGAAACGTATCCTTGATTCATGCAGCTTGAAGCTACAGAATTATTTCACTTGCAACACCATTTCGAGCTTTTACTCATTTAAATCCGCATTCCGCAGTCCCCAATCCGCAATCGAAACCCTCTGTCATCCGTCTTCTGTCATCTGCGTGCCGCGGCGTAGCTCGGAGAGCGAAGACGGGTCCTCTGTCTTCCGTCCTCTCTCTTCTGTCCTCTGTCATCTGACTTCTGTCCTCTGACTTCTGTCATCTGTCCTCTGTCCTCTGTCTTCCGCCCCCTATCAACGGTCTTCTTGAAAAAATAAAGGCGGCCGTCAATCCGGCGATAATATGCCAGATTCCCCACCAGGCGGTGATGATGGCCATTCCGCCGAGACCTTCAAAAAAAGTGAACACGAGCACCAACCCCAGTCCCGAGTTCTGGATCCCCACCTCGATGGAAACGGCCCGGGTATCCTGCTCGTTAAGCCCCAGCAAACGCCCGCACCAGTAGCCCAGATTCAGGGCCAGGGCATTGTGGATCAGCACACCGAAGAAAACGAGCCCGACATAGTTGAGAAAATAATGCCAGTTGGCTACCAGGGCGGCCGCAACGATGCCGAGGAAAAATATCAGCGAAAAAATTTTAAACGGCTTTCGGACCTTTTGGACCAGGGATGGAAAATAGTGTGAAACCGTCAATCCGGCGATCAGCGGAATGCCGAGAATGATGAAAATATTGACAAATACATCAAATGGGCTGAGACTGACTTTGCGCAGAATTTGAGCGGTGTGCGGGTTGAGGCTGCCCCAGATGGTCAAATTTAAGGGGGTCATGAATATGGCGGCGGCGGTCGATACAGCCGTCATGCTGACCGACACCGCACAATTTCCGCGTGCGAGGTAGGTGACGATATTGGAAAGGTTGCCGCCGGGGCAGGCTGCCACCAGGATCATGCCCAGCGCGATCGAAGGCGGTGGCCGCAGGATCAAGGTCAGCAAAAAGGTGAACGCCGGCAATAAAATAAATTGCGTCGCCAGACCGATGGCCGGCGCTTTGGGAGCGATGAAAATTCGCTTGAAATCTTCGAGTTTCAACTCCAGGGCCACGCCCAGCATCATCAGGCCAATGGCCGCGTTGATCACAAAAAGCCCCTGAGGGTTGAAGTTAAGCCGCACCTGGTCGATGGCCGCAACGTCCATAACTGCTCCCCTGATCCGTTTGATTATGTTAGTCCTACAGTCGCGTTTTAGAGGCCATTTGATTGCGGATTGCGGATTGCGGATTGCGGATTTTTATTAGGAATCGCTTCGCTCTGTCTATCAATTCTTGAAATTGGCGAAAATGTGCCATTTCAGATCTCGTCGGTGACCCAAATTTCGCTTTGCTCAACCCAAAATCGTAAATCCCGCAAGACGATTCTATGTTTTCTCGTTTTGTCAATCCGAAATCCGAAATCTACAATCCGCAATCAATTTCCCACGCCTCGTACCCAACGCCTTGCTTATTTTCATATTTAGCCATTAATCTGCAATCCGAAATCTGACGTCCGCAATCAAATTCCCGCAATCCGCAACTCTTTTCCATTTTTTCTGGTTTTATCAATCCGAAATCCGCAATCTGCAATCCGCAATCAGAATACCTCACTCACCATTCGCCGAATCAAGCGCATAACCATGATGCGCTTCCAGTGATAAATTATGAGAGAATCTCATCCACTTCAGCATCAAGCCTGCGCAGGTCTTCGGTCAAAACGTCCGTCCCTTTTTTCTTGGATCGACGAAGATCTTCACCCCACTTTTGAATCATCGCAGTGTTAATCCGACGGACCCTGTTATCCCTAGACCATTCCCGGCCGATTTTTTCTCCCAGGTTGGATAGGAGTTCCCCTACTGTATCTTTGTCGGAATCCGGAACCGCCTGAAGTACTTCATCCATACGAGATTTCCACCCTTTAACAAGAAACGTGCCCTCATAAAACTTACGAAACCATTGTTCTTCTTCTTTGGTTGTCATGGACACTCCTTTCTATCGAACTATAGCGACGGTAGAGGGCCTGTCTGTTCCTTTGCGCTTCCTGCTTCCGGCTCGTTCAGGATAGGGCCCCCTATGCTTAGCGGCACTATAGCAACAATTTGTTGCCGATGTTCATTGAGTCATCGTCGTTTAAAAGTGAAAAATGATCTAATTCCGCGGCAAGCGGGACTATCATTTTAAATAGGCAGCATACCTTAATTTTAGTCATTTTAGGCAATTTAGTCATTTTAGTCATTGGTCAGTTATACCTGCGCTGTTATACTGACCCGCAGGGGCCTCTTTTTGTGAGCAAGGTCTCGTAAAAAGCATAGAGTGCTTGGACATGACATATATTCAAAAAAAAACGCCTTATCAACATCTTTTTCAAAAGGCTGATTGCTGGTAAGGCCTTTGGATTTGAGCAATAACTAATGTTATGTTATATGATTATCAACTAGTTGTCGCTGCCGCCTGTTTACTTTTAAAAGGGAATAATGGCATGCATTCACAGTTACAGACTGAGGTACAACTATGGAACGGGCTTTAATTCTTTCCGGCGGCGGGGCCCGAGGGGCCTTTCAGGTTGGTGTCTGCCAATATTTACAGGAAGCGGGCTGGGTCCCCCAGATGGTTTGCGGCACGTCTATCGGCGCAATTAACGCAGTCGCCATCGGCTCCGGTATGAAACTGGAACAGATGGCGCACTTCTGGAAAATCTACGATCGACGAAAAATGTTTCGGATTACCATGCTGAAATTTATCCTCTCCCTATTCAAGCTGCGCAAATTTAGTCCCCTCATGGATCCGACCCCCATGAGGGAAATGTTATCGAAACTGGTCGACCTGGACGCCTTGCGAGAAAGCCGGCAAGAAATCATCATCACCGCTGTAAACATAAAAACATCTCAGCTCAGATACTTCAACCATAACACGATTGATATAGACCATGTCATGGCTTCCGCGGCCGTGCCCATGATTTTTCCCTGGCAGTTTATCGAAGGAGAACCGCACTGGGATGGCGGCGTAATGGACAATACGCCCATAATACCGGCTCTGGAACACAGTGCCAAGCAAATCATCGTCGTTCTGCTATCCCCGGTAGGCGCTTTCAACCTGTCTTTACCCCAAAGTCACCTGCAGGTTATGGAGCTCATGTTTGAACATTCCTTAATCGGCGCATACGAAACGTCCATGGCGTATCGCGCTAGTCGGAACAAGCCCCAACCTCCTGGGCGAAGCGATCTTCCACTGGATACCTTACCTTTCTATCACTACCTGGAAGATCCAAGCATCGCCGTTGTTGCGCCTGAGCGCATGCTTGGTTTTCGTTCTTTTTTCAATTTTTCAAGACCGCAGGTAACGCAGCTCATCCGGGAAGGATACAATTGCGCCCGCAAACAACTAGAGGGCTTTATGAAATGATTTTTCTAATTGGTTTTAGGTGTCAGCGCTGCCGCTGGCCGCAAGCGTCCAGTCAAATCGAGAAAAACACTATTATCGATCTATGACGCTACTATTAGATTGTGGCAGCGGTTTGCTTACCTGAGCTTGTCGAAGGTTCAACCGCGATTTACTGAATAGATGCCCTAAATCACAATTTTTCTTAACCTGTTCTTCCGCGCTGCTAGTGTAGTGGCGGGGTTTATCCCCGCCAGGAACTTGGCGGCTATCACTGATAAACTCAGATAGCCGATTCGTTTGTGAAAAACGGCAGTACCCGCCGTTTAGGCGGGGATAAACCCCGCCACTACATTGTCGGTCAAGCCCATCGACATTTGTAGTTTCATACAAGGTGTCAGGAAAAAGAGGTGCTAAATCCTGACACCTGTCTACGATCCTGTCTGGAGCGAAACGCAAGCGGGGAGCACTGAAACCTGAAACCCATGATGTACCAACATACATAGAAACATCGAGAATAATTTATCTATGTGTGGTCGCTAGGCGCTTAAGTAACGTAACGTCAGTTCTGGGCCAGGGAGTTCAAAGTTCCGGGTTTATGGAACCCTTGAACCCTGAACCCAGAACCTCTGAACCTCTGAACCCAGAACCCTGAACCCTTGAACCCTGAACCCTTGAACCCAGAACCCTTGAACCTCTGAACCTCTGAACCGCTGAACCCGCAACTAGGCGGCATATTGCTTGCTCAGGTTATCCACTTTTTTATTCAAGGCTTTCACACTGCGCGCCAGTTTTTCGATATCCTTTTTGCTGGGCAGATTCAGTTGGGCCGGAACCGCTTTCAGGCTGCTGTTGAATTTCTTTTCAACTCTCTCCACCATAGGAATTTTTTCGATTGTTTTTTTTCCGCTATCCAAGAAATCGTCCAAAACTTTGCGGGCATCGTTCTGGACACCCTCAAGAAATTCCTTGCCGTTATCAACAAAGCCGTCCATGGTCTTGCGAACATCCTTTCTGACATCCCCGACATACCCCTTGGCATCATCAACAAAGTCGTCCAAGACTTTGCGGGGGTCCTCTCTTAAATTCGTGACAAGCTTTTTGCCGTCCTTAACGGTTTTCTGCGCATCCTTTTTTACGTCTTTAACAAAATCCAGACCGTCATCAACCAGGCCGTCATAAACTTTGCGCGGATCCTTGCGGACATCTTCAATAAATTCCTGACCGGCTTTAATCGGCTTTTTTAAGAATTTTTCATTGTAGTCGTTTACCATGTCGGTCAGGTTGTCCCCAGCCTCCCGAGCGGTCCTGACGACATAAAACTGAGATTTGTTCTGTTTCACTGCTTTCTTGGTAGTTTTTTTTGCTTTTGCCATTTTGATAACCTCCTGAATGTGTATTATTGAAATTTGGTTGCCGATCAAGGCTCATTTTTTGACGCAACGCGTTATGACCTGCAATATGATGCAGTGCGTTATATTTGTCAAGCACTTTTTTATTTAAAAATCGTTTTTTTTTGAAAATTTTTAAAACACCAGGGTGCCAAGGGGACGATTTTGCGGTTCGCAATCCTTATATTGCCATTGTTACTGCAAAATGGTATCAAGGCTTTTACAAGTTAAGGGCTTCGCCCTAATTGGAATGTTGGAATAGTGGAAAAATGGGTTCAGGCCTCCGGCTCGGAGAGGATAATGGAATGATGCGCTTAAAGAAAAAAGAATCAAAAACTACATCATTGAATTGATTTTTTTGATACGATCGCGTATTTTACGAGGCTACGAGCAGAATATAAAGGTCAAACGTATCTCATCAAAAAATGTCGATACTATATTGTTTTGAGAATAGACCGTTATCCGCTTTCCGACCCAGTATTCCAATATTCCACTACTCCATCATTCCATGCGGCTAGTGCAAGCCGATAGCCGTAAAAAGCATCACAATTCCAAAAAGTTGTAGAATTTCCGAGACGTTTAGTTATTAGGAGGGATCCAATGGCTGAGACCATGACCAATGCCGACAATTTCTGGCTCTGCATGGATGAGCCCACCAATCTGATGATCATTACGGCGTTCATGGAATTTGAAGAGCCCGTCGATTTCAAACGCCTTTACGCAACCATCGAAAGCCGCTTGGCGTCTTTTAAACGGTTCCGGAAGCGAGTCGTGAGACCGGTTTCAGGTGTGGGTGTTCCCACTTGGGAAACGGACAAAAATTATGATCTCAGATCCCACCTTCAACGAGTGGCACTGCCGGCGCCGGGGGATAAGGCCGACCTGCAGGAAATGATCAGCAATTTAATGACCACGCCGCTGGACCCGAACAAGCCTTTGTGGCAAGTCCACCTGATTGAAAACTATGGCAAAGGATGTGTGGTCTTTTTCCGGATTCATCACTGCATTGCCGACGGCATTGCGCTGGTTCATGTCATGCTTTCCACCGCGGACACTGAGCCGGACGCTCCCTGGCCGGAATATCAACCTGAAAATCGACGGGATTCCAATTCCCTTAAATCTTTGTTTCCGGTTGGCAATATAATCAACACCGTAAGCAAAACTATAAACACAACCATAGATTATGGCACAGCACTGCTGGAAGAAGGCGGAAAAACCTTATCCGATCCATCCCGCTTGAAAAAGGTCGCCAATACCACCGCCGATTTGACCTCGGACATCGTTTCCATTCTTGCCAAGCACACGATCATGCCTTCGGACCCCAAAACACCGTTTAAAGGCAAGCTGGGTGTGCGAAAACGCGTCGCCTGGACCGAACCGATATCGCTCGACAAGATTAAAACGGTCGGACGCGCGATCAGCACGGCAACCCTAAACGATGTGCTGATCGCCACGGTCACCGGCGCCATGCGTCGCTATCTGAAAACCCGAAATACGCCGGTAAACGAGCTTGACCTGCGGGTAACGGTTCCCGTCAACATTCGCAAACCAGGAACTGAATTCGAGCTCGGCAACCGGTTCAGCCTGGTTTTTCTGGCATTGCCGGTATATATTGACGATCCGGTATTGCGCCTCAAGGAAGTCAAGCGTCGGATGGACTATCTCAAAAAATCGCCCGATGCCTATATAAATTTCGGACTTCTGAATGCCATGGGTGTCTTGCCGACCAATATCTCCAAAAAATCGGCGCATTTGTTTGGCAACAAGGCTTCAGGTGTTCTGACCAATGTACCGGGTCCGAAGCAGGCCCTTTATTTTGCCGGCAAAAAGATAAGCAATATTATGTTTTGGGTGCCCAGATCCGGCATGATCGGGCTGGGTATCAGCATTTTCAGCTATGACGGAAAGGTTACCGTGGGTATTGCTTCCGATGAGGGGCTCATGCCTGATCCGGAAGCCCTTTTAGAAGGTTTCGAAGAAGAATTTAACCATCTTTTGGGGCTGGTGCAGTCCGGCAAGATATATGAGGTACCGCTTGTTTTACATGATCGGTATCAAGAAGCGCAAAACACGGATATTCCAAAAGGTGAAGAAAAATTAGATACGGCTCATGATACAAGTTCCACCCAATGCAAGGCAACGACGAAAAAAGGCAGTCAATGCAAAAGACGCGCTTTGCCGGGCTCCGGCTATTGCAGCTCCCACAGGCGGTTGGAAGAAGACACTAGAGTTCAGGATGTCGCACGAATTATAAAAGAGTTGAGCGAATAATAATATGAAATAGAAAGGATCGGCCATGCTTCCTGAATATTTCGAATTTACACTCCCCACCAAGCTCGTTTACGGTATTGGAATTTTAGGCAACATCGGCAATTCCATCACGCATTTCGGCCAACGCCGGGCAATTCTGGTAACCGATAAAATACTGGTCAAGGCAGGACCCGTGAATTTGGTCAAAAAGGGCTTTAAAAACACGAATATCGAAATTGTCTGCAAATACGATAACGTCCCGCCCAACTCGACCATCAAAACCGTCAACAGCTGCGCCCGGCTGGCTAAAAAACATGAATGCGATATGATAATCGCCATCGGCGGCGGCAGCGTCATCGACACGGCCAAAGTCGCCAATCTTCTGATTGTCAAAGGCGGCAAGGTAGAGGATCATATGGGCGCGTACCTGCTGGACAGAAATGAGGAGCTGCTGCCGGCGATTTTCATCCCCACCACGGCGGGAACCGGTTCGGAAGTGACCAAAGTGGCGGTGATTGCCGATCCGGATAATGATGTCAAACTTCCCTTTGCCGAAGAACAATTTCTGCCCCGCTTGGCGGTCCTTGATCCTGAAGTCACCGTCTCGATGCCGGGCAAACTGACCGCCGCAACGGGTATGGATGCCCTGACCCATGCCATTGAAGCCTATGTGGACAAGGAATGGTCCCCTGCTTCCGATGCCCTGGCGCTTCACGCCATTAGACTGATCAGCAATAATATCCTTCAGGCCTGTGCTCAGCCCGAAGACCTGATGGCCCGCGGCGCTATGCTCGTGGGCAGTTTTCTAGCAGGCGTGGCCTTTTCTCATTCCATGGTCGGCATGGTGCATGGCATTTCCCATGCTCTGGGAGGGGTTTATCATATTCCGCATGGACTGGCCAATGCGCTGGTTCTGCCGGAAGTCATGCAGTATAATTTGGATTCCAGACCGGAGCGTTTTTCAGATATCGCCATGGCTTTGGGCGTCACATTTCCCCAGGCAATAACTGAAAGCCGCAGCGTGCTGGAATCCGGCCGGCTGGACTTTATTAAAGATAAGTTGATCCCCGTGGATTCTCTCAGGGACTGGGTTGATACCCAATCTTTCAGGGCAAGAGGCCTTGCATCAAAGGCGCTCGGCAATCTGTCATTTATCGATCAGTGGTTCCGAAAGCAAGCCGCGGAAGCCGGCATTGAAAAGATACGGAATTTAAATCGTCAGCTGGCGTATTTGACGAAGATGCCGCTTAACTTGAAAGATGCCGGGATCACGGACAACCTCGCCAAACTGGAGCAGGTGGCCACCACCGCCATGGAAGACGGCTCCATGTTGTACAATCCTGTGGAGCCCGAGCGAGATAAGATACTCAAAATCGTCAAAAAATTATATTACGCCCGGCCGGAACCGCTGCCGGTATCGGAAGAAGATCTGCGGCCGCTGGAGTCAAGACGCGGCGCAACGGAAGTAAAAAATGTTTTTAAGGATTCAGATATGCTGTACAGTGTTTTTATGGCTTTTTATGAACAGCTGAAAAATAATCCTGAAATAGGCCCGGCGCTGAAAAAAACCGATCTTTGCATTCAATTCGTGTACCAAAACCCCGCTGCGGTCATTACGATTGATGCCGCAAAAAAGGATATAGTCATCCATAAAGGAGACTTCAAAGGAAGCCCTGAAGTCACCATGACCATGAATGCGGATTTCGCTCATAAATTCTGGCATGGCAAAGCCAATCTGGTAACGGCCTTGACTCGCCGGCAAGTGGTCGCTAAAGGCAATGTCCCCAAGACCATTAAACTCCTTCCTATTTTAAAACCCGCTTATGCTCTGTATCCGCGCTTTTTAAGAGAAAAGGGGTTGGGGCACCTGGTTATGGGATAATCAAGCGGGATTGGTTTTGTCTATATGGAAATTTTTGGGGTGTCAGGTTTCAGGTGTCGGGTGTCAGCAGCCGGCTAAACAAACAGCCGGTCAAATCGAAAAAGAAACTGCGCCGCTTCTACGCAGTTTCTTATGAACTCAGTCGCCGTTTCGTCCTCGTCCTCGTACTCGTCCTCGAAGCTTTTGCGCCTCTCAGTATCGAGTACGAGGACGAGTACGACGACGAGCACGATTTGAATACCCTGTTTTGGCGGTAATATAAGCGTAGTTTCACACGAGCGCTGCCTCCGGTTAAAAAACGGCCAGTCTGATCAAAGAAAAGAAACTCAATCCGCAAATCGTGGGTTCATAGATGGTGGGAGCGGTTTTCAACCGCGATTACCCAGGTGGGTAATCGTGGCCGGCCTGCGACGAGCTCAGTCGAATCGAGGCCACTCCCACAAACCGTTAACTTATATTTGAATGGTTTTGAATATGCTGTAGTTTCATAAGAGGGCAGCCTCCGGCTAAAGGACAACCGGTCTGATCAAAGAAAAGAAACTAATGAACGTCGAACATCGAACGTCCAACATCGAACATCGAATAATGTATTCTGGCTTTTTAAAAAGATTGAGCGAAGCGATTCCAACATTCGTCAATCGACATTCGTCATTCGTCATTCATTGAAGTTTCACACTAGGGGCGAGCTGAATACTGAAACCTGTCTACGATCCCGTCTGAAGCGAAGCGGGGACACCTGAAACCTGACACCTGAAACCTAACTATTCACAACCATTGTTCGTTCCGACTGTAAGGCCATGATCGTTCATCAGAATACTTCAATCTAATTATCAACTCGCAAGCAAGCTGGAGGAAACCGTGAAACAGATTGTCAGCATCAGCCTTGGACCGAGCAGCCAGGATTATGAATTTGAAACGGAATTTTTAGGCCAGAATTTTAATATCAAACGCTTTGGAACCGACGGCGATATGGATAAAGCAGCCCAAATAATGCTGGCATGGGACAACCATGCGGACGCCATGGGGCTGGGTAATCTGAAATTTCCGAAAGCCATCGGCCCAATGCATTCGGCGCAACAGCATGCTGAAAAATTAAAGAAACTGTCGTCCACATTTCAAGCCCCGGTAACCATGGGAAGTGCCTTGCGCAACGTTGCCTTCGAGTGGTCTCTGCGCTTTATCCAGTATAAATTCGGCAACTATTTTAATAATGCCAAGGTGCTGTTTCTTTCCGGTCTGGACCAGCACAAAATTGCTCAAGTTATGTCCGAATACACGGAAAATCTTACCTTTGCCGATCCGGTTCTTGAAAACGGGATCCCAAAATTTTTAAATTCCATTGAAGATCTTGAGTTGTACGCCGGTGGAATACATGACGTACTGAATTGGGTCCCCAGCAAACGCCTCTCATCGTCAGTCATGCCGCTACGGGCCTGGAATGAATACATCATGCGCAAAGCGATGCAGAAGGCGAATATCATTGCGGTTCCATATTTTAATTTTTTCAAGTATCTGGAAAAGGCAACCCTCGAAGAACTGGGAGGGAAAACCATCATCACGTCTACCGCATATGATGATCGCATTGATTTTTTAAAGGAAGCGGGCGTGGATGTCGTCATTGATACAACCCCTAAGATTCTAGAACGTGTTGTCGGGCACAATGTCCTTGAGGCCCTGATCCTGGCGGCCCTGGGAAGAAAGCGGGACCAGGTCAGGGCTGATGATTTGCTCGAAATAATCAGCGAACGGAAAATGGATCCCCGGATCGTATATCCTTCCGGTGACCCTAAAAGGGTAAACCGGTTTGCATTTGTTATCCACCCGCTTTCACAGGAGTATTTTAAAAAGGTCGATTCTATCGACATTCTATCAAAGGTGAGTCCGCCCGTATTCATGGATGCGGTGGAAAAGGTCATGGCCTACTCGCCGCCCATGATTTATTCCAAAGTGACCGGCGTGAAATCACCCACCGGTGTCGAAGCGGAAGGTTGGCTGATCACGGTGGGCGGGACCCCCCGGGAAATGCTGGCCCACAGTCCTGAGTTTACCTATAAGCGATTGCTGCAGGCCGCCAGGACGGCAAAACGGCTGGGCGCCCAGATAATGGGACTGGGCGCTTTCACCAAGGTCGTGGGAGACGCCGGAGTGACCGTGGCGAAAAAAGCGGACATCCCCGTTACCACGGGCAACTCGTACAGCGCATCCGGCGCCCTTTGGGCCGCCGCGGACGCCGTGCGCCGCATGGGATTGATCAAGGTTGAAAAAGGTCAGAAAATCAAGGCCCAAACAATGGTTTTCGGGGCAACCGGCGCCATCGGTTCGGTTTGCTGCCGCTTGCTGGCAAAGGCCTTTAAGGAAGTTTGCATGGTGGGCCGCAATCCCGCCAAGCTGCTGGCCTTAAAAGAGTCGATCCTGCAAGAAGACCCCGATGTTGATGTTCGAATTTCAACCAATCCCGACAAATTTCTAAAAGATATGGACCTCATTGTCACGGCAACCTCCGGCGCCGGCAAAGCGATCCTCGATATCATGAAAGTCAAACCCGGCTGTGTTATAACGGATGTCGCCCGCCCCCTTGACCTGTCTCCCGAGGATGTGGCCAAACGTCCCGATGTGCTGGTAATCGAATCGGGAGAAATTGAACTGCCGGGAAACCCGGAAATGAAAAATATCGGTCTGCCCCCCAAAGTTGCATATGCCTGTCTGGCTGAAACCATTGTTCTGGCCCTGGAGGGACGCTTTGAAATCTTTACCATCGGGCGTGATATCGAATGGGAAAAGGTGCGCGAGATTTATAAAATGGGTCTGAAACACGGGATGAAACTTGCCGCCATTTCAGGGGTAAATGGGGTGTTTACGGATGAAGATATTAACAAGGTGAGAGAGCTTGCGCTGGCGGCGAGGACGAGTGCCGGCTTGGAGATTGGTGGCTAGCTAGTGCGTTGTCTCGAAAGTTCCGCCAACGATTTTGGCAATATGTCCTGTTTCCGAAACGATTAAATCATGACCTAAATCCGAAATTCGCCTGATCTTATAAAATTGGCCGAAATCCGAAACAATATCAAAATTCGAATGTTCAAAATTCAAAACATAGCCGGGCCCGTAACGGGTTTATTTCGTTTTGGTAATTAGGATTTGGTTCATTTGAGCTTGTTTCGAGTTTCGATATTCGAATTTCGGATTTCCGCGTCGCTGGGAAATGGGTCAAATATCGAGCATTTTTTTCAAATTTTAAATTACTATTTATCGAGACAGAACTTATGAGACGCGGCAAACGCTTGAAAGCAGAGCGGCCGAGATTCTGATTTCCATAAAAATCCGACCCCAAGGAGTGGGCATCAAAGGGGTGAAAAGGGGAAATTACCGGGAGCGGCAGTATTCTGGTTTCCCCGCTTCCGCTTCGTTTCAGGCGGGATCGTAGACAGGTGTCAGGTGTCAGCCCAACCGCCGGCCCAAAAAACGGCCAGTCTAATCGAAAAAAAACTTTGTAGTTTTGTATCGGCTGTTTTGGATTGTGGGAGCGGTTTGCTTACCTGAGCTTATCGAAGGTTCAACCACGATTTATTGAATAGATGCCCTAAAGCCCAATTAGTCTTAACCTTTTCTTCAGGGCTACCATTGTAGTGGCGGGGTTTACAGCCTGTCCAACAACCTCTAATATTCCTTTTACTACTACCATATGTTGTGGTAGTAAATTAAAAATTAGCTATATATAGTATGTTGACTCAGCTTGTTGGAGGTTATTGGACAGCCTGTTTATCCCCGCCAAGAGCTTGGCGACTATCATTCATACACCGACTTAGTCGATGCGTTGGCGGAGAACGGCGGTAACCGCCGTTTAGGCGGGGATAAACCCCGCCACTACATTGTCGGTCAAACCCATCGACTTTTCTCGTTTCATACAAGCACGGCCTCCGGCTAAAGGACAGCCGGTCTGATCAAAGAAAAGAAACTTCAAAAAGCAAATTTCAGATTTTGGAATGCGGATTTTGGATTTAAGGTATTCTGTCTATTTTATAAAAAAGACTGAGCGACGTGTGGGGTCGTAGCTCGAAGAGCGAAGCCCCAAGCGACAGCATCCTTCGACATTCGACATTCGAAATTCGATATTCTGCGGTTCTCTTTTTATAATGGATTGAGCGCAGCGATTCAATCAACCTTGAACCTTGAACCTTGAACCCTGAACCTTGAACCCTGAACCTTGAACCTTGAACCCTGAAACCTGAACCCTTCTAAATGAAAATAAAAACAGGAGACCGTCGTGAAACAAATTATTAGTGTCAGCCTGGGACCAAAGACCGATGATTATATACTTAAGGAAAAATTTTTAGGTCATCATTTTCATATTAGGCGCTTTGGCACGGATGGCGACCTTGATAAAGCTGAGGAGCTGCTATTGCAATGGAATAATAAAGCGGATGCCGTCGCATTGGGGAACATTCAATTTTCTTATTCAATTGGATCCGGCCCTTTGAATAAAGAAACCAAAAAATTGCAAAAACTAGCCTCTCAATTGCAAATACCCGTGACTACCGGGGATATTTTGCGCGGCGTGGCGCACGAATGGTCACTGCGCCATCTTCAGTTTCAATTTGGCAATAATTATTTCACCAATGCAAGAGTATTTTTTTTCTCGGGCATGGCTAATTCCAAAATCGCTAAAGTCATGTCCGAATACACGGATAATCTCATATTCGGCGACCCGTTCCTTGAAAACGGGATCCCGAAGTTTTTAAATTCTATCAAAGACCTTGAATTGTATGCCGCCGGAATTCACAGCGTCCTGCAATGGATTCCCAGCAAACGCTTTTCTAACGTTGCCACGCCAATTCGTTCGTTCAATAAATATATGATGCGCAAAGCCGTCCGGGATGCCCATATCATCGTGGTCCCGTATTTTAATTTTTTCAGCTACCTGAAAGATTATTCGGTCGATGATTTGAAGGGCAAAATAGTTGTCACAACCACTGCCTATGATGACAGGGTTGCGTTCCTCAAGGAAAGAGGCGTCGACGTTGTCATCGACACCACCCCGAAAATTTTTGATAAAGTTGTGGGAATGAGTGTGTTGGAGGCCATTATCCTCGCGGCTTTGGATATACCGCAAAACCGGCTTAGACATGACGATTTACTGGAACTTATCAGCGAACATAAAATGGCTCCCCGGGTCGTTTATCCGTCGGGCCAACCCAAACGGATCAATCGTTTTGCTTATGTCATTCACCCGCTTTCACAGGAATATCTGAAAAAGTTCAAGCCCATTGAAATTTTATCCGATATAGTTCCAGGAGTCATGGGTACGGTCGAAAAGGTTGCAGCCTATGCGCCGCCCTATATATATTCCAAGGTAACAGGCATCAAATCACCGAGCGGTGTTGAAGCGGAAGGATGGCTGATTGCCCTTGGCGAAACACCGGAACAAATGCAATCCCATAGCCCTGAATTTACGACCAATCGCATACTGGAGGCGGCCAAAACCGCAAAACGACTGGGCGCCCAGATCATGGGAATCGGAATGCTCCCCAAGTCTATGAAAGATACCAGTGTGGAGGTGGCCAAACATGCCGTCCTTCCCATAACCACGGGAAACAGCTACGTTGCTTCGGCGGCGCTCTGGGCGGCTTCGGAAGCCGTTCGCCGCATGGATCTGATTAAAGTTGAAAAGGGCAAATTGCTCAATGCCAAAACACTGGTCATCGGCGCAACGGGCCCGGTGGGCGCTATTTGCGCCCGCCTTCTGGCAAAAGCCTTCAAACACGTCCATATGGCGGGCCGCAACATCGCAAAATTGCTCGCTTTACAGGAATCGATCCGAGAGGAATCCCCTGAAGTCAAGCTTCATATTGCGACCCGGGCTGACACGAATTTAATGGACATGGACGTCATCATCGCGGCAAGTTCCGGAGCAGGCAAAATCCTGGACATCATGAGAGTAAAGCCCGGCTGCGTTATCACGGATGTGACTCGTCCTCTGATTTTTTCCCGGCAGGATGTGGCCAAACGCCCGGACGTCATGGTCATTCAAAGCGGCGAAATCTTCCTTCCGGGAAATAATGTTGCCATGAATGATATCGGTTTGCCGCCGAATACAGCATACGCCGGCCTTGCTGAAACCATTGTGCTGGCCCTTGAAGGACGCTTTGAATCCTTTACCGTCGGCAGCGACACCGAGTGGGAGAAAGTAAGAGAGATATATAAAATGGGCCTTAAACACGGCATGAAGCTGGCTGCCATTTCAGGTGTGGAGGGCGTGTTTTCTGATGACGATATCCTCAAAGTCAAAGAGCTTGCGCTCAAGGAGATAAATAAACCCAAAACCCAATAAAACTTGCCAAAAATGACGCTAAGCGTTATAATAAGATAAAAATCCGACGCCAGCTTCCGGCCCGAAGGGTAGAGCCTACAGTTCGGAGAGAGTGGTTATTGAGGTAATGCCCATGACCGACTGTGTTCAGGTTTCAGGTGTCGGGTGTTCCGTCGGAGGCGGATCAGCAAAAAAATTAAACCCGATGAATCGCAGTCGCTTATAAAACAGACTTTTTTCACCAGTGTTGTCATTCAGCTTCAATCCAAGTCGTGATCAAGAATCACGACTTCGCTTTTTTATAATGGATTGAGCGCAGCGATTCAATCAACCCTGAACCTTGAACCCTGAACCTTGAATCCCAATTGGTTTTTAACTCATCTAAATCATTGGAAAAAACGACTAGCATAAGATGTACTAAAGGAGAATTACTAAACAAGGGGGATCGCCGATAATTTTTGTACGGGAGGACAAATGAGACAATTGAGCACTGCGGAGACCTCGTTTCTTGCTGCGGAATCACCGAATACCCCCATGCATATGAGCGGGATGATAATAGTGGATCCATCGAGCGCTGCGGATGGCTTTAGTTATGAGGCAGCGCGAAAAGTGATCGAATCGCGATTGAGTTTATTAAAAACATTCCGGGAGCGACTCGTGGCAGTCCCGTTTAATTTTGACCTGCCATATATGGCAAGGGATCCCGAATTCGACCTCGATTACCACGTTCGAAAAGCGTCTTTGCCCAAACCGGGCGACTGGGAACAATTAACAGCACTATATAATCGACTGACTCGCCGTCCTCTCGATCTAAATCGACCTTTGTGGGAACTTTACGTGGTCAGCGGTCTGGATAATATCGCGGGTGTCCCCAAAGGGTCCGTGGCCCTCATTCAAAAGATACATCATTCCATTATGGGTCGACGTTCGGGATGGGACCTATTTTCCGTGATTTTCGATCGGGAACCGGCTGACCCGACAATTCCTGTTGAAACGGAGCCTTGGGAAGTTGACAGAATCCCCAGTGAACTTGAGCTGTTGGCGATGTCCTACTTTTCTTATATTTTTCAGCCATTTAAAATTGCCGAACGTTTTGCTGACACCGCAAAATCATTTTTTCATGCGGGTCCTCAAATGGTTATTGATCCGGCAAGGCTTGCGCCTTTTTATTCTGCAGCGCCAAAGGCACGCTATAATGGCAGCGTCGGCCGAAATTATAATATTTCGCTAAAGACCGTTTCACTCGATACGATCAAAACGATAAAAAAGGCTATCCCGGGTTCGACAGTCAATGATGTGGTATTGGCGCTTTGCGGAGGCGCCATGCGACGATACCTGATGACGCAAGGTGAACTGCCTCATAAACCATTGGTCGCCGCAATGCCGATGGTCATTCGCTCCGGTATAAAAAAGGGCAAAGAAGACCAACAGCCGGCCCTCGTCCCGGTTTCGCTGGCAACGAACTTAAATGATCCTCTGGAGCGCTTTGACGTAATTTTTGAGAGCATCCGAGAGTCCAAGGCATACAACAAGGCAGTCGATGCGGATCAACTCTCGGATTATAACCGATACCGTCCGTTTGCCATGGCAACACTTGCATCGCGGTTTGCGGTTCAAAACAGTCCGGCAAGCCGGTCTGCATCTGATTCTAATTTACTGATCACCAATGTTCCCGGACCTCAGGTTCCCATTTACTTTGCAGGTGCACAGGCATTATTAAAGATCGCATCTTCACCGCTTTTGCAGGGGGACAAACCGGTTATCAATGTCCAAAGCTGCGGCGGGCAAATCACCTTTTGCACCGCTTCTTGCCCGGACTCGATGCCGAATGCCAAGACTTTTCCCGACTGTCTTCAGGCGGAGCTTGATGCGCTTCTAACGGCGGTTGCCGGTTCCAGAGCTCGAGAATCGGAAGCGCCGATTAAATCCCTTCATCAACCAGGTTCCAAGGTGCACGTCAAACCTCCCTCAAAAAAATTTCTGATGCTTGAATTCGCGCGAACACCTTGGGAAATGGGCGTACACTACTTGGCGCGACCGATCTTGTCGCGGGCTCCAAAAGGAGATGGCCATATGGTGATGGCTATTCCGGGTTTTCTGACGAATGATCTAACCACCAAGGCCATGCGAAGGTATCTGAATAAATGCGGTTACCAAACATCCGGCTGGAAGCAGGGAACGAATTATGGCTATTCCGAAGAAGTCGGTGCAAACTTGGAGGATCGGGTTTCCAGGTTATTTAAAAAACACGGAAAAATCAGCCTTGTGGGACAAAGCCTGGGAGGGGTCTATGCTTGCGAATTGGCTCGGATGTACCCGCATATGGTCAGATTTGTCATCACGCTCGGAAGCCCGTATGCAGACATTGAGAATGCCAGCAATGTCATGTGGCTTTACAAACGCATCAATGGAGAGGACTATAGCGAAAAGTTTGACCACCAGCTGCAAAGGTGTCAAATTCCACCGCCGGTACCGACCACATCCGTCTATTCGAAAACCGATGGCGTCGTCAGCTGGCGAAGCTCCGATATTGATAAAGACGGTAATGGTCAATTCGAAAGCGTTGAGATATTGGGAAGTCACATCGGCATGTCATTTAACCCCCATTCGCTCTGGGTGATCGCAAATCGCCTGGCCCAGGCGGAAGATGACTGGCAACCGTTTGAACCCACGGGTCATGAGAAATTTTTTTATCGGAGCCTAAGCGCCTAAAATAGGCCTTGACAATATAACGCATTGCGTTATATTAAGCCCATTGTTGCCTTGAAATATGGATTCAATGGCAAGCACAAGGAAAGCGGCCGAATACTTTGATCGGAGGAAACGATGCACAAAATTAAGCGATACGCCAATCGCAAACTCTACGATACGAAGGATAAAAAATACATCAAGCTGGATCAGATTGCAGAGTTGATCAAGGCCGGCCACGAAATCTCCGTCGTGGACAACCAGACGGGTGCTGACCTGACATCAGCGACGGTTTCCCAAATCCTGGCCCGGGACAAAAAAATAAAAAACGGCGACGTGGTGTCCAGTGTCTTGATCCAGTTGCTTCGCAAGGGAGGCGGGACCCTGGTGGACTATGGCAAGAAATACGTTTCACTATGGGAGAGTGGGCTGACCATGGCCGAGGATGAGATCGATAAATTGGTCAACCGACTGGTCAAAGACCAAGAGATTTCCGAATCCGAGGGCAGTAAACTCAAGAAAGACATTACCGACCGCGCCGACGACTTAAAGAAATGGATCGGGGACAAAATTGATCAACAAATCAATCACACCCTTAACCTGATGAATCTGGCCACCAAAGATCAGGTGGCCGATCTCACAGCCAAGATCGACGCTCTGACCCAAAAGGTGGCAAAATTGGAAGGCCGCCATAGTAAAGAGACCAAGAAACCAACTCCTCAAGTAAAGGAAACGAAAAAGAAAGGTCGATCGGTCCCAAAAAATCAGCGCGCGCAAAAGGAGAGAAAAAGAAAGGCATGAATTACCCGGAAGCGATTGGATCAGGCGCGAGTGTATCTTTAGCGGGCAATTTTCTGAACGTGCTGACGCCTATTGATGGCCGCAAGCCAAGTGTCACCGTCATGCGCCGTCGGACGATGGATCTCCTCAAACAGGCGAAGTCAGGGGGAACCCTGGACCAAACGGTACGCCAGATGGTGCTATTGACCGGTCTGCAGAATTTATTGCCGGCCTCGTACGCCAAGTTTCAGGCTGTCGTGCTGGAAGGCATGATTTTTATGATGTCGGGATTGCCCCTGACAAGGTTGGCCGAAAAAATCGTGGATCAGCTGCGCCTGCCCCATTCCGCCCCTTTAGGTGAGAGGTTGTATACCCTGGTCAAGGATATGCCGACGCTGCAGAAGCTTGGCCAGATTATTTGCCGCAGCCCCGGTCTCGACCCGGAATTCAAACAGGCTCTGATCAGCCTGGAAGACAACATACAAACCGTGACCTACGGCCGGCTGCAGCCGGTATTAACCAAGGAAATAAAGTCGCTCGGACCGGGTTACCGGGTCATTCCGGAGAAAAGGGTTCTGGCCGAGGCAAGCGTCTGCGCGGTGGTTCCGGCTAAAGTGCGTCTAAGCAAAGGGAGACGAACTTTTGAGGGCGTCCTCAAGATGGTTAAGCCCAAGGTCAAAAGGTACATGCCCGGAGAGCTGGCTTTATTGGACCGCCTCGTCCGTTTTTTGGATAGGCGCAAAAATGATTGGGGACTGGGAGATTTCAGTTTCGAAGGAAATCTTTCCCAGGTCAGAAGGCTTCTCGAAAATGAGATGGACCTGGTCTCGGAACAACGCAACCTGAACACGGCCCGAACCTATTACGGCTCGGATGCCACCTTGGCCATACCTGAAATATTGCCCGCATCCTCGCCGGCCATGACCGCCATGTCCCGGATCGACGGCACCAAAATTACGGATGTGGAACATCTTACGCCAAGGCAAAGGCGGCGCTTGGCCGCAACCTTGGCCAAAATCTGCATCCTGCGGCCGATTCAGGATATGAGGAGCGAAAGCATCTTTCATGGTGATCCCCACGCCGGAAACCTGGCCTATAACTTCGAAGGCAAACGCCCCAAGATCATATTTTACGACTGGGGAATGCTCGGTCGTTTGCAAAGACTGGAACGATTCGCCATGGCGCTCTTGACCTTAGGACTTATCATGGGCAACGCCAAGGCTGTTTTTTATGCGGCTGACATAGTTACCAAAGGCCAGATTTCGTCGAGCAGGGCCATGAGTGCTAAAATCAAGGCGATTATCGATGAGGCCATCACCAAGCTCAAAACACGGGATATGGGGGTCCTTTCAATCATTGAATTTCTGTTTGAGAAATTCACCTACCAGGGGATCATTTTTTCCACCGACTTGTTGATGTACGAGAAGGCCCTGGTAACGCTAAAAGGGGTGTTGGCCGACATCGACCCGACCTTCAATCGGGATGATTATATGGCCTGGGCCGCCATTACCACCTTTCTGGATGATGTCATTCGGTTGCGCCTTCTAAAGCTGGTCATGTCGGAAATCTGGACCCTGTACCGTCACAGTTTGTCCCTACTACTGGATATCCAAAAATTTGTTTTTTGGTTTTTTAAAGACGTTGCCGTCTTGAGAAAAAAAATGCCGCGTGGCTTTTCAACTAGTGATATGAGCTGAATCAATCATTATTGCTGATGAACATGGCAGTAGTCAGAACCGGCAGCAGCGGCTTTTTTGCATTGATTGCCCCTTTTGGTTGTCGCTCTACATTGTTGGGGGGTTGATTTTTTTGAGCCCTTGATTCCCCGACCCTTTTCAGCTGTTTTTAATAATTCAGCTGCGATTTTGCCAACCTTCTGATTCACAGTTCGAATAAATTCATACACATTGCCGATCGATTCATTCTGAAAATCTTCTAACTTTCCAACAGTAGCGCCGGTTAGATTAATTTTTTTCAGCACCTTAAACGGCTGTTTGGCAAGTGATTTGTGAATTTGTTCAACGCTTGTCGCACCGTTGTCAATGGCCTCTTGAACCAGATCTTGTAATTCTTGTAATTTTTTCATAATTCCTCCCTTAAAATACTAAGTTCTTTCCAAGACTGCGCTCGGAAAAAATGGCCCTTTCGGCGCAGCAGTAACACAGTTCATTGGTTTTAGGTTTCAGGTGTCAGCCCAGCCGCCGGCCAAAAAACGGCCGGTCTAATCGAAAAAGAAACTTATGAACGTCGAACATCGAACGCTCAACATCGAACGTCCAATATGGATAACGCTACGCTTTGTCTTTTTTAGATCAACTAAACGCAGAATGCTGATGCGAATAAATTCGAAAGGTTAATCGGCTTTACTCAGCTGTTCTTAAAATTGACAGAATTCCTTATTCGATGTTGGACGTTCAATGTTCGATGTTCGATGTTCAATTTTCCCTGTGCACCGGCTATCTGAAGTTACATACAGGCGCGGCCTCTGGCCAAAAAACGGCCAGTCTGATCGGTGCCAGAAACTTCGCTAAATACTATTCTTTTTTCTGACAGAATCAACAGGATTTGGCTATCGGAGAACAAAATAATCCGGTTAATCCTGTAAATCCTGTCTAAAATAACGAAGTTTCATAAGAGCGCTGCCTCTGCCCAAAAAAACGGCAGTCTGATCAAAGAAAAGAAACTCAATCGGTAAATCGTGCGTTCATAGATGGTGGGAGCGGTTTTCAACCGCGATTACCCTGGAAATCGTGGCCGGCCTGCGACGAGCTCAGTCGAATCGAGGCCACTCCCAAAAGCCATTAACTTATATCTGAATGGCTTTGATTATTCTGTACTTTCACACGAGCGGCGGCCTCCGGCTAAAGGGCAGCCGGTCTGATCAAAGATGGAAACTAAGATTATGTGCTAACGTAGGGTCGATTTCCGCACAGTTGATTAAGTTGACTGGTTGATTGAGATGACTGGGTAATCAACCTACTCAACTTAATAAGCTTAATAAACGCTACGGAGACCCGCACTGCGGCTGCTGGCCGCCTTCGCCCCAGCGATTTGCTGACACCTGACACCTGACACCTGAAACCTTCAGTTTCTAGATGGAAAGACGAAACTCCTCGAGCAAGTCGAACGAATCGTCGAGGGAGAGAACATCTACAAGCATGGTGCGCATATTTTCGGGCATTTCAGTTTCATATCGCGCAAAGTCTTCCATGAACTTTCTTGCCAGCTGAACCGCCCGCATTTCATACTCTCCCGGGTCTTTGGCCAGCCGGCGAGGATTGAGAATTGCCGCCGGCATTCCCGGGCATTCTGTGGGTATTTCAAACGAAAAGACCGGATCGGTTTCATAGGCCCCATCGTTCAGTTTGCCGGAAACCGCCGCATAGATCAATTGACGGGTTTGTGCGATGTTGATGCGCTCACCGACGCCCCTGGGTTCGCCCAGCCAACCGGTATTGAGCAGCCAGCAGGTGACATTGTGTTTTTTGATTTTTTCCATCAGCAGGTTTCCGTAGACATGGGCCGGCAATGTCAATGCTGAGGCGCCAAAGACGGTGTCAAACCGGATATCGGTTTCCGCGGGACCGGCGTCGGTTTCAAGGAATCTTGAGGTATAACCGGATAAAAAGGCATAGACCGCAAGTTCCGGTGAAAGGCGAGCGATCGGCGGCATAACCCCCAGGGCGTCACAAGTGAGCAAAAAGATATTCCGGGGGTGGTCACTGACCCCTTCAGCAACAGCATTCGGAATGTGGCTGTCCGGATAAACCGCTCTGGTATTATCCGTCAGGGCGTCATCGTTCAGATCCACCCGCCGGGTTTCCAAATCGATGGATACATTCTCCAAAATACTGCCGAATTTTCGGGTGCAGGCAAAAATTTCCGTTTCTTCTTCCCTTGAAATCTTTAAAACCCTGGCATAGGACCCCCGCTCAAAATTAAACAGGCCCGTGTCGCTCCAGCCGTGCAGATGATCTCCAATAAGTCTTCGCTCCGGGTCCACCGCCAGAGATGTCTTGCCGGTACCGCCCCGGCCCATAAAGATGGCGACATCCCCATCCGGCCCGATATTAGCTGAACAGCGCAATGGAAAAACAGACTCCAGGGGCAGAAGATAATTGAGAATGGTAAAGACTATTTGTCTGATCTCACCGCCGTAATGGGAACCGCAGATAAATGCCGCTTTCTGTCCCAGGCTAACGATGACGAAAGCGGAAGAACCCGTGCCGTCCAACTCCGGCACGGCATGGAATCCCGGAATATGGACAACCGTAAAATTCGGAGCATATGCTTCAAAGTCTTCAACATCTTGAATCGGTGTGTACATATTGCGCACAAAAAGACTGTGCCAGGCGGTTTCGGTGATGAAGCGAATGGAGGTTCGGTGGTCGGGATCACGGCCGGCATAACAGTACTGGACATAAACTGCCTTGTTCTGCATGTAGGCAAGGAGCCGATACAACAGGTTATTAAACCGCGCTTCGGACATGGGGCGATTCTCACCACCCCAGGACACTTTTTCTTCACTGGCAGGTTCTTTGACGATGTATTTATCCGCCAGAGACCGCTCCGCAAAATCGCCGGTCCGCACAACAACCGGTCCCATATGGGAGACCTGGCCTTCTCGATTCTTGATGATTTGCTCATACAACAGGGGCGTCGGAAGATTTCGATGAACGACTTTAAGATACTTACGCCCAATGGTGACAAAATCCGGAATACCATCTTTTCTATCGATGTGCATGACAACTCCTTTCACCGTATGGCACCACTGGCAGTGAGCGCGTAAATAACCAGTTTTTGCATCATCTTCTCTTTTCCGCTGGTTGGATGATCCAGTTGCATTCGTTGAAGATAAGGTCGTGCTTTTTCCGGGACTGACCTGATGGTCATGGCTTTACCGAAACTTGAGGCCTTGCTGCCCAGTCCTTCGGCCATTTTCTCTTTCAACGTCCTAAGCGACTTACCGAGGGCGAGCTCTTCTTCGGTAAAATCGGTGCCGAAAGGAAAAAGCGGGAAAAGCCCTTTTTTCTTGAAGGGAGCCAGATTTTTTACAATTTGCCCCGGGAAATTATTTTTAAACGGGGCGGGGATTTGATAATCATCCGGAATCTTTTGAGATCTTTTGGCTTTTTGCAGCAATTCATCCTGGAATCTGGAATCAGTGATATTCAGCAGGGCCGCAATGATATCCTGGTCGCTCTTGGCCCTCAGGTCGGCGATGCCGTATTCCGTGATAACGATGTCCCTTAAATGCCTGGGGATAGTTATATGCCCATAACTCCAAACGATATTTGAACTGACGTCTTTTCCTTTTGACCTAGTACTCTTGAGCATTAGAATCGAACGTCCATCCGGCAGGGCATGGGCTTGGGACACAAAATTGTACTGCCCCCCGACGCCGCTGACCATCTGGCCGCTTTCCAGCCCGTCCGAACAAACCGAGCCGTTCAGGGTGGCCATGAGGCAGGCATTGACAAACCGGCCATGTTTTCTTTGCAGCAACTTTAGTTCTTCGTCGCCATACCGATTTCCATAAAGCTGATTCACGTTGAGCACGCTGGTCATGTGAATTTGCCGGCGTTCGGCCTCGGTCATATGGTTTAATTCATCGTAAAAACTGTTGGGTCCAAGGAAAAAGCCGCCGTGAATAAGGATCCCTTTTTTCAGTTTTACATCCAAACAGTGTTTAACAACTTTTTTCAGATTCTCTTCATCGTTCAGATCAGCCGCAATACGGATCTTTCCTTGGATAAGGTAACCTTTCTCAAGGCGCAACGATTCCTTGAAAATGCCGAATTCCTGAAGAAACTGAACGTTTTTCCGCGTCAGTTTGGGTCTAACGACCTTTTCTTCAAGCAACACGGTCAAGGTTTTGGGGCTTATCTTTTCCTTGATTTTGCCTTCGTTTACAAGCCGTTGAATATGTATATTATTATAGGTCTTTCGTTTTACGACACCGCATTTTAACAGATGCAGGTACCCGTCAACCAGCATCTCAGTCGATCCCACCAGCCCCTGCTTGAACACCTCAACTCCACCCACATCGTGGATGGTGTTGCTGAACTTATTCATTATTTCAGATTTTTTCAGCACGGCCTGGTATTGGGCGTTTTGCTGCTGGCGCAACTGCAGCCCGTAGCATACTGCATCCCCCAGGGAACCGATGCCGATCTGGAGGGTACCCCCGTCTTTTATCAAGGTGCTCGCATGCAGCCCGATTGCGTAGTCCGTGGAGGTCACCGCCATTTTGGGGGCGCTGAACAACCGGAAGCTGTAGTCGGGATGGTCCAGAATGTCGGTAAAGAGTTCCGGTTCCACCACCGCGTCTCCATACATAAACGGCAGATTCTGGTTGATTTGAGCGACAATGGCAATTTTTTTTCCCGCCTTTGCCAAATTTCTCATACCGTCGACCACGTCAAGGGTAACTTCCGGGTTACAACTCGTACTGAAATAGATCTTGTTATCCATCGTACCCTTGCAGACAATTTGGGCCAGCACATTGACCTCGTGTATCAATATGTCTCGGCAGGCATGGGTATAATTGGAGCTGATATAATTCTGCTGGGCATGTCGGATTTTAAGGTAGGCACCGGCTTTGGTGTAAAATTCCTTTACCTCGACATTTGATGGCAGCTCTCCTTTTCTGAGAGCCTTGACGTATGCCAAATCAATATACCCGCCAAAGACCCGTTCAATAAAGGGCTCGATAAACCGTCGCTCCAGCTCGGTGGTCGGTGTCGGTCTTTCCAGTGATAAGGCGGTAATGATGGTAAGATTGAGATCCGGATCTTCCTCGGCGCGTCTGTACAGCTCGTTGGCCACATGGTTTGCCTTCCCCAGCCCAAGCGGCATGCCAAGAACAATATGTTTACCGACCCTTTTTATTACTTCATCAACACATTTTTCCACACTCTGATAATAATTTGGTGTCAGTTTGCCCATAACGTAACCTCCAAATCGGTTTTCGGGTCACGAAAATATAGGCTAAGAGGAGGGTATTTACAAGATATATTTGGAACCGAAATCCTGGTTCTCAAGGCCGGAAGGGTTCAGGGTTCAAGGTTCAGGGTTCAAGGTTCAGGGTTCAAGGTTCAGGGTTCAAGGTTCAGGGTTCAAGGTTCAGGGTTCAAGGTTCAGGGTTCAAGGTTCAGGGTTCAAGGTTCAGGGTTCAAGGTTGATTGAATCGCTGCGCTCAATCCATTATAAAAAAGCGAAGTCGTGAATCTTGATCACGAATTGGATTGAAGCTGAAGGCCAACACGGGTGAACGAAAGTCCATTTTTTGGGCGACTCGAGTCCAATAGGTCGAATTTTTTTACTGACACCTGAAATCTGACACCTCTTATGAAACTACATTTAATATATCTCTCGCAAAGGCGCAAAGCTCGCAAAGGAAACGACTTAAATTATTTATAATCTTGGCGTCTTTGCGAGAAATTTATTAGTTTCTTTTTTTGATCAGACTGGCCGTTTTTTGGCCAGAGGCAGCGCTCGTGTGAAACTTCATGAAATGACGAATGACGAATGACAATTGTCGAATGGTGGAATCGCTTCGCTCAGTCTTAATTAAAATAGACAGAATACCTTAAATCCAAAGTCCGCATTCCAAAATCTAAAATTTACTTTTTGAAGTTTCTTTTCTTTGATCAGACCGGCTGTCTTTAGCCGGCCTGCGACGAGCTCGGCCGAATCGAGGCCGTGCTTGTATGAAACGAGAAAAGTCGATGGGATTGACCGACAATGTAGTGGCGGGGTTTATCCCCGCCTAAACGGCGGTTACCGCCGTTCTCCGCCAACGCATCGACTAAGTCAGTGTATGAATGATGGTCGCCAAGCTCTTGGCGGGGATAAACCCCGCCACTACAATGGTAGCCCTGAAGAACAGGTTAAGACCAATTGGGCTTTAGGGCATCTATTCAATAAATCGCGGTTGAACCTTCGACAAGCTCAGGTGAGCAAACCGCTCCCACAATCTATAAGCGTCATCAATCAATAGTAGTTTTTTTCTCGATTTAACTGGACGCTTGCGGCCAGCGGTCCGCCTCGACTCGACTGTGCTCGTCGCAGGCCACCGGAACACCCGAAACCTGTCTAAGATCCCTTCTGAAGCGAAGCGGAAGTGGGGAAACCTGAAGACTTACGGTCACGGTATTCACTACTAGCCCCGCAATGAGTGTTACACCGCCCATGCTTGAATCAATTCCTGCGCTGTTGGATGATCTCCGGCCTTCTGACTGCGATAGATGTAGTGCACGATATTACCGGGACCAACCACCAGCACCCCGCCCTGTTGCAAAGGCGGGCCTTGAATTCCCTTCTGCAAATAACCGGTGCTCAGGGCGCGGATGCCCGCTTTCAGCGGGCTTAGTCCCAACACAGAGCCTAGACCTTTCTTAAATCCCAGGATTTTATAAGTTTCCAGTGATGGATCGGTGAATAATGGCCCCTTGTATCCGGTAGCTTCCCGGAAGGGCGTGATAAAATGCTCCGGTCCATTGCCAATCACAACGATTTGAGCATTTCTTTTTTCAAAAGCCTGCATGTGTTCATTTAGATCGGCAACCTGCCGACGGCTGATCATTCAACCGAAATGCCTGATAAATACCAAAACAACCCTTTTATCTTGCCATAGTGCCGCTAGCAGCTCCGGGTTTCCTTTTTCATCCAATACGATTTGTCGACCTAATTTCTGTAATGTTTGATCGTCCATATTCATCATCCTTGCTCGAATCACTGGGGTAAGAGGGCCATGGGATCGTCATAAGGACAGACCGGCTCCTCCTGGTTTGATGATTGAATTTAGTACTCACTGAAAACTGACACCTCGTCTGAAACTACGCCTATATTATCCCCAAAACAGGGTATTTTGATCGTGCTCGTCCTCGTACTCGTACTCGTACTCGGGTTTGAAAGCGGCTCAAAATCTTCGAGGACGAGCACGAGTACGAAACGGCAAATGAGTTAATCAAAACTGCCTTGATTTCGCGCAGTTTCTTTTCCGATCAGACTGGACCCTCGCGGCCATCGGCCATGCTCGTATGAAACAACGATCGATGGGCTCGACCGACAATGTAGTGGCGGGGTTTATCCCCGCCTAAACGGCGGGTACCGCCGTTTTCCACAAACGAACTGGCAAGTGAGTTTATCAGTGATAGTCGCCAAGCTCTTGGCGGGGATAAACCCCGCCACTACGATGGTCGCCCTGAAGAACCGTTTAAGCCAGATTGAGCTTTCGGGCATCTTTTAAGTAAATCGCGGCTGCCCCCCTAAAAAAAACAGCGGGATGCCCCGTAAGAAACCGGGATTCAGGCACAAGCAAAAACCGCTCCCACAATCTATCGCAGCGTCATTGATTAATCGTAGATTCTCTCTCGATTTGACTGGACGCTCGCGGCCGTCGGTCCGCCTCGACCCGACTGAGCTCGTCGTAGGCCGGCGGAACACCTGAAACCTATAGCAGTTATGGCCGATTGCAGAGCCAATTATCTATGCACCCCGGTGACGAGGGTTTCGAATGTTAGAACAAAAAACAAACTAACGCATTGCGTCATTTTGTCAAGTATTTTCTTCACCTCTATTATGAACCAACTTGGCCACATGGGCATTTATCTCTCCCCCAGCAGTCAAGCTTTAGACAGTTACCAACTCAATTTTGCATAAAATGGGCAATTAATTTTATGACGTCTTTGTAAAGCATTGACATACGGGCATTCACAAAGATTTGTGACAGAATCAATTTTTTTCGTGGCTTGACTCAAGTATATTGCAACGATGATTTCGGTTGAGAGATTTGAATTTTTGAATTTCGAAATTGTTTCGGATTTCGAGTTTCGAATTTCGAATTTCCGGCTTATCCGGTTTAGGAGAAACGCCGTTTAAAGCCTATTGACATTGAGCAGTCTAAACGATAACTATCTTTTCCAAAATTCTATTTAATTGCCTTTTTTAGCACCTATATAATTGATGGTCTCGTAAAAAGTCAAAATTCGAGAATTTTGACCTCGTAACCTACTGAATATATTAAGTGTGAAATTTGATTTTTGTGCTTTTTGCGACTTTTTGCGGCTATATCAATCTTCAATCTTCAATTCCCCGGTATACCGGGATCACCGCTACGCGGCGACCGGCTTCGCCGGGTTAGGAGGAGTTTCATGCTGCCGGAATTTTTTGAGTTCTATAACCCGACCAAGGTGGTATACGGTGCAGGGATTGCATCGGATTTCCAGGCTGAACTCGATGCGATAGGGGTGGAAAAATATTTTATCGTATCCGATAAAGTCATTCGTGATCAAGGCCTCGTAAAAACGGTGGTGGATGGGCTCACATCAGCAGGGGTTACGGTTGCCGGTGAATTCCTGGATGTGCCACCCAATTCAGCGATTCAGACGGTCTATTCATGCGCCGAGCAGGCAAAATCGTCCGGTGCCCAAGGCCTGATGGCCATCGGTGGGGGCAGCGTCATCGATACCACTAAAGCAGCCAACATTTTAGTTTCAGAAGGCGGCGATTTGGTAGAGGATTACTCAGGAATTCATACCCTTACCAGGCCTTTAAAACCCTTGGTTGTCATACCGACAACCGCCGGAACGGGCAGCGAAGTTACAATGGTTTCAGTCATATACGATGAGAAAAACAAGGAAAAATTGGCCTTTGGCGATAAATTTCTCCTTCCCAGTCTGGCGGTCCTCGATCCACAGATGACGATCTCCATGCCACCGGGTCTGACCGCATCGACCGCCATGGACGCCCTGACGCATGCTATTGAGGCTTACGTCGGCACAGGCTGTTCGCCGGTCTCCGATATCTTTGCCGCCGGAGCGGTAGAACTTATCTTCAAGAACATCTTGCAGGCCACGGAAAATGGGCAGGACCTGGAAGCACGCGGCAACCTGCTGGTGGCGGCCAATCTGGCCGGTACCGCCTTTTCCCATTCCATGGTGGGTTGCGTGCATGGCATGGCCCACGCAACCGGCGCGCTGTATCATGTACCTCATGGTATCGCCAACGCCATCCTCTTGCCTCACGGCATGGAATACAATTTTGACGAGATCAAAGAGAAACTTGCCAAACTCACCCCTTTCATGGGTGTCGAGATATCCGGTCTGTCAGTCGAAGAATCGGCTGCCAAGGCCATCGCAGCCGTGCGAAGTCTCACGGCAAAGTTGAACGAGATGGGTGCCTTGCCCTTGAGGCTGCGAGATGTCGGCGTTCCACCGGAGGGCCTGCCGGAGCTTGCCGAGTATGCAGTCAATGACGGTACCAGCTGGTTTAATCCGCGTGAGGTGGTTGCGGAAGAAATATTGCTACATCTTAAAAACGCGTATTAATTTATTTTGTCGCAGAAAACCTGGTCCTCTGGGCCAGGTCAGAGACAATCGGCTATGCCGTGAATCCTGCTGCGAGCGGGAGCGGAATGATGGAATACTGGAAAGTTGGAATGCTGGGTTTAGTGGGATGGGATCTGTTTTTGTAAGGATGGCACGGATCAGTTCATAAAATTAGATCGTCATCCGCTTTCGATTCCCAATATTCCATTCTTCCACCATTCCATTCTTCCATTATTTTATCCGGAGTCTAAGGTAAACTCCACCACTCTGGAGTGAACTCAAAGCCGGGCCCTCTGGGCTCGGATTTTTTACTTGTTATGAAGGAGAAGATTTATGGGATTATTTAAAGATTCAGAGACTTTTGAAAAAATGCTGGGAGGTTTTTTCAAACTCATGGCCGATACACCGGTAATAGCCGATAAGCTGCTCGCTTCAAATCTTATCGTCCGGTTCAGATACTCCGATCCGGATGTTGTGATTCTAGTCGACTGTTCCGGCGATAGCATCGATGTAAGGCCCGGAGACAAGGAAACAAAGGAGATCGTTGACATGTCCATGAGTGCCGACATCGCTCACAAGTTTTGGTTCGGCAAGGTGAACTTAATGGCCGCCCTGACCCGCAAGCAGATGATCGCCAAAGGTCCCATCCCCAAGATATTGAAACTTCTTCCCGCAATTAAGCCCTCTTATGCCATGTATCCGAAGTATCTCGAGGAAAACGGCTACGCTGAATACAATATTCATTAAGGAGGGAACTGGGGTAATGGATATTCACCTGTAATTTGCTGTCCCTATACATAAATTTTTTCACCCTTTTGTTCCGTGGAATTGGTGTCAGCGTTCAGCGGCGGCCTCCAGCTAAAGGGCAGCCGGTCTGATCAATAAAAGAAACTGACAATTTTCTCGCAAAGGCGCAAAGACGCCAAGATTATTAACATTTTTAATGCTCTTCTTTGCGAGCCTTGCGCCTCTGCGAGAGATAAATTAAATGTTTCATAAGTGGATTTAGCGCCGTTTTTTCCTGACACCTGACACCTGACACCTGACACCTGAAACCAAATCCTCGTAAACTGGAACGAAACCGGGATGAAATTTAGAGGACCTTTTTCCGAAAATTTTCGCAACCACAGGAGGGTTTCCCATGGGCGGATATGCAGGCAAAATACTTTACATCGATCTCACCTCCGGCGCTATTGAAACCAATCCCCTTGATCCAAATTTTGCCCGAGAGTACATCGGCGGTCTGGGCTTCAGTGCCCGCATCTACCTGGACCTGATAAAGGATAAGCCCGAGTTTGATGCCCTTTCCGCCGCCAATCCCTTCGTGATAATGACCGGGCCGTTGACCGGCATGAAAATGAACGCGGTGGCCCGGTGGACGCTCGGCAGCAAATCACCGCTGACCGGTTTATGGGGGGACAGCAACATCGGCGGCTACTTCGGTGCCGAACTGAAATTTGCCGGCTACGATGGTATTGTGGTGACCGGCGCGGCTGACAAGCCGACCACTATCTACATCGATGATGATACGGTACGGATACGGGACGGCTCTCGATACTGGGGCATGGACGCCTACACCGCCAACGATGAGATCATCGCCGACTACAAGGGTGAATCAAGAAAGCCAGGCCAGGTCCTAACCATCGGTCCTGCCGGTGAGAACCTGGTAAGGTTCGCATCGCTGATCAACAACAAAGGGCACGCGGCCGGGCGGACCGGCATGGGGGCGGTATGGGGCGCCAAGAAACTCAAAGCCATCTTTGTCCGGGGCAGCGGGAAACTTGAAGCGGCCCAGCCGGATCAACTCAAAAACCTCCGAAAAGAGCTAAGAGAGGTGTATGACGGTAATATTACCATTGAGGCCTTGCGTGCCTTTGGGACGGCCTCGCACATGGATGTCGGCATCATTTCCGGCGACGTTCCCATAAAAAACTGGCAGCAGACCGAATGGGAGCTGTTTGATGAGATCGGTCCAGTGGCATACAGTGAAAAAATCCTGACCGGCAGAAAGACATGCTATGCCTGCGGCGTGGCATGTAAAAGAGAGGCGGAAGTCAAGGAAGGACAGTTTAAGTTTGAAAAGGGTCCGGGTCCTGAATACGAGACCGTTGGTACGTTTGGGACCATGTGCCTGAACCCCAACATCGAATCCATCGGCAAGGCCAACGAGATCTGCAACCGGTACGGCATGGATACCATCACCTGCGGAGCCACCATCGCCTTTGCCATTGAGTGCTTCGATAAGGGGCTGATAAACGAAAAAGACACCGACGGGTTAGAGCTCACCTGGGGCAACTCCGAGGCCATTGTGGCAATGGCTGATAAGATCGGAAAGCAGGAAGGGTTTGGTGCGATTCTGTCCAAAGGCAGCGCCGCCGCGGCAAAACACATCGGTGGCAACGCATCGGACTTTCTGACGACGGTTAAGGGTCTCGAAGCACCCATGCACGATCCCCGGTCCGCTCACGGCTATGGTTTGGCCTATGCTGTTTCCCCCAGGGGAGCCTGTCACAATGCCAGCCTCAATTATTCCCTCGAAGGCGGTATGATGTATCTGCCCGAATTCGATGATGAGCTGGGTGAAATTACCGAGATGAGCAGCGAGGGCAAAGCGAAAATCAACATCATCAGCCAAGATTTCGGGATGTTTTTTTCGAGCTGCGCAATTTTCTGCAACCTGGGCGCATCGATTCTGAACGCGACTCAGGCGGTGGCTATGGTAAATCATGTCACGGGATTTGACTACACCCTTGAGGAATTGATGAAACTCGGCAGGCGCATATGGTATATCAAACGAGGGTTGTCAAATCTGTTCGGAGACAGAGCAAAGGACGACAAGCTGCCCAAAAGACTGATGACACCAATGGCAACGGGTCCGACAGAGGGAAGTGTGCCGGATATGGACCTGATGTTGAAAGAGTTTTACGAGTTGCGCGGTCTAAATGATGACGGCGTGCCTAAAAAAGAGATCCTTGAGCGGAATGGCTTAGCGGATCTCGCACAGCTTCTGCACCGTAGCGTAGGTTAGGTGGTTCAGGGTTCATGGTTCCGGGCTGAATAACTCCAACTATCCGATATCAATCGATTTTTTCCTAAGCAGGTATTTGGACTTGTTGTTTGCGGGCTTGCGGGGCCGGACCAAGGTAGAACCCTGACAATCAAAGCATGAGCTTAAAAACAAGGCCGTTATTTGGCCTTAGAACACCCTTTTTGCCGTCGAAAAGGTGCATTTAAGGGATAAGGCAGCTTGGTGAAAATCCAGTGGTTCGCTTTTCCTTAAAGCGTCCTTTTTGATGTCAAAATCATCACTTTAAGCCTAAAAAAAAGGGGTTATTTTTAGCATAGATCCTTAATTGCCAGACGATCACCGTGGTCCGACCCCAGTGCCCTGTGCGGGACACCTCACAGGCACCGTCCGGTTATTGATAGGAATAAGCTTGGGGTCATGAAAAAATGCATTTTTATTTGATTGTGGGTCCGAGACGAGGTGAAAGTAACAAGCAAATCCCGCATGGATACTCCCGGGGCGAATGTCTTTGCCGAAGGTACGCCGCACAGGTTTATACGGGCTTGTCGATGCATGTCACCCAGGTAATGTATGAATCGGATTTTATAAACCGTAAATCCGAGGATGTCCCTTATATCCAGCGTTTTCTTGCACTGTTTAATCGGTGTGTGCCAGACCTATCCGGGGTATATAATGTCTTTCTGCACGTGCCATTTTTCATCGAGGCTCTTAATCGGGCAGTTTTTGGAGGAAAACTGGTCGATTAAGCCTAATTTAACGACGTTCTTTTGACATTTTTTCCGCAATGTCAATCACTTGGCGTGGCCTGACCCCCTGGCCAAACACGCATCCGCATTTACATGTGCTCTATTGCTCCAGGTTCGTTTCAATTTCGTCACGATTTATAAGCACTATATGCTGTTCGTTGGGCGATTTTTTTTCATGACCTTCAACCAACCCAAGGCGCTTTATTATATAAAAGACAAAAGATGCTCTTAAATTAATTTTGGCAATTCCATTTTCCATTCCATAGTCTCGTTCGATAATCTCTTTTTGACTATTAGAGAGTTCTGGATGAGGGGCGATTTTTACCATTATATATTGTTGCCATAAGATATCATCTGCCGTGTCTATTTCATGGAATTTTTCTCGCCAAATTGCAATTATTCTGCCTAAAATGAAGTCCTTAAATATTTGCTCGTTATGACAAAATGCACGAACATGCCACCGAAAACCATCATTTCCGAAAGCATGTGGTGTAATCCATCGCATAGATGGATCGGGTTGACTCATCGACTGATACTCAATTTCCAGGGCCCTCCTACCTTTGATTGCCTTAATAACCTTTTGAAGAATAACCATCTCTACGGAACGTTCAGGGTGAGGAGCGATATCAAATTCCGGGACAGTGCTAAGAAAAGATTCATCTTTTTGAATAACATCGTTTGCTATTAAATGGAGTTGTGCAAAATAATCATCAGTATTTGGTGAAATGAATTTTGGCTTAAAATTCTTTGATGCATAATAGAATTTTCCGCTTTTATCATATTTAATATTATCTGGCGCTAATTCTTGATATTTTCGCAAATCGGAGGATGCTTGAGGTATAGATATCCCAAAGCGAGACATGAGATCCTTCCTGTTAATATGTCCTTCCCAGTAAAGTCGAATCTCAATAAATGATAATCTTTGCTCAACACCCCATTTCATGGCTCATCTTCCTTCCAATTAATTAATCCAAAGATGGATTAGACAAAAAACTATATGGGTATAAAAAATATATTGACATAGAAACTATATTCATTATATGATGAAATGCAAAATAATTGCAATCAATTTGTTCAATAATGTAATAATATCAAGAATGTAAAATTTATCCTTATGGGCATGACGCGTCTGAAATACCATGATTATCCATGAATGACTAAACAAATTCCCGACTGAGCCATTTCAAAATGATAGATGACAAAATGTATCTCTGCAGAGACTCTCCCTTATCTCCGTTAGTCGGCAATTATGGCGGAAACATATTATAACCTATTGAATTTTATATAATATTTATTTGATTGACTTTCAAGGCAATTGATGTCTAAAAAGGGTATTAGTCAAATCTTCCAGAACCTCTCACTTAAGGAAGCGGCGAAATAACTGATTTTCATTACAGGCCATTTCCAACAGCAAATTTTATTTTTTACAGAACCGTCCTATGACTTTCGGTAAACAAAGTGTTTTAGATCGGGTGCATCAGGAATTAAGATGGCCGGTGGCCACTGAGATTTTCCAGCCATCCGGCGCAGGGCCTTCCATGCTTGCTGAACTTGTTCAGCGAAAATTACAAAACCCTCTTTCACAAATGGTAGATGGATTAGATCCCAAAGTCGGCATCCTTTCACGCGAGCCACTATCAGATGCAACTGATTTACCCCTTGCAGTCGTATGCGATTTTCCAGCACCGGTATCAAATCAAATTATCCGGGAGGCCCATCGACTATCATGGAATTTCTCCTATGCCCCAGTGCTAATTACCCTTGAACCGTATCAGATTCGAGCATGGAGTTGCTATGAAAGTCCAATGGCAGACTCATCGGATGAAAATCTAAGCTTTGAGATTCCTGAAATTCGTACTGATCTTATTGAACACGTGCCGTTAGCGGAACAAGCTGCCAGCTCACTTCACTGGCTTGAACTTATTACTGGGCGTTTTTTTGAGAAACACCAAGATCGTTTCCAGCGTGATAATTGCGCTGATCGATTGCTATTAAACAACCTAAAAGAGGTACGAAGGATATTGATTGAGGATCAGAAATTGGACGAAGATGTTTGCCACGACCTTCTGGCTCGCATAATCTTTATTCAATTCCTCATTGACCGAAAAGACTCCTCCGGAAAATCTGCATTATCGCAAGCAAAGTTTGCAGCCTTATTCAGGCAGGGCACTCTTTCAAAACCTTATACTCACCTCGATGACATTCTTTCTAATTATAATGATACTTATGCCTTGTTTCAGTGGCTCAATGAACATTTTAATGGTGATTTGTTTCCGGGGAGCGGACAAAATAAAAAACGACAGAAAGAAGAATGGGCCAGTGAAAAATCCATGGTGAATGAGGATCACCTTTTTACGCTGGCTGATTTTATTGGTGGTAGATTGGACTTTCAGAACAGGCAGGGCCTTCTCTGGCGTCGATATTCTTTTGATGTCATTCCGCTGGAATTTATCAGCAGCATTTATGAAGAATTCGTAACCCGGAAAGACAAGAAAAAGAAACGGAAAACAGGCACATTCTACACACCTCCGCATCTGGTGGACTTCATTCTGGATGGCGTTTTGCCTTGGCGTGGTACGGAGTGGGATTTGAAAATCCTCGATCCTGCATGCGGATCAGGGATTTTTCTTGTAAAGGCATTCCAGCGTCTGATCTGGCGATGGAAGTCCCTGAAAAAACAGAAACCAAGTGCAACGATTCTCAAGCGTCTTCTGACACAGAATCTATTTGGGGTAGACCGGGACGAACATGCCGTACGCGTCGCATCATTTAGCCTTTATCTTGCAATGTGCGATGAAATCGATCCGAAATATTATTGGTCAAATGTCCAGTTTCCTGCATTACGGGGGTGCACACTCATTGCATCTGACTTCTTTCGTGAAAATATCTCAGGCTTTCGCGCCGAAGAAGATGCAGAGACTTACGATATTATTGTGGGAAATCCCCCTTGGGGAAGGAACACTATCCGTAACTCCGATGTTAGCAAATGGGAAGATCAAGGTTGGGAAGTGGCAGATAAAAATATAGGCCCGCTTTTCCTACCCAAAACAGCAGCCCTTTCAAAAAAAGAAGGGATCGTATCCATGCTTCAACCATCGGGTTTGCTCACTAACAATATGGGTACGGCCATCAGATTTCGTCAAAAGTTTTTTTTGCTGTATAAAATCCAACAGATCGTTAATCTTTCAACTCTGAGGTTCGGTTTGTATAAGGGGGCGATAGGTCCGTCGTGTATTGTAACTTACATTACCGAATCCCCGAATGGGGAACCTTTCCCCTATCTTGCCCCAAAGGAAATGAAAACCATAGATGATGACCTTAGAATCGTAATAGAACCCAATGATGTTCAATTGATTTACCAGGATGATGCTGCATTCGATTCCGTGGTCTGGTCAACCCTTACATGGGGCGGGCCTCGTGAATTGGCTTTGATCAGACGATTAGCAGGAAACAGAACACTCTATTCCTTTTTACATGATAAAAAGATTATAAAGCGCCGTGGAATAGTCCGTAGCGATCGGGGCCGGGAAGATGGTGAGATTCTGGATCGCAGGATATTGGAATCGAAAGAATTCCCTAAGGAAACATTTCTTTATTTGAACGCAAATCAGCTACCTATCAATAATGACCCGTGTGTTCATAGTAAAGATTCAACAGATTACTCTGCATTCAACCTCCCTCAACTTATCATCAAACAGGGATGGAAGGTCAGCTCCAAACGGTTTGAAGCCGCTGTCGTAAAGGCTCACCAAGAGGGGATCCTGTGCTCTCAAAGCTATACATCCATCCATTTGAAACAAGGTTCTAAAGAAATTCTCGAAACGGCATGCCTTGTGATGAACAGTCGTTTTGCCACGTTTTATCTAACTTTGACAAGCGGTCAAATGGCCACCTATATACCAAAGGTTGCCGTTGAAGATCTGTTAAGTTTACCACTTCCTAAAATACGTTCAAATCAATTGGAAGGGTTATTGGATTATGATGAATTAGATGTTCGCGTAAAAGGAGCATTCGGTTTCTCCGACAGCGAATGGACTTTGATTGATGATCTTTTTAACTATACCCTGCCTGATTTCAAGGGAGATGCCAATTCTCCGGGCAGACTTCGGACAAGATTTATCAGAGCATCTGATGGTGATAATGACGCAGAAAAATTCTTGAAGAATTACTGTGAATATTTTTTTCGTGTTCTGAAGGCGGGTTTTGGTTCTGATAAATGTATAAGCGCGACAATCTTTTCTGAAAGTGACGATTCAACGTTACCCGTTAGGTTGCTTGCTTTTCATCTTGATGATGTGAAAGATGGTGACATTTCCATCGAAAGTTATACTTGCACCGAATTACGTGACCAACTGCTGAAATGGGATGAGTTATTAACGGCATCACCAAGTGGTGCATCGAAGGGTGCCTTACACCAACGTGTGGCAAAGATTTACAATGTTATTGATCGTGAAAGAAAAAGGGTTCCGACTGTGTATCTGATTAAGCCGGACCGTCGCCGTTATTGGACGCGCTCTATTGCCATGAGAGACGCGGACAGCATAGCTGCTGACATCATGATGTGGCAAGCAGATTCGGGCAGACCATGATCCTCCGGTTTGAAAAATTGATTAAATGAAACGAAGATACACGATTCTTGAAACTGTTCAACCTATCCCGGCGGAGTTCGCACATTTAGCTCGCAGATGGCGGTCGGATGCAGCTATGCTCTTGTTGGGCTGGGTATGGGCAGGATATGACCTGTTGGTTGCAGAGGTGCTCTACAAAGTCGATTGGGGTTTGGCAAAAGACGATTTGGAAAGGGAAATCACCCAACTGCTTGAGCCTCGTATTCGACGGTGTATGCCAGCTGAAACATTCTGCTACATCCAGCATGAACCAAAGGAACGTGAAACCAGGAAACCGGCTCCATCACAACCACCGGAATATGATCTCGCTTTTGTACTTTTTTCAAACGAACGAATAATGTGGCCTTTGGAAGCGAAGATATTAAAAGCCGATCAGCGGGTTGATGAGTACATTAAAGATATCCAAAATGAATTTCTTACATGCAGATACGCTCCATTTTCAAATGAAGCGGCGATGTTAGGTTACATGTTGTCTGGAAATCCAGACGAGGCATTAATTAACATCGCCCAAATCCTACAAGCTACGTTATACAAGCATCCAGATTTTCCCGATCGGCACCACAGGGTATCTTCGCATCTACGCAAAGTACCAAGAAATAAACCATATCCAACAAGTTTCCGTATTCATCACCTAATGATGCCAGTTAAACAATTGTCCACATTAAGCATTAAGGGGGAGAGGGACACTCGCCCCGAGCGTGCATAGAAAATGTTCTATAATTATTGATTATGTTCAATCTGTGAGTCGAGTAGGCCGAGGGGACTTCCCCCTCAGCCCCTCACAGACACGGACGTGACCCTTTCGGCTCGTCCGGCTCCTATCGTCTATCCCACGCAGAAGCAAATTGCCAATGAACAAACAGACCAGGCTCTCGGCAGATAATCCGCTTTAGCCAGTGTTGCACTCGTCTTTGACCTGCGCGTATCCGTTTATATTTCCGTCTTGCCCACCTTGACAAAACCCGGTCAAGGTGCCAAAACGTTCGGTACATTGCGGTTTTAAAATAGCTGCCATAGTAATTTCTCCAACCCCTTATCACAGGGCTGTACATCCGGGCAAAGTCCTCTAAGGTTTCGCGTGTGCGTCGGGTCAGGTTCCAGCTGCGAATCGTTTCACGGATGGCCTTCACTGGTTTATTGCTCACTGCAGGATTAAAACCTATAAAGCGCTCTCCCTTTTTGTTCATCGACCGACGGGGTCGAAATGTGAACCCCAGAAAATCGAATTTCTCGTTGGGATAACTGCCTTTGCGCCGGTCGCCCTTGCAATAGACGATCCTGGTTTTATCAGGATTCAATTCAAGCTTAAATCCCGCCATTCGCTTCCGGATCACACCACGTATATATAGAACTTTGGTGTCAAATCTTCATTAGTGATTAACCTGTTGACATTTTCTGGCTAACCCTTTATTTCTTTTAAGCTTTTCTTTTGTAAGTCTTGCCCGCTGACTTACCGATGAGTAGGTTAAGCCGAATTTCTCACCAATCTGCTCATTGGTTGCTACTCCCAACTGCCAGACTATATAAATTATCAAGTCGCGATCCAATGTCGATGACTTTGAAATTCTGCCTGAATTACGGCAACTCTCCAAGTCACAATTTAAAATACCGGCTGCCTTCGACAGTACCTTGTCAAGATTGATACTCCTGTTTAATTGCCTCTGTATTCAACCAACTCTGATGGCTTTTGCCATAAGCATATGCTTTGTAGCTGCTCCACTTATAGTCTGCAACCCGTCCAACCATTCCGGCTCTCCATGGATTGCGGTGGATGTAGTAAGAAAGCCGCAATAGATAGGCAAATATGTCGATCTTAAAACGTTCACCCATCTCTGCCACGGTGTCTTAAAAAAAGCTTGCGATCTTCATCCGTGACAGTGATATCCTGTCTTTGATTACCCCGTGATAATACGTGATAAAGTGCCCCCTCATATTCTATGCGCCATGCTCGTGCCATAGATTTTGCCTATCAGAATCAGAAACAATTTGACAATAATTAATCACTAATGAAGATTTGACACCTATTTTTTTCCGGGTGTTGTTAGCGGCAGACTGATCCCCCGGAGGCTTGACGAAATCCCTGTGATCGGCAACATTGTTGACAATACGACCATTTTCGACTCCCCGCACCATCAAGATGGTGCAAGGTTCCGGGGGGGCATCCAATCGGGCTCGGCGCGGCATTTTGTTTCTCCTTTGAAAAAGCGAGAACCACTTATATACCGAAAGTTAGTTTAATCAGTCCCCTATTTTGTTCCCGGCTGTTAGGTGTGGCGACCAATCTGCAGATGGGAGAAAGCTCAGACTAACCTATTCAGCTGCAAATCGGCGAGCAAGCGAAATAAAATATAAGCTAAATAATGACAGATAGTTAGCTGAAAGATACAATCATATTAAATCAATAATCAAGATTTGACACCATATACACACAATTTTTAATCCGTTAAACCAACTTTCAGGGACTATTTTGGATTTTTGATTTTGGATTGCGGATTTATGGTATCGCTGCGCTCTATCGGTTTTCATTAAAATGACCGTTCGACAGAAAAGCTCACGACAGGCAGAATGCCTTAAATCCAAAATCTAAATTCCAAAATCCCCAATCTATGTGGAATAAAAGTAGGATCAACTTTTGAAAAATAAATTTGCAAAAGATGGCTGATTTTCACCATCTCAGGTCAGGCCTGCCCCAGCCTCCGGCTCGTAGCCTACGCCTCGGAGAGCGCTGTTGCCTGATATGTTTGATGTACAGCGCCTGCTATACAGCACCCGCCCTGCGCGGCTACGAGCTGGAAAATAGTCCCGAGGCATCCATGGTCGAAGGGTGGGCTGTGCCCACCAGGAATCGTTGATTTCTTTCGTCTATGCAGAATTTGATGAAAAAGGTAAAGATAAGATGATATAGGGTGCCGGCGGTACGTAAAGCGAATATACAATTTAGTCCGGAAATTATCAATTAACTTTACAATTGCGGGCTTAAAAAACCAATTTCCTGCGACGTAACTAACACATCGTCAATCACGTCTATTTCATTGGATATCAATCTATTAGGTGGTTTCCCACTGAAAGGCATATAAATTACTGTGGTACTGGCACTAATCCTGCGAAACGCTGGAATAGAAAAGACTAGCTTTGCGCCCTGTCTCACGGTTTCCCTTCAGGCTGGATAGGAAGGGGTGAAACCGTGTTCCAAATATTGCCGCTCAAACGAGAATTCCTTAAATCTTCAATTCCCCGATCCGACGGGATCACTGCTGTGCGGCTACCGGCTTGTCCGAGTTGGGTATTACATCACAAAGTGGAATGATTCAAGGTTTGGAAATATGGACTCGATCAAAATTGGCATTGATTTATTATTGCAAATTGTATATGTAACTTTCTGAAATAGTTTTGAAAATAAACCAACTGCCATACTTGGAGGTTTGCATGGTTACAATAAACCCCGTTGCTCCAGTGCGAAGTAACGGGGTTTATTTTTTATGGAGATTCCATGTTCTGTTCATATATAGAGCAAGCGCACAAACATAAAATTTTCAATAAAAACAGTGTGATAAATTAAAATACTACTTGATTTTTTTTGCTATAAATACTACTAAACACTTAAATTTTAAAGCAGATTGCCCTAAAATAGGG
>Ga0209454_1000071_pt1 | contig 74682 bp, 55 predicted proteins | sample WorMetHERISLAND1_2_FD_187400 | JGI IMG/M metagenome (GOLD analysis project Ga0209454, IMG submission 187400) | Marine gutless worms symbiont microbial communities from Max Planck institute for Marine Microbiology, Germany - Olavius geniculatus... | ecosystem: Host-associated > Annelida >... | reverse complement strand
TTTGCTCCTGAAGTAAAGCAGCTTGCTGAATTAGCTAAATTTTCAAAGAATATCAACTAAATTTAAAATTTTTAAATTACAATTTTGTAATTTATTGCCTGACAATTTGAGTTTATGCGTACACTCAATAGATAATCTAAACTGAGCGATTCCCTTGTCGCGAGCCCTGGCGTTACTTAAAATTTTACCCTAGTCATATGACTTCTTTAGCTTTTCCCTTAATTCCTCATATTCCTGTTGGGAAATTGCTCCTTCGTCCCGGGCTTTTTTTAAATCGATCATTTCCTGACCGAGCGTGGTTTGAGGGTCGACTTTTTTGCTGCCTCCAGAGCCCACGGCGATGCAGGATGCCGTTGTTACCAATAGTGTCAAAACGAGCAAAATGCTGACCATTCGTTTCATTTTGTGCTCCTTTCTCTACTCTAAAATTGCGAAAATCTTTTAATTGTAGGGTGGGCTGTGCCCACCTTTGACAGATATTACCAGGGACTTTTGGTGGGCACAGCCCACCCTATATGAATCGCATAGAATTTGGTTAGATCCTCTATAAGACATTTTCAAGCTGGGCCTGTCTTCTTGGCCTAAAAAGCGTCGCTAGAACACCGCCGAAACCCAGCAGGATCGCTGCGGCTTTCACCAGGGATCCCAGAATCGGCACCCAGCCGATCAACCAGAGGGCCAAAAGCCCCGTCACGGTGAGCCAAATTACACCCAGGGCCGGTCTTTTCATCAGCGCGGCGATCTTATCGCCGATGAGCTGGGCGATGGCGATATAACCTACGATAAAAGCGATTCCTGCTAAAAAAACTTCCAGCGCAATCAATGGTATACCAACTACCGAAATTAAAAGAAAAAATGCCAGCGGTACGAGCACCACCAGACCCAAAACCGCCCAGAGAATGACCTTGCCAAAATTTTGCTGCACATTGTCGGTAATTAAATCAAACGGCTTAGGCATTATGGCAACCAACAAAACGGCAAATGCCAGGAAACCGAGCAATGAAGCAATTTTAAAGGTCCAAAACCAACTTGAAGACGTGTCTTCCAAAAAGAATGGTATTAGTGCGGAAACCCCAGGGATATTCAGTTCGACGATGTCACCGTGTATTGTTGAGCCCTGGGCTTGTTTGACGGTCCCCCCGATAGAGACCACATCCTTGCCGATCACGGCATCAGGGCCTAAGGTTACCGACCCGCCGACGGCAACCGCCGAATCCCGGACCCTGCCATTGACGGTGACGCTGCCGCCCACGGCAACGGCATCTTTTACTTCGGTTCCTTCTTCAACGATTACATTGCCGCCTATTCGAACTTTATCTTTGGCATTTGCGCTGACAAGCGGAAAAAGCACGATCGGCAAAATAACGGCCATTATTTTGAAATATATTTTCATTTTGCTTCCTCCCTTCAATTGCGATCCTTGACCTTCCCCGAACCTGTTATGGTTTCGCTGATCCTTGGATGGCCTATATACAATACATCGCCGCTGCCCGTGATCTTGGCCCGCAACATATCGGATGCACTTACTCTGCAGTTGCCGGATCCCGTGATGACCACCGACGCATCTTTTGCCCGCATTTCAAATGCGTCGACATCTCCTGATCCGGTTATTCTGGCATCGTAGGAATTCGTTGATCCGGAAAGACTGATCGATCCTGATCCGGAAATGCTGGACTCCAGCCGGTCGGCGTTTACTTTAATCGCAATATCTCCGGAACCGGCAATGTCTGCGTAAAACTTATCGGAGTTAAATTCTTCATTTCCGACAATGTCTCCTGAACCTGATACGGAAATGCCTGACAGCCTCTTAACGGTGATGGTGAAGTTGAGCATTGTCGGCCTCAGGTTTTTGTCTTCTGCGTGTGAGATGATCAATTTCCCATATTTTACATCTGTTTCTACGTGCGGCATGATGTTATCATCAGTTGTTACTTCAAGCGCCGACAGGTTCCCATGCGCGAGCGTTACTTTTCCCTGACCTTCCAATCGTATCTCATTAAAATCAGATACTTGTCTCGATTCTGAAATTATGTTACCGGATCCTTTTATACGCTGAGCCGAGCAGCCATTCAGGTCGATGACAATACATCCGGAAGTAAAAACGCCCGTCAAGACCCAAACCGTTGAAAGTATGAAAAGTTTGATTTTCATGAATTCCCCCTATTGCTGTTGAAAGTTATTGGTTGATTGTTATTTGTCTTCAGGGGCCGAGGACGTTGAATTTATATTTGCTATTGACGAATCACAATTATCGAATACCTACTCCGCTATTAGAGCAAGCGGTGTGCCAATCATCTTCGAGATTCAAGCTATTAAGGAGGTCGGTTTCATTGATTCTTCCTATGCGTGAACCTAAATTTTAAACGTATAATAATTTATATGATTACAGGGGGATATGGATCCTTCGAACTGCTGACCAACAAAAGGCGCATACGGCTGTTTTAATTTAGGCAATTTAGTTCATTTTAGGCAATTCAGGCATTTGCATTTGGTGTCCGTTATTGTTACAGGAAGTGTACGATAGCGGACATTTTATTAACCGGGTGCCCTGAATGAACGCCGGCGAACAGAAGTGAAGTATCCGTGATTTTGTGCTGTTCTGATTAACTTATTTACCCAGTGAGAGCATTTTTAGCTGGCAGTATCTTTTAAGAAGCTGAAGGTCTTCCGAAACATGCGGACCAGAGTTTAGGTTTCAAGACTTAACACTTCAACTTCCTGACATCCGAAACCTGTCTACGATCCCGTCTGTAGCGAAGTGGAAGCGGGGACACCTGAAACCTATCTCTGGTTGACATCAATTCTGATTTTTGCAATCCTTGAGCAACTCCCGGTCATCATTCATTACCCAATTATCCGATCAAAAGGAAAATTAGCCATGATCGGTCAGGTTGTCTCCCACTATAAAATCCTGCTAAAGCTTGGAGACGGCGTCACCGGGGTGGTATACAAGGCGCTGGATGAAAAGCTTGACCGGATCGTCGCCCTCAAGATTTTCCACGACCACCCCTTTACGAATGACGAACACAAAGCCTTTCTGACCGCGGAGGCCCGGGCTGCCGCCGCACTCAATCATCCCAATATCAGAACGATTTATGAAATCGATGAAACGGACGACTGCCTGTTCATGTCAATGGCTTTCGTCGATGGTGTCAGCTTAAAAAGCAAGCTCCATGACGGACCGCTTGAGACTGAAACTGCGGTATCCATTGCTTGCCAGGTGGCGGATGGACTCGAGGCGGCCCACTGCCACGGCATTGTCCACCGCAACCTCAACAGCGCCAATATCTTAATTGCGGATCGCGGCCTGGTGAAAATATTGAATTTTGGCCTGGCGTTCCCGACTGCAGAAGCAGTACCGGCCGTCGAAAAAGCAGCGATCAACCCCACGGCCTACATGTCCCCTGAACAATTGCGTGACGAGCCGATCGACCATAGGACCGATATTTGGTCCTGGAGCGTTGTGCTTTATGAAATGCTCACCGGAAAATTGCCGTTTAAAGGGGGGGTATTGGAGGAATTGTCTGATACCATAATCAACACTATTCCACCGCTTGCTTCCCAGATCAATCGAAATGTGCCGGTCGAGTTGGATCGGATCATCACTCGGGCTTTAGCCAAGAGGCCGTCGGACAGATTTCAGAGCATCGGTGAGCCAATGGCTGCACTTCTATCAGCTGAGATAACACTGGGGGCCGCCGCTCGGACCGGGGATTTTAAAACCCAACCATTGCAGCCCGCCATTGCCGTGCTGGCCTTCGAGGATATGATCCCGGCCAAAGATCAGGAATATTTTTGTGATGGGATTGCCGAGGAGATTATCAACGATCTTGCTCAAATGGGTGGATTGCGGGTTGCCTCGCGGACTTCCTCTTTCGCCCACAAAGGCAGCCGGGAGGACATTCGGACCATCGGCAGGAAACTGGGCGTCCGATCCGTGCTGGAGGGCAGTGTGCGCCGAACCGATAGCCGCATACGGATCACATCACAGCTTGTCGATGTCGCAGACGGCTATCACCTGTGGACGGAACAATACGACCGGGAACTGGAAGACGTCTTTGCGATCCAGGAGAAAATCGCCCACAGCATCGCTCAGGCCTTGAAAATCGAGCTGACTGATGATGAGAAGCAGGCCATCGAACAGGCACCGACCCACAGCATCGAGGCCTATGATTTCTATTTGAGAGGCCGCCGGTTTTTTTACCGACACACGCGAAAATATACGAATCACGCCATCGCAATGTTTTCTCGCGCCATTGAAAAGGATCCCCGCTATGAACGCGCATACGCCGGAAAAGCAGACTGCCACTCCTATTTATACTGGTATTTCGGCGGTTCGGCCGCCGATCTGGAACAGGCTGAAAGAGACAGTGAAACCGCCCTTGAGCTCGATTCAAGCCTGTCGGAAGCACATGCGGCCCGCGGATTGGCATTGTCCCTGAGCAAACGGTTCACGGAGGCGGAAAACGAGTTTGAAAAAGCCATCGGACTGAATCCCAATTTGTTCGAAGCCTACTACTTTTATGCCCGGGCCTGTTTTGTCCAAGGCAAGTACCAAAAAGCCAAAGATCTATACCTGCAGGCAAGCCGGGTCAACCCGGCAGATTATCAGTCACCGGCCCTACTGGCTTTTCTTTATAAAACCATGGGTCAGGAAAAAAAGATGCTGCCGGTGCTGCATGAAGCCCGGGATAAAGTCGAGCAGCACCTGGCGCTCAACCCCGATGATTCGCGGGCAATCTATCTGGGTGCCGATGTCCTGATCCGGCTGGGTGAAAAGCAAAAAGCCATGGAATACGTCAAACGCCTGGCAGCGACCGAACGTGATGAACCCTACCTTTTATACGGCGTCGCCTGCCTGTATTCGCTGATCGGCAAACCGGATGAGGCCGTCTTCTATCTGACCAAATCCGTGGAGGGCGGTTTTGCTCACAGACAATATCTCGAAAAGGACAGCGACTTCGACCCAATTCGGGAGCATCCAGGCTACAAGAGATTGATTCGGGATCTTAAGATGCGGGAATAGAGATTCGGACTGTTTTAGATGGTTTTAATTTAATATTGATTTTTTAGAACTCATCACCCTACCCGAAAGCGATACAATCTATAAACAGTCATCCGCATTATTTAGAGTTATTCGCAGCTGTTATATCATCTACAAATCTGTACTTTGGGTGAATTTGTGATATTTTATTCTAACACTGGTTCTGTGACGTAGGCTTCTGCAAATATTCTCACAATGTATTACCTATTGACTGATATTTTATTTCAAGGAGGCTAAATGAAATTATTCAAAAATAAGAAATACATTGCTCTTTACGTACTTGCCAGTTTTGTAATTATTGCGTTTTTCTATTCATACGCCACCGCATCGGTTATCTCCTACCCAACAGATAGATGGCAAATCTCTACACCCGAAGCGCAAGGATTGCACTCAAAATTACTTCTAGAAATGATGACACATATCAAGAAAAATGGATATAACATTCAAAGTGTGACCATCGTGCGAAACGGATATCTTGTTTTAGACGCCTACATGCACCCATTCAACGACAGCCAGAAGCACGAAATGTATTCGGCAACCAGAAGTGTTATATCTGCGTTAATCGGTATTGCGATAAATAAGGGTTACATTAAAGATGTGAATCAAACGATAACAGAGCTTTTTCCTAATAGAAAAATATCCAACCTTGACAATCTTAAAAGATCAATATCCTTAAAAGACCTTCTAATGATGGCATCAGGATTAGACTGCAATGATGCCACAGCAAACAAATGGGCTGGCACAATTGCAATGAAAAAGAGTAATGATTGGACTCAATACACGTTAGATTTGCCAATGGCCCAAACGCCGGGGGAATATTTTCATTACTGTAGTGGCGTTTCCCATCTTCTTTCAGCAGTCATCCGTGAATCTACGGGTATGAATACCATTGACTTTGCCAAGAAGTACTTATTCGATCCCCTTGGAATCAAAAATTTTGAATGGGGAGAGAGTCCGGAAGGCACTACCAACGGATTTGCCGGGTTGAGGATGCAACCAAAGGACATGGCAAAAATCGGGCTACTTTATCTTAACAACGGGAAATGGGAAGATGAGCAAATTATATCAGCTGAATGGATTGAGGAATCAACCCAGCCCTATATTGATGGAAGATGGAATGGTGAGGATTATGGTTATCAATGGTGGGTCAATCCGGCAGGGTTTTATTCAGCGGTGGGCATGTACGGGCAAGCAATCTATGTAGTGCCCGATAAGAATTTAGTTGCTGTATTTACCAGTAATATTGTGGATGAGAATATGTATATTTCTGGTTCACTATTACAAGAAAAAATAATACCTGCCATCGTATCATCAGAACCTCTGCCACCTGATCCGCATGAAGTGGAGCGTCTGAATGATTTTTTGGCAAGCATCGTCAAGGCCCCAGCACAAGGTATTATTTGGAAATCGGAAGTTCAGGGTGTGGCAAAAGATGGCATATTCAAACGAACTATCTGGCCATCCTTTCAGTTTGCTTATCCGTCGGGAAGTACAAAGGCAGAACTGCGACATCGCTCTGATATCATGAGGATGAAAACACCTGAAGGTGTCTTATTTTATGCCATAATTATTGATATCCCTGATGGTGTGAAATTAGAAGACTTCGGGCCAATTTTCGTTGTTGAAGACTTTTTGAGGCGTGGTGCTGGGACGAATCTTAAAGTTACTTTAAATAAAGAAATCATGCTTAAATGCGGAACAAAAGCATATCAAACAAATTTCACATGGTTGTGGGATAATACTGTACCGATAACGACTTTTCAAGTATCTGCATACAAAGATGGTAAATGCATATTTATATGCGTTCACCCATCAAAGAATCCTTACAAATATGAATCAATTGTTCAAAGCCTAACTTTCAAATAGCAGATATCTCTTATTGTATCTGTAATAAAATTGACCTCTAAAAACTACAAATAATGTAAACCTATCGCAACATTGTATTTGGACAAATCAAGGTGAATAGCAATTTGAAATATTCAAAATGGAATTTTGCCATTGCGATTTAATAGTTTTTTGTAAAGTAAAATTCGAAGGATTTGCCGGGTTCATCAAACGATAATGGCCTCAGGTGTTCCCCGGGTTTACCTGCAATAATAGTCAGGGTTTCTCCATCTACCTCATAAATGCCCAAAACGGAATTATCATTCGATCCCTTTCCAGCAGCATCTACGATTTTTAGATCGATTTTCTTGAGGCGACAGTTTTTATTGAGCTTGAAAAAGCCTTTGTACCACACAGTCAAATCTTCACGCACCAGGCTAAATTGATCGCCCGCGATAGTCAACGTCCAATCAAGCAGCGGTCTGTGGATTTCGCAACCGCTCCAAGTCCCCTCGAGTTCGGATTGGCGATTGCATGAGCCCAAAATAATCGACAACAAGAAAACGATGGCTAATATGCCGGACTGTATTGTCTTCATGGCTCACCCTTTCAACGCGAATTAATGGCCTTTGATTGCTGAAGTTATCGTAGTTCTACAAGATCTGAAAAGCGGTTCTAGGCGGCTTTTGCCAGGCAGTCTGGTTGCGGGCTGGAGTGTGGGGCGGATAGCTTTCTTAGCTTCTGGTTCAATCTTTTCAAATAATCTACCTTGCTGCCGCCGAAGGTGTCGGCGATATCTTTTGCGATACAAATATTGAGCCGTGCTTTATCCCTCAATGACATCTTATCGTCCAGTGAGATCATGGTGCGAAGCATAGTGATACCTCAAATGCTTTTTGAATAAGATTCTTGCGGCGAGATTCGATGATAAAAATAGCAAGCGGCGTGCCAATCAACTACAGGATTGATAATGAATTTAATTTTGGTCGTGGAATTATGAAGGATGTTAGATATTAATATTAATCTGAGTAAAATCTTAATTAATTACAGAATATTATAGATATGACAGGCTGTCGACAGACGGTTGTTGAGCATTCTTTTTTCATTTTAGTCATTCTTGTCCGCCGGCTCTTTGGTGGATTAGCTCATTTTAGGCACTTTCGGCATTTCTACCGGGTGTCCGCTAATGGTACAGAGGGTGTACAATATCGAACAATTGTACGCAAGCTTTCTCCGAGACAAGGCTGGTAAATATGGCCACTTCTGCGCAGCAATAGCAAAGTTCATTGGGTTTAGGTTTCAGGTGTCAGGTTTCGGGTGTCAGGAAAAAGAGGTACTAAATGCTGACACCTGAAACCTTTAAAAAATCATTTCGCGCGGGAACATCGACAATTAATTGTCTATGTGATGTCGCTAAACGCTTATTTAATTTTCTTCATCCGATATCCCCCAAATGACAGCCCGGTCCGGCCGTCAACATCAATAATGCGCATGGTTTCACCGGAATAGCGTCCGACTCCCAAAGTCAACGCTTCGGTATCGGACCGTGGAACCAGGTAGTGTTTCACTTCACCGGCGCGCCACAACGGATTTCTATACCTCAAAACAAGTACGTCTTTCTCATTTGTCAGCGTGATGTCCTGCGGCGTACCGTGCGGATCGGGATTCACGATTTGATAGCGGCCAAGCATGTTCTGCCAGGCGTTGGCAAGGGGTGCCGGATCGATTTTTTCGGCGTAGAACCAGATTTTGTTATTGCGGCGGATCGAAAGCAGTCGGCAATCGTCAATATCCACCAGGGATGCCTGGATTTGGGCCAGCTCCAGGTTGCCGATTTTTTTTATTGGGAATATGCCCAGAAACTTCCGGGTAACACCGAATTTTCCATTGGACGATGGCACCAGGCGAAATTTATATTTGTCAAAGACTACGTTTAGATTCTGCCCGTTTCGTTCGATCGAACCCAATGACGTCAGGTTTGCGTAGCGCCCCACCATGGAATCCATAACCGCTCTATCGGCGACGTTATCCGGTGGTGCAATGGTTTCTTCCTGACGTTCGATTGTTTTTCCAATCTTGGCTTCCAGGGTCGACTTCAACGCTTCACGGATCACTTTGCCCAATTTGCGACCTTCTGTCGAGTTGCTCAGAACAACCACCCCCAATTTCAGCTCCGGTACGATTGCCAGGCTGGTTCGAAACAGGGGCGTTGTGCCGCCATGACTCGCAACCAGTATTTTACCGATATCGTGTGCTAGATTAAGTTTCTGCAGACGCCATCCGAGGCCTATCTGAATGGAGGATTCCAAGCGGGCGTCCTGATCCTGGCGCCTCAGCATTTCTGCGATGGTATGCTGCTGCAATATTTGACGGCCACCGACCTTTCCCCCGGCAAATACCATTTGCATGAACCGCGCAAGCTCATCGACGTTGGAATACATGGAGCCTGCGGCTATATCCCGTAGCGGCACCTGCTCGATCTGCTCTCCCTGGCGATAGCCCCTGGACAACAGCGCTTCAACCTCTGCTGTTTTTTTAAACGACGACTGCTGCATCCCGATCGGGCCTAAAATGGCTTGATCCACATAATCGCAAAAATTCGCCTGGCTCACCTGCTCCACCATCAGTCCCAGCAAGGCAAAACCGATATTTGAATATGCAAAAACATACTTGGTTGGATAGGCCGCATATTCATCCTTGAGCCGATCGAGCAGACTTGCCGGCCGATCAGATGACCACATCCCTTTGGCCAAACTGCTCGGCAGACCGGAGTGGTGGGTCATGATGGTTCGCGGTGTAATCGGACCGGAATCCGAAAAGCGGTTCCGGATGGAAAATTGAGGCAGATAGTTTTTTAAGGGCCGGTCGATATCAAGCAGTCCATCTTCGACAAGTTTCATGGTGGCCATGGCAGTAAACAGCTTGGAAATAGAGCCGATGCGATACATGGTCTCGGCCGTGGCCGGCACTTTATTTTTCTTGTCCGAAAACCCAAAACCCCGAGCCCAAACGACTTTCTGATCGTCAACGATCGCAATGCTGACGCCCACGACCTGTTTGCGTTTCATTTCTTTTTGAATCAGCCAAGTCAGATACTTTTTCGCATAATCATAATTGCCTGGAATAAGCTGATCCGGTTTTTCGGGGGCTCCGGCGCAGCCGGCTAAAGTAAAAATGACGATCAAAATAATCAAAGAAGCAATTCGATTCTTGGACGTTGGCTTCATATTCAATCTTCAATCTTCAATTCCGGCTCTGCCGGGTTGGGTGTTACTCGTACCGCAAGGCGTCTACCGGATTCGCCCGCGCCGCCTTGTAGATTTGATAAATAACCGCCAGGAATGCAACGGTCAAGGATGAAATCCCGACGATAACTAAAATATCGATGCCGATGTTTATGGGGTAGGTTTGGATTTCTTGCAAAATTTTTTTAGTTACATAATAGGTTGCCGGCAGGGCGATGGCGTTGGCAACAAAAACCAAACGCAAAAAATCAGCCAGGAGGTTTCGAACGATATCCATAAAGGCGGCTCCATGCGCTTTTCTTATGCCGATTTCCTTGATTCGTCGCCGGGTGGCGTAGGTTGAAAGACCAAACAGGCCCAGACAGGCAAAGAGTATGGCAACCAGACCGATGAAACCGACTAACATACCGAATTGTTTCAGCATGAAATACGAATCCTTGAAATGCTCATCCAGTGTCGAGTACTCAAACGGTAGATCCGGGATAAACCGGCGCCAATTATCTTTGATGTATTCAAGGACTTCGAAATCCGGAGGGTGAGACAATTTGATGTATAAGATCTGCAGGAAATCTTTTCGGATGTACATGACGCTGGGTCGAATGCCGGAGAACAAATCTGCAAAATGAAAATCGTTTATCACACCGACAATGACGCCCTTAAAGTTGCGAACCGTCAGTCGCCTGCCGATAGGGTTCTGCCACCCCAATTGTCGGGCCGCGGTTTCATTGATGATCAGGCTGTTGCTTTCGTCGTAATCCCGCGAAAATGATCTTCCTTTCACAATTTTCATTTCGAGAAGTTCGATGTAGTCATAGTCAACTCCGTATACATTCCAGGTCCAGGCGTCTCTTTCACTTCCTGTTTCCGCCATCACCCGGTATGCCGTGCCCCAGCCAACGGGCGTCCATAGTGCGGCGCTTAACGAGACGATTTCTGGATGTTTTTTCAATTCATTTTTCAACGGCTCAAGATCCGGGGACAGCTTGCCGTAACCCACCCGCGCCACCAGTACGTTGTCCCGGCGATAACCCAGATCGAGTTTATAGAAATAATTGTTTAGCTTTATAATCGAGATAGCGAATATGATGCAAAATATGGAGACGATAAATTGGACCACCACCAGGACCTGGCGGAATCGCATGCCCTTTTTACCGGTTTGAAGATCGCCACTGAGAATGGTTACCGGGCTGAAACGAGACAGGAAAAGCGCGGGATAACTGCCGGCCACCAGGCCGACAGCAATGGTAACTGCCAGACATTTCAGCAGCATCATCGGGCTGTTCAGGAGTCGGGGGCCGATTCTGCCGATGATTTCGTTGCCGACGAGGGCGTCGAACAACGGACGCATTAATTCGTTCAGTACAATGGCCAGGGGAAAGGCGATCAGGGCCATCAGGACGGATTCTCCTAAAAACTGCGACACAAGCTGCAACTGTGAGCCACCCATGACTTTGCGCACCCCGACTTCCCTGAAACGGGTTATATATTGGGCTGTCGTCAGGTTCATGAAATTAAAGCATACCACCGTGAGCAAGGCGATAGCTGCCGTCAGTACCAGCAGATAGGCATCCAGCGCATCCTTTTGCCAGACACCCCGTACATGAAAGGATCGCAGATGCAGATCTGCTAGAGCCAGAAGATAGAGTTCCTTCGGGACCGTTGTTAGGCCGGCGAGGTGAGCCTCGATGAAGCCGGGGAATTTTTGTTGCAGGCGATCGGGATCGGCCCGCCCGGCAAGTTTGACAAAGGTTGCTCCCCAAGCATGCCAGTTGTTGTCGAAATAAAAGGTATTCGAAGAAAACAACAGCTGATATCGAAGACTGGAGTTCAGTGGTGCATCTTCTGTCACGCCGGTAACTTTGAATGGAAGTTCGCTGTAGAGCAATACGGTTAAGGTTTTACCCAAGGGGTTTTCGTCGCCGAAATATCTGCGTGCCGCCGATTCGGTTAAAACCACCGAATTGGGTTCGCGAAGCACGGCTTCCGGCGTCCCGGAGATCAGGGCAAAATTGAAAAAGGACAAAAAGTTCGCGTCCACCGCCATGGCAGTGGCACCTTTTTCATGAAATTTTTTATCTTTATATTTTACACTCATATCATCGAGGTAAATCCAGCGGGTGACATCTTCGATCTCGGAAAATTCGCCGGCTAGCAGTTGCTTGAGGGGCGCCGGTGTTCTGGCCGAGTGGTCGAGTGTTTGATCCGGTTTGGCAAAGGTTTGGACCACACTGTAAATATGATCATAGTCTTTATGAAACTTATCAAAACTAAGATGAAACTCGACCAGCAAAGCGGCCATGCTAAAAACCGCCAAACCGAGGGCCAGACCGGCGATGTTGATAAGGGAATATTCCCTGTGTTTATAAATGTTGCGAACAGCAGTTTTGTAGTAGTTTAGAATCATGGGGAAAGGTTTGGGGTTCAAGGTTCTGGGTTCAGAGGTTCAAGGTTCAAGGTTCAAGGTTAACAGACTCGCAAAAAGTCGAAAAACGACCTGTTTACGAGAGTGTTTAGTATTTGGTGTTTAGTGTTTAGTGGTATAACATCTTGATATGAAGTACGAAGTGTTTTACCAAACACCAAACACAAAACACCAAACACATGATGAATCTTTATTTTTACAAATTCATCAAGCTTCAAAGTTCAAAGGTTCAAGGCTCAATTACTATTCATATCTCAACGCATCCACCGGATTTGCCACCGCCGCCTTATAGGTCTGAAGTAACACCGATGCAACCGCAACGATCGTAGTCAAAATGCATACATAAATCAGAATCTCGATGTCGACTTCCATCGGAAAGGCCGGCAATGAAAATTCAACTAATTTTTTTGCGGCGTAGTATGTCATCGGCAATGCAATAAGGTTTGCCAAAAAGATCAAGCGCAGGAAATAAACAAGGAATAAAATAAGAATATCAGAAACCGTCGCTCCGTGTGCTTTGCGAATGCCGATTTCTTTTGTTCGTCCCCGGGTTGCGTAAGAGGCCAGTCCGATTAATCCTAAAATGGAAAAAATTACTGCTATTGTGCCGATGCCACTGATAAGGACGCCTAAATTTTTATAAAAAGTATACCGGCGCTGATAATACTCATCCAGGGCAGCATACTCAAATGGCAGATCCGGGTTAAGTCGGTCCCAGCGATCTTTTATATAGCTTATTGGTTCTAGTGCATTTGATTTTTCTAGCTTGATATACAGGTAATTAAGAGAATCCTCGCCAACATAAAGGACGCTTGGCATTTTCTTGAAGAAGATATGCCTGAAATGGAAATCTTTGACGACGCCGATGATAACACCTTTTTTGCCGCCCACGCTCAATCGTTTTCCGATCGGATCATCCCAGGGAAGGTGGCGAGCCGCTGTTTGATTGATGATGAAACTTTTGCTTCCAGGTTGATTATGGCGAAAGGAGATGCCTCTTATTATCTTCATTTCCAACAAATCGATGAAATTGTTGTCGACAGAATATACATTCCAGGTCCAGCTTTCATTTTCTGTGGCGCCTTCGGGGATTACCCGGGATTCTGTCTCCCAATCGATGGGAATGTAGCTGGCCGCTGATACAGCCCGAATGCCCGGGTGACTCTGTAGCTCATTTTTGACTGCTGCCAAATCCGTCGTATAGTTGCCGTACCCGATGCGCGCCAGATAAACCCGCTCCTTGTTGTAACCGAGATCCAGTTGGTTTAGGTGATCAAATTGTTTGACAGCCAGAACGGCGTTAACCATCAGGAGAATTGAAATGCTAAACTGCAAGATTACTAAAATCTGTCTGAAGCCCACACCTTTTTTTGTAATGGGAGATACCTTCCTAAATACTTCCATCGGTCTCAAGCAAGCCAGAAAAAAGGCCGGATAGCTGCCGGCAACAATTCCAACCAGGATCGACACAAGTAATAATTTGAGTAACATTGACGGATTGCTCGTTATCTTCGGACCGACATTTGAAAAGATGAGTTCGGCGAATTTGGGGTACATCAATTCAGACAGTGCAATGGACAAAGCAAATGCAACCAGGGCAACCAAAATGGATTCGGTCAAGAATTGAAGCAGCAATTGGGATCGGGAAGCGCCGAGGACTTTCCGTATACTCACCTGGCCGGCTCTTGACAGATATTGGGAGGTTGCAAGGCTCATATAATTGCAACAGACGACCAGCAGAAGCGCGACTCCGATTGACAGGGTCATGAGATAAACCGATCTGGGATCCTGCCACCATGCTCCGCGGACATGAATGGAGTCGACATGCAGATCTTTCAGAGCTAGCAGGTACATCCTGCTGGGGCGAATCTCCAAACCGGACATATACCGGTTGATGAAGGTCGACATTTTGCCCTTTAGCGCATTGGGATTAGCCTTCTCAGCCAGTCTTATGAAATGCACGCCATCAATCTGCCATGCCGGATACAAATTAAATCGGCTGAGTGTCACAAGGAGATTATAACGTAAGCTCGAATTCAATGGTGCATCTTCGGTTACCGCAGATACCCTCAAATTCAGTTCTTTATGAAGCTTTATCGTCAACTGCTTGCCGATCGGATTTTTATTTCCAAAGTATTTTCTCGCGATGGATGCGGTTAACACCACTAAATCAGGATCTGCCAACGCCGATTCAGGGTCGCCGGCGAGCAATTTAAAGTTGAAAAAACTTAAAAAGTTTGAATCAACAGCTTTGGCCGTGCCCGCCTGCTCGTAAAACTTCTTTCCCGGGATTTTGACTACATAATCATCCAAAGGCTTCCACCGGGTAGTAGATTCTATTTCGCCGAATTCTTTTAATAACAGCGGTTGAATTCCAAGCGGCATCCGGGCTGAGTGATGTTCGCCGCCGGCGCCGGATGGGACGACCTGCACGAGACTGTAAATCCGGTGGCCGTCGTTGTGAAAATCATCGAAGCTGAAATGAAAATCAGTAAAAGATGCTACGAGGCCGAAGACTGCCAGTCCAACTGCAAGGCCGACGATGTTGAGAAAAGCGTAGCCTTTGTCTCGAAGCAGGTTTCTGTAAGCGGTTTTGAGGTTGCTAAAAAACATGGGTGAGGGTTCTGGGTTTTGGGTTCAAGGTTCATGGGTTCAAGGCTCAGCCCGGCCGCCGGCCAAACGAACGGCCGGTCAAATCGAAATAGAAACTTATGAACGTCGAACATCGAACGCTCAACATCGAACGTCCAATATTGATGGCGCTGCGCTTTGTCGTTTTTATAAGCAAAATACTCAGTGCTGATACGAAGAATATCATAGGATGAATTGGCTCTGCTCAGATGTATTTAAATTGAAAGAATTCATTATTCGATGTTGGACGTTCAATGTTCGATGTTCAATGTTCAATTTTTTCTGTAATCCGGCTACTTGAAGTTTCATACGAGGTTCAAGGCTCAGTTACTATTCATATCTTAACGACTCCACCGGATTTGCCGTTGCCGCTTTAACTGTCTGATAAGTCACCGTTGCCAGGGCAATCGCAAATGCCAAACCGGCTGCCAATAAAAATGGCCAAGGGGTCAGCGCAACCCGGTAAGCGAAGTTTTGCAGCCAGTAGTTCATGGACAGGTAGGCCAGGGGCCAGGCAATCAGATTGGCTGCCAGCACCCATTTGGTGAACTCTTTGATGAGCATTGTCACGATATTGGAGACAGATGCGCCCAAGACCTTGCGGATGCCGATTTCCTTGACGCGCTGTTCGGTTACAAACGATGCCAGACCGAACAGGCCGAGCCCGGCAATAAAGACGGCCAGCAAAGAAAAATACCTGAATATGGCCCCAGTTCGTTTTTCAGACAAATACCAATCTTGCAACACTTCATCGACAAATCCGTATGCCAGCGGAAATCCCGGCTCAAATTTTTTCCAGAGATCTTCGATAAAACCGATTGTGTCGGATAGATCATCGGATCTCAACTTAAGGGCCAGAATACCGCCGGGGTCTTCATGGTACAGAAGAATCATTGGCTCGATTTTATGGTGCAGTGATCGGAAATGATAGTTTTTGACCACACCGATGATATTGTAGTGCCGTTCGTCTTTGGTGAGTCGCCGGCCGACGGGCGAGTTCATCCCCATGGCTTTTACTGCGGCTTCGTTGACAATGATTGCTTCGGTTTTATCGGCCGGAAACTTTTCCGAAAAACGCCTGCCGGCGACGATTTGCATGCCGAAAGTCTTGAAGAAATCCTGTCCGACCCTCAGCCCGCGAAACAGGACTTCTTCATCCGGGTCCTGCCCCTGCCAGCGCCAAAGGCTGTTGGAAAAATGAAACCATCGGCTAGGCAGGCTGGAGCTGACCGTAGCGTTTATAATATTCGGGTGTTTGAGCAGTTCATTTTTGACACTTGAAAATTGCGTTCTCACCTTTCCCCGCAGACTGACCAGCAGCATGGATGTTCGGTCATATCCCAGTTTTTTATCCTGCAGATAGTTGAGTTGGTTCGAGGTGACGGCCGTGCAGATAATCAGACCGATGGTGAGCGAGAATTGGACCACGATCAGTGTTTTTCTAACGGTTGAGCTCCGGGCACCCGATTGCAGGACCCCTTTGATGATTCTGGCCGGTTTAAAGGCTGAAATATACAATGCCGGATAGCTACCCGATGCAATGCCCGTAAACAACGCGATCAACAGCATGCCGACGATCAAGGGCAGGCGACTGAAAACCGCTAAAGAGAGCTCCTTGTTGACCATGGCGTTGTAGACCGGTAGCAAAAGATCCACTAACATAATCGCCAGCAGCAGCGCTAAAAAAGCAAGCAGAATCGATTCGCCGAAAAATTGTTTGACAATGTCGGCTCTAACGGCCCCGATGACTTTGCGAATGCCCACCTCCCTGCCACGTCCGACTGCGCGGGCCGTGGCCAGATTCATGTAGTTGATGCAGGCGATCAGCAGGATCAGGAGGGCGATTGAAAAAAAGATGACAACCTGGGCGATATCGCCATGCTGGCCGTCAAAGTCATAATTTGAATACAGATGGATTTTTTTGAATGGCTGCAGATCCAATCGCGATTCTTTTTCGACGGTGGGCTTATCATCCAAATATCCGGATATTTTCGCTGCAACTTCCTGATAGTCGCTGTTTTTCTGCAGCTGAATGAACGTATTGGTGAAGCTATTGTTCCACCGGTCCACGGTTAGCCCCAGCTCCCTGCCAAAAACAAAAGGAATGATAATTTTGGGTTTAAAGCTTGAATTCTGCGGAAGTTTGCGCATCACCCCGGTGACCATAAAGGGAAAAGTGCCGAGCTCGAAAAATTTAACGGTAATGGCTTTGCCGACCGGATTCTCGCGGCCGAAGTATTTTTGGGCCATCTCTTCGGCCAAAACTATTGAATGGCCCTCAGTCAGGGCTGTGCGAGAATCTCCTTTTGAAAACGGAAACGAAAACATCTCAAAAAACGAATCGTCAGCCAGCAAAATGGTTTCATCAAAGGTTTTATCATTGTAGGTTAACGTGATGAAATGCAGTGGCTTGGTGCGCGCCATATTGATTATTTCCGGAAAATCTTTCTTCAACGACGGCCCCAGTGGACCCTGGGTGATGGCCCATGTCGCGCTGCGGTCGGCAAAATCAATGTGCTGTATGACCCGGCAAATATCGTCTGCATTCTCATGAAAGCGGTCATAGCTCAATTCATCTTCAACCCACAGCAACAGCAGCGTGCAGCAGGTCATCCCAACGGCCAGGCCCATGAGGTTGATAAAGGAGTATACCCTGTGGCGAATAATATTTCTAAGGGCGACGATGAGGTAGTTTTTGAACATAAAGCAAGGTTCCGCGTTCAGGGTTCAGAGGTTCAGGGTTCAAAGGTTCAAGGTTTTGGGTTCAGGGTTCAAGTTTCAAGGCTAAAAGGTTCTGGGTTCTGGGTTATTAGAGAATGATTCGATCATTTTTGATATCATCAAATGGTTGTATGAAAGCCCGTCTGATCGATTTGTTGGGTTTCGATCCCGCTGTTCAGACAACAACCTCGGGCAGTCTTTAGTAGGTTGGGTAGAGGAACGAAACCCAACAAAGTACTTCAGGATCTCAATCCAACCTACCTGATACCTACTTGAAACATGTATTTCTATACTCGCCCCCCGCCCCCCGTAACCCGTACCCCGCACCTCGTATCGTACCCCGCACCTCGTACCTCGCAACTCGAAACCCGCAACCCGCAACCCGCAACGCGCATCCCGTACCCCGTAACCCGTATTCCGTAACCGTAAAATCTGCCCCCCCGATTCTTCACTTTTTCCTTTAATCAATCCGAAATCTGAAATCCGCATTCCGCAATCGAATTCCCCGTACCCCGCAACACGCACCGCGTATTAATTCGCAACCGCCGAAAGCGGCCGCATATGCTTGTCGTATTTATCCTTCAGGTTCTCCGTCACAACGTGGCCGTCAAACAGATGAATCACCCGGTTGGCGTAGTCCGCATAGGCGGGGGAATGGGTGACCATGACGATGGTTGTGCCTTTCTCATTTAAATCCACCAGCATTTTCATGACTTCGTCCCCATGGGAGGAATCTAAATTTCCCGTCGGCTCATCGGCCAATATGATCTTCGGATCAGCAATGACAGCCCGGGCTACTGCGACCCGTTGCTGCTGACCGCCTGAAATTTGCTGGGGGAAATGGTTTTTGCGGGGCATCAGCTTTAGCTGTTCCAGCAGATCATTGACTTTCTTTTTGCGGTCGGAAGTGGAAACACGGAGATACAATAGAGGCAACTCGATGTTTTCAAAAACTGTCAATTCGTCGATGAGGTTAAAACTTTGGAAAACGAAACCAATGTTGCCCTTGCGTAATTTGGCCCGTTTTTTTTCAGAATACCGGGAGACCTCCTCATCCATGAAATAGTATTCGCCGCCAGTCGGGTTGTCGAGCATGCCGGCAATATGCAAAAAAGTCGATTTGCCGCATCCCGAAGGACCCATGATGGCGACAAATTCCCCCGGCTGGACTTCCGCATTGACATTGTTCAAGGCAGTGGTCTCTACTTCTTCGGTGGTAAAGACTTTGGTAAGGTTCTTGGTTTTGAGCATTTGCATCTCCTTTTATCTATAATGGGACACGGATTTTCATAGCGCGGCAGAGCCGCAACCAAACAGGCATTTTATCCACAGATTACGCAGATTACACAGATTTTTTAAATGATTAAAAATAGCATTTCGAAATCTGTAAGTTTCCATCATTCCATTATTCCAATATTCCCGTTGGTATCCCTCTGGAGTTTGTTAAAACCGGGACTTCTTTATCCGGATCATTTATTTCAAGACTAGTTTGTCAATATTATCGCCATAGTTTTCATATGATGACGTAATGACTCGCTGGCCGGGTTGCAGGCCAGCGAGGACTTCGAAGACTTGGGGGTTCTGCCGGCCCAGCTTGATTTTTTGTTTGACGGCATATTCGCCGCTTTCGTCGATCAGATAGATCCACTGACCACCGGATTTTTGATAAAAACCTCCCCGGGGCAACAAGACGGCAGTTGATAGATCCCCCAGCTCCAGGCGAATATGCAGGGTCTGGCCCCGGGTGATACCCTTTGGCTGCGCCCCCTCAAAACGCATGTCGATCTCGAAACGGCCGTCTTTGACTTCGGGATATATTTTCGAGATGGTCAGCGGATACGTCTTTTCATCAAAGCTAAATTCACCGTGCTGACCGCTATGGATTCGGGCCAGGTAATGCTCATCCACCGGGACGCGAACCTTGAAGCCATCCAGGATATCGACTTGCCCAAGACGCTCCCCCTGTTTTTTTAACTCGCCGATTTCTGCATTCAGCGAGGTTAAGTGTCCCGCAGCAGGGGATTTGAGGGTGAGATCGGACAATTGTTGCTTTGCAATTTCTAGGTTGGCTTCCATTGTATTGAGCGAAGCCGCTATCTGCTTGATTTGATGCTTTCTATAGCGGCTGTCATGGTCAAAAGTGCGTTGGGTCAATTCTTTTTTCCGACGGAAATATTCGTATTCGGTTTTTGTATCTTCATACTGGACGGGCGCAATGATCTTTTTAATCATCAGCTTCTTTTCGCGCAGGTACTTTTGCTTTAACCGCTTTATTTGGTAGTCGAGTTCCAGCAGCTGCGAACGCAGATCGAGCTCATTTTGTTCCAGTGCCAGCGTTGCGGTGCGCAGGTCGTTGTTCAACTGAATGAATTCCGCTTCACGGTTCATCATGTCCAGAAGCATATCCGTGTTGACCAATGTTAAGATTTTTTGGCCGTTGCTCACGTAGGTGCCTGCTTCAACGAAACGCTTCTCCACCCGGCCGCCTTGTGCGGCATCCAGAAAGATGGTTTTCTTGGGGATGACCGCCCCAATCACCGGGATGTACTCTTGAAACGTTCCCTGATGGACAGCGGCAATGGTAATCCGTTCGCGCTTTACATTGAGTTTGACGCTATAGTCACCCAACACAAATTCGTAAAAGCAAAAGGCGAAGAATCCGGCGGCCAGAAGGACCCAGGTGATCTGTTTTACCGTGAACTTCTTTTTCTTAATTTTCCGGTCCATGGTTTTCGGGTTGCCGGTTAGTCGGTTTGCCCGTTTGCCGGTTGCCCGGTCAACGGGGTAACGGGCTCAACGGGCACAACGGGTGCACGGGCACAACGGGCTAACGGCCCTAACGGTTACTCATAACGCAATGCATCCACCGGATTGCCCCTTGCCGCTTTGATGGTTTGATAGCTGACTGTCAGCAAAGCGATTGCCAGCGCCAACAGGCCGGAAAAGACATAGAGGCTGAAGCTGATGTCGATGCGGTACGGGTAATCTCCCAGCCAGTCTATCGTGAACCAGTAGGCCAGCGGCCAGGCGAAAATGTTGGCCACCAGCACCCATCTGACAAATGATTTTGACAGCATCAAGGCGATATCTGAAACGGTTGCCCCGAGTGCCTTGCGGATGCCTATTTCCCGAGTCCGCTGCTGAGCCGCAAACATGGCCAGTCCAAACAATCCCATACAAGCAATCAGAATTGCGATACATGTGAAACCGACAAACAGCATCCCCAATTTCTTTATGAATCCGTATCTTGTCGCAAGCCCTTCATCTAAAAACCAGTAATCAAAGGTACCGGTTGAGTCGATTTCCTTCCATTCCCTTTCTAAAAAGCTCATGGTTTCGGAAATACGTTCAGGGCGGAATTTGATCAATACGCAATAAAATGCATCCGGTTCGTTTTCGATGTACAGCGGCTCAATGGTATTTAACAAATTGCGCTGGTGGAAATTCCTGACCACGCCGACAATCGTTTTTTCAATCATCTGTTCATTCAGTTCGGTGATGGTTTTGCCAACCGCGGACAGCGGTGTCCAGCCAAACTGCCGGACAGCAGCTTCATTAATCAGAATGGACCGGCTGTTGTCGGTGGAATGCCCGGCCGAAAAATTGCGTCCGGCCACCAGTTCGATCTCCAGCGTGGGGATAAAATCGGTGTCGACACTGATGGCATCCATCTGCTGCATATCCTCATAGCTAAAATCCTGCGGGGCAAATAAATTTTGGCGGGCAGAGCTGCCGGGGTAGTGTGAACTGAAGGTGACCCCCTCGATCGTGCTGTGCTGTTTGAGTTTCGCTTTGACCGACTCGGTGCGTTCTCGAACGGAGGTGTCCACCATATTCAAGGCGACGACCTGCTCTTTGTTAAAACCGAATGCTTTGTTCTTAAGGTATTCAAACTGGCGCAAACAGACGATCGTGGCAAAAATCAGAGTTATGGAGATGGTAAATTGAAATATCACCAGCAGACCCCGGAAACGGGATTTCCCGGTACCCCTGCCATAATATCCTTTTAATGCCCGCAACGGTTGAAAAGCAGACATTAAAAAGGCCGGATAGCTCCCGGCGATCACACCCACCAGCAGGGCCAGGGAAAAGAAACTTGCGATCGTTCCCGGCGAGTATACATTTTCAAACTTTACTTCCCAGGGGAAGACTGAAATATACAGCGGCATTAGCAGCTCAACGATTCCCAGGGCCAATAACAGAGAAATCAGGCTGAATACGACCGATTCACCCATGAACTGAAATGTCAGCGCACGCCGGTCGGCGCCCAGGGTTTTGCGGATACCGATTTCCCTGGATCGCCCGGCGGACCGGGCGGTTGACAGGTTCATGAAATTGATACCCGCGATAAATAGGATCATAACGGCGATCCCAATGAAGGCCACCACCGGGTCGATTAAGCTGGGGTGGACAATATCGCCTTTCAATTCGGAATAAAGGTGGATATCGGTCAGAGGCTGCAGGTACAGATCAAAACTGGCGCCCACATCCTGTATACTTTTATCCAGGTAACCTTTGATCATCGCCGGAAATTTTTTTTCAAGTTCGTGGTAGTCTGCGTTCGGTGCCAGCAGAAGATAGGTATAGTTGTCAAAATTACCGGTCCACCGATCCCGTTGCCTTTCATTGCCTACGAAAAACGTTTCATAAGACAGTAGCATGTCAAAGGTCAAATGGGAGTTGGGCGGCAGTTTCTCAACGACTCCAGTGACCGTAAAATTTGATTCGTTGTTCAGGTTTTGATGCACCGCGTTGCTTATTTGGATTACCTTCCCCAGCGGTTCTTCATCACCAAAATATTTGAAGGCAATGTCTTTGGTAATGACCACCGAATAGGTAGTCGTCAGGGCTGACGCGGGATTCCCGCGCAACAAAGGAAGGGTGAACACATCAAAAACCGTATTGTCAGCGTAAAACATGCCCCGCTGGACAAATTTTCTTTCTTTGTAGCTGACCGTTGAGATACCCCAGACCGGATGGAGACGTACTGCTTTTTCCACTTCCGGATAATCCCTTTCGAGGGTCGGTCCGGGAGCGTTATTGCTGACAGCGTATTTTCCCTGGAACGTACCAAAATGAAAATCGGTTATCAGACGATAGATGCGCGGCGCATTATGATGAAAGCGGTCGAAACTGAACTCGTAACGTACCCAAAGCAAAATGGTGATGGTACAGGCCATGCCCACCGCCAGACCAGCGATGTTGATAATGGAGTGGACCCGATGCCGGCGGAGATTTCGAATGGCAGTTTTAAAGTAGTTAAATATCATGACCAAAGCCGGATTGAGGATAGAGATTCATGCATCGGCCAATCGGCCGGCTTATCCAAAGGTTTTCCATTCTCTTGAGCAAAGTATGTGCCACTGTTCATTGCGAGAGAATTTGAATCGAAAGTAGTAGATTACCTTCTGAAATCATAAACAAATTTGAATTGGAAACGAAATTGTTCTCATTACTTCACAGGAAACCGGACCCCTGCTTAAAGATAGGTGTCCGGTTATGAAACAGCGAGTGTACGAAATCGTACAGTTGTGATAATAAACGCTTTCATGGGGTTTTGATCCGGCGGGATAAATTTAACAAGTAATTGATGTTCATTTATACTTTTATATATAAATTCAGTTTGTTAGGGCTTAGCCAGTGGAAGTTAAAAAATATTGAATTTTTACTGAAATTTCTTGAACTTTGGAACGCTTCTGGCAGTCAAGCATTATTTAGAGGATTAATAATGGAAATTAATTTCCAAACGGGATCACACAAATGACAAAAACTCCGGGCAACATTCTGATCGTGGATGACAACGAAGACCTGCTGCTGGCAGCCCGCCTGTTTCTAAAACAGCATTTCACGTTGGTTCATACCGAATCCAATCCTGAAAAGATACCGAGTTTGCTTCAGAATGAAAGTTATGATGTCATCCTGCTGGATATGAATTTTACCATGGATTCAACCAGTGGTGTCGAAGGCTTCATGTGGCTTGACAGGGTTCTGCAGTTGGATCCATCAGCGGTTGTGATATTGATTACCGCGTTTGGTGATGTAGAGATGGCTGTGAAAGCCGTTAAAGCCGGGGCCATCGATTTTGTGCTGAAACCCTGGCAGAACGAGAAACTGCTGGCGACTATTTCGTCGGCGCTTAATCTGCGCTACTCCCGAATGGAGTTGGATAAACTTCGCTCTCAGCAAAAACAGTTGAGTGAAGACATCGATCAGAGATACCACGAAATGATCGGTGTCAGCCCGGCCATGCAGCAGGTGTTTGCCACCATTGACAAGGTGGCCGCCACCGACGCGGATGTGCTTATCCTGGGAGAAAACGGCACCGGCAAGGAATTGGTGGCCAGGGCCTTGCGCCGTCAATCCCGCAGGGCCAAAGAGGTTTTCATCAGCGTTGATATGGGTGCCATCGCCGAGACCCTTTTTGAAAGTGAGCTGTTCGGTCATATGCGGGGCGCATTCACCGATGCCCGAGAAGACCGTCCCGGCCGCTTTGAGCTGGCCTCGGGTGGAACCCTGTTTTTGGATGAAATCGGTAATCTGTCGTTGGCGATGCAGGCCAAACTGCTGAGCGTTTTGGAAACCCGCAAAGTGACGCGTTTGGGATCCAACAAACCGCGTGAAATCGATATCCGGCTGATATGTGCCACCAACATGCCTATCTATGACCTGGTGGCCCGCAATGAGTTCCGGCAGGATCTATTGTATCGCATCAATACGGTTGAAATTAATCTTCCGGCCCTTCATCAACGCGGGGAGGACATTCCCCTGCTGGTGAATCATTTCCTGGCGATGTTTGCCAAAAAATATCAAAAGGCCATCAACGGCATCAGCGCTCCGGCAATGAAAAAATTACAAAATTACCAATGGCCGGGCAACATCCGGGAGCTGCGGCATACCCTGGAGCGAGCGGTCATCCTGGCGGAATCCCCCGTACTGCAGCCCACGGATTTTTTGTTTCCCGAGTCGGAGCAAGAAATTGAAGGCTTGGTATTCGATAACTATAACCTCAAGGATGTCGAAAAAGCCGTTATCCGTAAAGCGCTTAAAAAACATGAAGGCAACGTGTCGCATGCCGCCAAAGAGCTGGGATTGACAAGAACGTCGCTGTATAGGAGGATGGAGAAGTATGGGCTTTAGTTGTTGGATCATAGCTCATAGCTCATGACGGGAAGAACGACTACAAATAACAGAAGACAGATTGCATAGGGCAGAGGGCAAAGGGCAGAGGGCAGAGGGCAGAGGGCAAAGAGCAGAGGGCAGAGAGCAGGGGGCAGAGGGCAGCGACAGAAGACAGATGACAGAAGACAGATGACAGAAAGCAGATGACAGATGACAGAAGATGGATGACAGAAAGCAGATGACAAAAGACAGAGGGAAGATGACCGAAGACAGGGGAAAGAAAAAATTCTCCCATTAGACGGCTGATGGCTCATTGCAGGTATAATCAGATACCATCCTTCTTAAAATCCGCAATCCGCAATCAAATTATTTCTGCAATCCGCATTCAAATTAAGATGGTATTGAAGAAATTCTATATTAACTGCATTATTCGCGTGCTTGCCCTCGGTGCCACGATCAGTCTGCTGGCCTATATCCTGGTTAAAACCGACTTTATTGCCGCCGCAGTTTTTATTGCTCTGACTGCCCTCTATCAAATCCATGCGCTCGTCCGCTATGTTACCAAGACCAATAAAGATCTAAACCGGTTTTTGTTGTCCATCAAACACGCGGATTTTTCGCAGTCATTTACCAACAATTTGAAAGGCGCCGGCTTCGATGAATTGAACGCTGCCTTTAGCGATGTCAGCAAAGAGTTTCAGCGGGCGAAGCTTGAAAAGGAAGAACATTTTCGATTCCTGCAGACCATCATCGATCATGTCGGCATTGCCTTGATCGCCTTTGATGACCAAGGCAATGTCGAGTTAATGAACAATGCCGCCAAGAAACTATTAAAAATTCCCCGGCTCGGAAACATTAAAAATCTTGAATCAGTCAGTCCCAGGCTGGCTGTCAAGCTGGCAGATCTGGCGCCGGGAGATAAAGATCTCATTAAACTTCAGCAAGACGATGACCTATTGCAGCTATCCATCTATGCCACCGGTTTTGTTCTGAGACAGCGGCAGCTCATCCTGGCCGCCATGCAAAATATCCAGCACGAACTGGAAGAAGAGGAGATGAAATCCTGGCAGAATCTGATCCGGGTTCTGACCCATGAGATCATGAACTCCATCACCCCGATCGCCTCGCTGTCCTCAACCGCCTACGGGTTGCTAAAAGACGGAAAAGAATGCGAAGTGCCGGAATCGATGAATGAAACCATCGATGATGTCCGTCATGCCGTGAATACCATCGAAAAACGCAGCAAAGGACTGCTGACGTTTATTGAAAATTACCGGGAGCTCACGCGCATTCCGAAGCCGGAATTTAAAATAGTCAAAATCAAAGATCTTTTTGAAAGAGTCGAACATTTGATGAAAGACCAATTCGAAGCCGTTGCGATAAATTTTCAAATGCATATCGATCCGGAAAGCCTCGAGCTTACGGCGGATCCGGCCTTGATCGAACAGGTATTGATCAATCTTTGTAAAAATGCTTTCGAAGCAGTCAACGGCCTGAGCAAACCCAAAATTAAACTTAAGGCCGGTACGGATGGACGGGGCAATCCGGTCATTAAAGTTAGTGATAATGGCAAGGGCATCACGGAATCGGTTGCAGAAAAAATTTTTATTCCGTTTTTCACAACCAAACAGCAAGGTTCCGGAATCGGTTTAAGCTTATCGCGACAAATCATCCGCCTGCATAAAGGGACCATCGGGGTTGCCTCATCGCCCAATGAAAAAACGGTGTTTACGCTGCGGTTTTAGTTCTCTGGTGTGAAACTATTTTTAAATGTCGAATGTCGAATGTCGAATGATGGAATCGCTTCGCTCAGTCGTTTTGAATAGACAGAATACCTTATTCGATGTTCGATGTTGGGCGTTCGATGTTCGACGTTCATAAGTTTCTTATCTTTGATCAGACTGGCCGTTTTTTGGGCCATTTTTAAATAGACAGAATACATCATTCGATGTTCGATGTTGGACGTTCTATGTTCGACGTTCATTAGTTTCTTTTCCTTGATCAGACCGGCTGATTTTTAGCCGGCCTGTGACGAGCTCAGTCGAATCGAGGCCACCGCTCGTCAGAAATTTGGTTATTTACTGATTTAACTACGGGCGCCCGCTGTCGAATTCAGAAAGATGCATATGGGATTTGAAAATCTAAATCGTCGGGGTTCTGTATATCGCATCAGCGATCTCGTTTGTTTGATGCTTTGCATTGTGCTGCTCAGCGCGGCAGGTGCTTGTTCAACCCCTCGACGGATCATCAGGAACGACGCCATCGACGACTGGGATGGTCGGCGCATGCGCCATAAAAATCTGTTTGCCCCCCGGTACGGTTTTGGGGAGCAAACTGATTATGACCTCATTGATTTTCTCAAACCGCACGAACGCAAACCCCGAAAATATCGGCTGCTTTCAGATCCCAGAGGAGGCGATATCGACCGAACCCTGGGCTATGATCCGGCCGACGACACGGTCCAGCCGGATCTTGAAATACTTGAAAATCCGACCTACGACGCACAGATCACTTGGATCCGACATGCATCTTTTCTGATTCAACTCGGCGGCAAATACCAGATCTTGATCGATCCGGTGCTGGAGACCTATGACGGCTTGGCCGGCAAGCTTATGAAGAACACGGCATTCGAAGTGCCCAATGCGCAGACGCCGCTGACAGTTGAAGACCTGCCATTTGCCGCTGCATCTGAAAACCCCGTCGATAATCAGACGGTAATCGTGGCAATTTCCCATGATCATCTCGATCATTTGAACTTCCGGACACTACAGCAGCTTCCTGAAGATGTTCGCTATTATGTCCCCCATGGCGTGGAAAACGAATTCCCTGCGCGCTTTGCCGATGTCATCGGGATGGATTGGTACACGCAAGATACGATTGGCGATCTGACGATCCATTTTCTGCCGGCCAATCACGGTTCCGGCCGATCACTGAATGAAAGTGATCAAACCCTGTGGGGTGGCTGGCTTTTCGAATGGCGGGGACATCGCATCTACTTTGCCGGTGACACGGGCTATAGCGATGTTTTCAAGGATATTAAACAGAAAGCGGGCGAGATGGATGTCTGCCTGATGCCGATTGTCGCGTGGTATTGGCGCCACCGACATTTTGCGCCCGAGGATGCGATTGAGGCGGCTGAAGATCTGGCCTGCCGGGACTTTATCCCCTGGGGCTGGGGGACCTGGATCATCAGCTACGAACATGTACTAGAACCCGTGCGGCGTTTGCAGTATGCCTGGAGTCAGATGCAACCGGAGAATATGCAGCTGCATCACCTAAAAATGGGAGAAACCTACTCCTACAATGGGGTCTCCAATTATAGTAACAACTCAACAGAGCCCTGAATCCCACCCAATACCAGTCGTTGATCCTGCCGTCAGGGGGCAGAGACAATCGGCTATGCAGTGCATGAATGCCGTGGAAAAATGGAATGCTGGAATGTTGGAATAATGGGTTTAGTGGAATGATGTCTGATTTATGATGATTGCAGCAATCAGAAATTAAAATCAGACCATCATCCGTTTTTGATACTCAATATTCCATTGTTCCACTATTCCATCATTCCAAGCAGTGTCTAAAGTAAACTGCATCCCTCTCTGGGCTGAAATCAAGGCCGGCTCCTCAGGGTTCGGATATTTGTTTTTGCGCCAGTGCTATACCGTTTGTTTTGAAAATCTCAAGACGCGATTGATGTAGCCCTCGGTCTCCCTATACGGAGGTATCTTCCCGCCGTATCGCTCGACGGTGCCCGGTCCGGCATTATATGCCGCCAAGGCAAGCTTGATATCTCCACCGAAACGGTCCAGCATTTTCCTCAAATAGCGTGCCCCGCCGTCGACATTCTGTTCAATATCAAATGGATTGTCGACACCTAACTCCCTGGCAGTTCCCGGCATCAGCTGCATCAGGCCCTGGGCCCCAGCCCGGGAGACGGCCATAGGCTGGAAATTCGATTCGGCCCTGATAACGCCCCTCAATAAATTCGCCGGTAGACTATATTTGCGGGCAGCTTCGTGAATGCTTTTTTCAATTATGTTTGTATCATTCGATGCATTATGCATCGGTAGCGCGGCAGACGATATTGTTACCGGCACCGGTCCGTTTTTCAAGTTTGATTTTGCTGCTGACCTGTCCGGCATAATCCCACCCGGAATTTTGGCTGCCGGCAGGTGCGCTTCTACAGACACCGCGTCTTTATCGTGAGAGGGTGCTGATTTTATCTGATAGCGGGCTTGGAATTTTGCCCGAACCGGATTGCGCAGATAGTCCGCAACGGTTAGCCCGTTTGGATGATTGCCGTTGTGGTGTGATTGTCGCTTTCCAAAAGAGGTGATTAGTTGTTGGAAGGTCCTGTTGCCGGATGTCCCTGCGCTCTGCGAAATGTATGCGCGCCTGTCAACGGTCCTGCCGGCAAGCGCGCGTTCAAAATAATCTCTGGCGGTCAGATAGTTTGTAATTGCCACGTAAGCTTCTATTTCCTTTCAATTGCTTTCCCTCTCCATTCAAAGCAATATTCGTTCCAAACTGCAGAATTAAAATAATAAAAATATTATCAGACGGTTAGATATTTGTTTGATGTATGATGGATCTTTTATTGGCGGAAAATTTTTCCGCAAAGGCGGCAAAATATGGTCCAATTTCCAAAACATGCAGGTTCTGTCAATATTCTGTAAAGTTAATCTGAGGATTGACGATACTAAGGTTTAAGAGATCAATTATCAGTTCCGACTGACCGATTCCTCACTCTCCACTACAGACTGAATACTGATATAAATTTCTGAAAAGCAAAAATGATCTGACTCGCGCAGTGGCCCCCGATATTTCTGAAGCAATAAAAGATCGATAATTGATCCATCTCAAATTGGTCGTCAAAAAAAACAAGAAAGGGAAATCTAAGATGAAGAAGACACTGACGTTAATACTCGCAGGATTGTTTTTGTTTGCAGGAGTCAATCTGGCTTTGGCCGAAAAAGCCCCCCAAAAAGTGGTCGACCTTGCCCATGGTGAACTGGCAAAAGTCGGCACGGACCCCGTGATTGTCGAAGCGGTAAAAGCGGAAAATGCCAAGGGCAAAACCCTGGATCAGATTAAGCAAAAAGACAAACAATGGAAGTCCACTGCCGGAATCGCTGACTATATGCAGGCCCTGATGGACTCGGCATGCGGCAAGCACATCGCCGGCATCCAGAACTCTTCGGAGATTTATGCTGAAATCTTTGTCATGGACAACCAGGGTGCCAATGTGGCCATGACCGACAAGACTTCCGACTACTGGCAGGGCGATGAAGCCAAGTTTAAAAAATCATTTAACGGCGGCAGTGGGGCCGTATTTGTGGACGAGGTGGAGTTTGATGACAGCACCCAGGCCTATCTCGTGCAGGTTTCAGTTCCGGTCAAGGATGGTGACTCAGTGATTGGAGCCATTACCTTCGGCATTGATGTCGACAAAGTCGAATAAAGGAATCATCGGGAGTCGGGTTCTGCCGGCTCCCTGATTTATACACTTGATTAATCTCCATAGGAGGTCTTTTAACGATGAAGTGGTTCAGCAAAATGACTATCGGGGCCAAACTGGCCCTGGGTTTTGCGATAATGATATTATTGATGGGCGTGATCGGGTTTACCGGCTATCGCAGCACGGCGCATATCAATAAGGATCTGAAAGAAATCTTTGCGGTCCGCCTGCCCAGCATCGATTACCTGATCCAAGCCGATCGCGACTTGCAGCAATTGCTCGTGGCGGAGCGCTCCATGATTTTTGCCAATGCCAAGTCCGATGTGTTCAAGCAACTGGTCAAAGATTATGAAGAAAATCTGGCACAGTCCCATCAGCGCTGGGAGAAATACAAGGCCCTGCCGGCTACCGAGCAGGAAGAGGCCATCATGCCCAAATACGATCAGGCCAAAAAAGACTGGATCGTGATCTCCCGGAAGGTTGTGGATGGCCGGGTCGCCGATACGCGGCAGGGACGCCGGGAGGCCCTGGATTTGACACTGGGCACGGCCAAACAAAAATTTGAGGAAATGCGTGACTACCTGGACCAGCTGACGGACATCAACTTACAAATCGCCAAGGAAGCCCACGCCGATGCGGAGCAAACCTATCGCTTGACGCTGATCAGCATGTTTGCAATTACCGGAATCGGTCTTCTGATCGGGACCTTTTTGATGTGGGCACTGGGACGGGGCATTACCAAACCTTTGAAAGCAGTCATATCCGGTCTTACCGATGGGTCGGAGCAGGTTGCGTCTGCTTCGGAGCAGGTTTCCCAGGCCAGTCAGTCACTGGCTGAAGGGTCGTCCGAACAGGCAGCTTCCTTGGAAGAAACATCTTCTTCGCTGGAGGAGATGGCTTCGATGACCAAGCAAAATGCGGAGAATTCTTCACAGGCTGACAGTCTGATGCAGGAAGCCAATAAGGTTGTCCAAACCGCCAATAATTCGATGACCCAGTTGACAGGCTCGATGGAAGATATCTCCCGGGCGAGTGAGGAAACTTCCAAAATTATCAAAACCATTGACGAGATCGCCTTCCAGACGAATCTGCTGGCGCTTAATGCCGCGGTTGAGGCCGCCAGGGCCGGCGAGGCGGGTGCCGGATTTGCCGTGGTGGCAGATGAAGTAAGAAATCTGGCGATGCGGGCTGCCGATGCCGCCAAGGATACGGCGGATTTGATAGAAGGCACCATTAAAAAAATCAAAGACGGCTCGGATCTGGTAACGGAAACCAATGAGGCTTTTACGGAAGTGGCTGATCGTTCATCAAAGGTTGGAGAATTGGTTGCTGAAATTTCAGCAGCTTCCACTGAGCAGGCCCATGGAATTGATCAGGTCAATAAGGCGGCCACCGAAATGGATAAGTTGACCCAGCAAAATGCCGCCAACGCCGAAGAGTCGGCCTCAGCCTCCGAGGAAATGAACACCCAGGCCGGGAATATGAAATCCTTTGTCAGAGACCTGGTTGCCCTGGTGGGCGGCCGCGGCAACAGCCATATATCAGATAGGGGCCGCCGAGCCAACTTCCAGAAAACTACCGCGCCGGCGCAAAATAGAATTGCACGCCCGGTTGCCGCCAAACATTCGGTATCGAAGCCGGCACCTGTGAATTCCGGCGCTGCAAAACCCGCCGAGGTCATTCCGCTGGACGATGATTTTGCCGAGTTTTAACCGGTAGACCTTTTATAACTTTCACAAGCTCTCTGACAATCGATTTTCGATCTTTGATAATCAGCTTATTGCCGGGGCCGTAGGCGGATATTCTACCGTTCTTTGATAAAAAGGGCTGGAGCACGCTTACGAGGTCTTCGGCCTCGGCATGATCGAGCTGGATAATTTGAATGACGATGGGGTCGTGCCTAAGCTCGGCTGGCTGAGAAAAAGCATTGCCGCCGACCGTCAGTGAAAGAAGGCACAAAATGCTTGTGATTAACAGTCTGCTCAATTTAGTTTCACTTGCGACCTGATGTTTGAAGAATAATGCTCGGCGAATTAAGGCCAAGCCCTTAGTCAGCGTCTTGCGCTAAAATTCGATCGATATGCCGCATGTGATTGTCAAAATGAACTTCGAAGAATTGCAGCGTGTCGGCGATGTCCAGCGGACCGCCAAAAGGATGCTGAAAGACAGGATCTTCAATATTATCCGGCGTTATTTGAGCCAGCAATCCCGGCAGCTTTTCCCGAATGCCATCCCATTGGGCAAGGAGGTCCTCCAATGCCGTGCGGCCATGGGGCTCCAGGCTTTCATGCGGGACATCGACCTCGATGTCTCGCTCCATAACCTTGACGACAATCTGGTGTTTATCGGGCGTTTTTGCTTCCGGGTCAAGCTTTGAATCCGGAATGTTTTTCGACAACTCCTCCAACAGTCCCTGTTCAGAAATAACGAGATGTTCAACGGCTTCCACAATCGACCATTTATCCGGTCCGGCTTTGTAATACAGCCTTTCGGTTGTCAGGGAATCGAGGCGCTGCAAGAGCGCTTCAAGCTTCAGTTTTAGATCATTGTACTGCTTTTGAATACTCGGAAGCATCCTGCCGGTTCTCCTTTGGCCGTTATTTACTGGAATCTATTTTCGCTGATGAAACACACTGATTTTGACGATTGTTTCACTTTTGAGGCAATTGTTCTAAACGGTACATCTAAAATATATTTCAATTCAGCAATGTCAAATTGCGATACTTCAGATTTCAAGCGGCATCTGATAAACTTGTTTAATGAAAATTCAAGCCTGCAGCGTTCCGGGCCGATAGCACTAGTATCAGACATCGCAAGATCGGATTATGGATTTGCCTGACACCAATCCTGAATTGCGTTTTGCAAATAAGTTATGTTGGGGAGGAAAAATACAGAAATGTTAATGTTAAAATGTGACGGTTGCGGGCTGACCCGGGAAATTCCGGATAAGTTTGCCAATAAATCGGTTAATTGTCCAAAATGTAAATCCCGGGTAAATATCGGTGCTGCCGGCCAGCCGGCTAAATCGAACAATCGGTATTCGATAAGCGATTTTATTAACCGGACCGCCCAAAAAGACCGGGGTCAGGGTCTGTTCGAACTAGAAAGCAACCGCCTGCTTGAAATTAATCTCAATGGCATGGTGTGGACCAAGATGGGATCCATGGTGGCCTATCTGGGAAGTATCAAGTTCACCCGCGAAGGCGTGTTGGAACACGGTGTTGCCAAGTTATTGAAACGGGCGGTTACCGGCGAAGGGACGACCCTGACCAAAGCCGAAGGCAAGGGGACACTATACCTGGCGGATTTCGGAAAAAAAATCTCCATTATAAATCTCCAGGGGGAGTCGATTTGTGTCAACGGCAACGATCTGCTGGCGTTTGAAGGTGATATCGATTGGGACATCAAAATGATCAAAAAGGTCAGCGGCATGTTGGCCGGCGGCCTCTTCAATGTAAACTTAAGCGGCAACGGCATGATCGCCATCACCACCCATTACGATCCACTGACCTTGAAGGTTGCTGCGAATAGACCGATTATTACCGATCCGAACGCCACTGTTGCCTGGTCCGGATCGCTGACGCCCGAAATAAAGACCGACATATCGTTTAAGACTTTTATGGGGCGCGGCAGCGGCGAATCGATCCAGATGAAATTCGCGGGCCAGGGGTTTGTCGTCGTTCAGCCCTGTGAAGAGACCTATTTTCAATCATCTTAGCCTATCTTTGGACGTTCGCCAAAGATCGGTTTGACTTCCCGGGTCCGTTTGAGCTCAAAAAATCCGGGCACGCTTCCCGCGGCCATGATCGCATCCCAGAACTTGACCGCAGCCTCACCGGTGGGCGCCGGACTCATAACCGGGCCGAAAAAACCGGGGCCCTTGCCGCCGTCAAGCACAATCTGCGGTACACCGACATCGGTGCCGGCCTTGGCGATGGCCAGATCCATGTCTTCCTGGATGTCTTCATCCAGGGATTCATTCTCGGCCCCTGCCGCCAAACTGGTTGGCAGGCCGCAGGATTGCAGGATTTCTGCCATGGCGGAAGGCTCGTCGATATCACCTTCATCGTGATGATAAACCGCACCCATGGCCGTATATATTTTGTCGACCCCGTCGTTGCCGAATTCGCGCCGGACCGCCGCCGCAACCCGCAACGCTTTCAAACCGATGGCATGCAGTAATTTATAATCTTCGCGGACGTCGCGATCTTTGTTGATTATTTTAAGGCTAAAAAATTTCCAATTCACCGTAATTTTTTTTTGCTGTCCGACATCTACCATCCACCTGGAGGTAATCCAACACCAGGGTCAGACCGGATCCCAGTAAAAATCCACGCTGTCTATTGAATCGACCATTGCTTCCTCCTTCCAGTTCTGTGATGCAAAATTCAGATATTAAGCGCACTATTCGCCGCGACTGTCAATAGAAAAATAAAGCGACGGTTCAAAGGTTCAAGGTTCAGGGTTCAAGGTTTAAATGATGGCATCGGTTTATTCTGCTTTGGAAGCCTAGTTCTCCAGGTCGGTTTTGATAGCCCCGGCGCGGTCAGAGACAATCAATCCTAACGATTCAAAAATTTCTTGTTGTAAGGTGGGCTGTGCCCACCATATAGCGCTGAATCTAACTGTCGAAGTTGGCTCAGCCCACCCTACAACAAAAATACAGGAATCAACCGTAGGTGAGATCCAGCAATACCATGCCGATTTTGGATTGGTCCTGTATTTATAGGGATTGATGAACTTTTCCATAATTATTTATGCAACAACTGGGTCAACTATGCCATAAGCGATTAACCGAGAGAGTTTGAGTCCCGCACTGCGGGATTGTACTGCTTGCCCGATAGCTATTTTGAGCAAGACCCGCTAAAACGTGAAACTGTCATACCCAGGCGTGAGGAAAACTCTTCATCATTAGGCCATTAGGGCCTTTTTTCTGACAACATGTTGTAAGTTGTGGAAGGTTTCAGGTGTCAGTGTTCAGGTGTCAGGTCTTCACACCTCTTTTCCCTGACACCCGAAACCTGACACCCGAAACCTAAAACCAATGAAATTCGCCATTGCTGCCCGCAGGGGCCATTTTTTCCGAGTGTCGTCTCGGAAAAAACTTAGCTTTAATTGCTTTATCATTGATTCTTTTTTTGTTATTTTTTCCCCCATGGAAACCATATCAATAGCCGACGCCCGGCGGTTGGCGCTGGCCCGCGCCGGACTCCTGAAACCCGATTGGACGGGCCTTCCCAGGCGCGCAACGGGCCGCACGCGGCGGGCGCGCAAAGCCGCCCACCGCATTATCCGGCGTTTCGGTTACCTTCAACTGGACACTGTCTCTATCGCCGGCGCCCGGAGCCATGCCATTGTGCTTCTCTCACGCCTGGATGGATTCGATCATGAACTGGCCGAACAACTGCTGCAACCCGACGAGCCGCTTTTCGAATACTGGGGGCACGAAGCCAGCTGGATGCCCGTCGAGCTCTATCCAATTTTTGATTTTCGTCGTAAGGCTTTTTGCAACCATCCCTGGTGGGGGGACCTGATCGGACAGCACCCCCGGATTGCCGAAAACCTGCGTCGCAGAATTCGGGATGAGGGCCCCATCCGCTCCCTCGACATGGAGGGCACTAGCAGCAGCGGCTGGTGGGACCTGAAACTGGTCAAGCGGGTGGCGACAGCCCTGTGGAGTTCAGGGGAGCTTGCAATTCGTGAACGGCGCAATTTCCAACGGGTGTATGACCTGGCCGAACGGGTCATTCCCGAGCACTGGCGGCAGCACAGCCTGCCCGAATCCCAAGCCATTGAGCAATTGCTGGTTCAAGCGCTTAAGGGACATGGTTGGGCCGCGAGCGGCACGCTCGCTCAAACCTGGCGGCTTACCAACCAGAAAAAGAACATCTCATCCGCCCTGGAGCGGCTTGTAGAAACGGGTGAAATTGTACCGTGTTGTCTTTACGGCAATGACAAAAAGAAAATTCCCGGCTGGATTCGTGGCAGCGACCTCGAACTGGCGGCACGTCTCAAGCGTGTCCGCCCCCGCCCTGACAAGGGCGTTTTGCTTTCGCCGTTTGACCCGGTGCTCTGGGACCGACGCCGAGTCCGGCAGCTGTTTGCCTTCGATCAGATTCTGGAAATTTTCAAGCCCGCATCCCAACGCAAGTATGGATACTACTGTCTGCCGGTGCTGGCCGGGGATCGACTCGTGGCGCGTGTCGATCTCAAAGCCGACTGGAAAGCCAACAAGCTCAATGTGCTATCGATACTGATCGAAGAAACCAACCGAACCGGCAAAGCGAATCTGAACGCCCGTGAAGCTGTGCGGACGGCGCTGAATCGCTACGCAGGGGCACTGGATTTGGAACTTGCGGGCGGTCCGTTGAGCTGAGAGGGACGTTGGGGTTCAAGCCCGGTTGCTTCATTTCTGACTTCAGGCTTGCCGACTCCTTTAAATTTGACAGAATCATCTAAATATGCGAACAAATTTACACCTTCCAGTGATCGAATAAGTTTGGCGCCGTCATACTTTTCAGTAATGGTTTAATTCCACCGGATTTCCGGCCAAAAATAAAGAACTTAGTTCGCTTCGCTGACAATTGGAATGATGGAATGTTGGAATACTGGATGTTGTAGAATTTCTGAGACGCTCAATTTACGATTCGCTGGCAAAAATAAGTTATTCGGGATCTGCTTCAATTGATAAAGGAGATTACATGGAAACTTTACTCGAATTAAGCAACATGCGTCTGGACAAGGACGGCAAATTGGCATGGATAAATTTCACCCGGGAGTCTCACTTAAATGCCGTGAACAACGAAGGCACCCGGCAACTCACCCGACTGGCCATGGCGCTGCGAGAGGATCCGGACATCCGGGTCGTGGTTATCAGGGGGCAGGGACGAGCATTCTGCACGGGCATTGACCTAAAAGAGCTGGCGGCAGACCGCATCGATATGAGCTACCACGAACGTTTTGAAAAAGCGCTGCGCATTTTCGAGACCATGGAAAAAGTGATCATTGTCGGGATGCACGGCTTTTGTCTGGGCGGGGCGCTTCAGTTGGCCATGGCCTGCGACATTCGCGTCGGCACGGCGGACTGCCAGATCGGACTGCCGGCCATTCGCGAATCACTGGTCCCGGGGCTAGGCACCTGGCGCTTGCCACGTTATGTCGGCTGGGGGCGTGCCAAAAAATTGATACTGGGCGGAGAGAACATTTCGGGCGAAAAAGCCCTGGAAATCGGGCTGGTGGATCACCTCGTGCCGGCGGAAGATTTTTTTGGTCAGCTGGATCAAATTGCTGCCAAATACCTGAAGTCATGCTCGCTGGGATCCAGGATGAGCAAGCTGCTTACCAACAGCGCTTTTGACTTAGACTACGATGCGTTTCTGGATAAGTACTTCAGGTTGCAGGAGCGGACTCAATACAGTCCGGACGCTGAAGAGGGCAGGCGCGCCTACCTGGAGAAACGGGACCCGGTATGGCAGTAGATACAATTTTAGATTTTGGATTTCGGATTTTAGATTTAAGGAATTCTGTCTATTATAATTGATAGAGCGTAGCGATTCCACCAATCCGAAATCCGCAATCTAAAATCCCAAATTCTAACTCGTGGCGCTCTAGGATCAATAACGGGAATTACATTTCGCTCAGACCGGCTAGATCGGTTTAAGATGTCACTCAAAGGTGTAAGCCATGAATACAACCCATGATCAGATCACCGTGGCCGAGGCTTTTTTAGATCTGCTGGCCTCGCGCGGAGTGAAATATTTTTTTGGCAACAGCGGTACGGATTTCGCCCCGCTTGTCGAAGCATTTGCCAAACGCCAGGCCCAGGGTAGAGACCGACCGGTTCCGCTGACCGTGCCCCATGAGATTCCGGCCGTGGCCATGGCTCACGGATATGCCATGCTGACCGGGCAGCCCCAGGCAGTAATGGTGCATGTGATTGTGGGAACAGCCAACGCTCTGGGCGGAATAATCAATGCGGCCCGGGCGAGGGTCCCGATGCTCTTTCTGGCGGGTCGCACACCGGTGACGGAGAAAGGACATCCCGGTTCAAGGGATTTGGGTATCCATTGGGCCCAGGAGTCATTCGATCAGGGCGCCATGGTCCGGGAATTTGTCAAGTGGGACTACGAGCTGCGCTTTGGTTCCCAGATTGAGACCATCGTCGACCGGTCACTGGCCATCACCCGCAGCGAGCCTTGCGGCCCCGTTTACCTGACCCTGCCAAGGGAGGTATTGGCGGACACGTTGACTGATTTTGAGTATTCAGATGCTGCGCGAGTCAATGCTGCATCCCCCACAGCAGCGGCTCCGGAATCGATCGACCGGGCCGCGACCCTGCTGGCCGCTGCCCAAAAACCGGTTGCGATCGTGCAGTCGCTGGGACGAAATCCTGACGGTCCCGACATTCTGGTCGAGCTGGCTGAGCTGCTGGCGATGCCGGTTGTGGAGCAGTGGCAGACGCATCTTAACTTCCCGCAGGACCACCCCCTGCACGCCGGCTTTGATCCGGCGCCCTATCTAAAAGAAGCCGATGTGATCCTGGCTATTGAATCGGATGTCCCCTGGTTTCCAAAGCTGTCGGAACCCGGCCCTGAAACCAGGATCATTCAAGTTGCAACAGATGCGCTTTTTGCGGATTATCCCTATCGTGGGTTCGCCTCCGATATTACCCTTTCCGGCAGTCCGCGGCTTTCACTTTTGGCATTGAAAGAGGCCATTTCAATCAACGAATTGGATCAGGCGGCAGTAAGCAGTCGCCGGGACCGTTGGTGCAGACAAATCCAAAAACAGCGCAGGTCCTGGCAATCGAACGCCGAGAAAGTGCGAGAGGATAGTCCAATACATATGGCCTGGGCTTCCAAGTGCATCGGCAAAATTTTGGATGACCGCAGCATCGTGATCAACGAGTATGTACTGGATCCGACACAAGCCTGCTTCGAATCGCCCGGCACCTATTTCCGGCATTCACCCTCGGCCTCGCTCGGCTGGGGGTTGGGCGCCGCCCTGGGAGCCAAACTGGCATGCCCCGATCACAAGGTCATCTGCTGCGTGGGGGATGGGTCTTACATGTTCGGAGTACCGGTATCCGCCCACTGGGTTGCACGCGCCCATGATTTGCCGGTGTTGTTTATCGTGTTCAACAATAGCCGCTGGAATGCTTCGCAACAGTCAACGCTGTCTTTTGTGCCGGATGGATGGGCTGCCAAGACCGATTCGATGCCGCTTTGTGATCTGAATCCCTCGGTGGAATTTGATCAGATCTGCCGGGCCGCCGGCGGATATGGCGAAAAGGTTGAACGACCGGAAGATCTCCCCCAGGCGTTGGCGCGTGCGCTGAATGTGATTGAAACGGAAAAACGTCAAGCCTTGCTCAATGTTATCTGCAAGTAGGTCAGAAATCCGGTTACAACTGCCTGGGCGTTGCTGCCATTGACACACCCCGGGTAAATTCCTATTTTTCAGCTCACATAACACAAATCTGCTCTAATCAATGACCAAAGAAAGGAACCTTCCCATGACTAACCATCAGTTGCCCGTAGAAAGCGACCAGAAGCAAAAAGATTTTTACCTTAAGCTGCGAGATAAAGTCAGTGAGTGGTTTGAAAAAAACGCCGATGAAAAGCCGGAATATGCCAATTACATTCTCCTGGTACCGGATTTTTTTTACCTTCTGGTCAGACTTACCCTGGATGATCGTATACCGGCCATCGATAAAGCCAAATTTGCCGGGGTTATCGCCTACTTTTTCAGCCCGATCGACTTTTTGCCGGAGGCTTTGTTGGGACCCGTGGGATATTTGGATGATCTGGCTTTAACCTGTTTTGTGCTCAATCTCTACATCAATAAACAGGATGAGGCCGGCAAGGAAGTCGTCAAGGAATTGTGGCCCGGCGATCAGGATTTGTTGAATACGATCCAAGCTGTTTTGCAAAAAGCCGATCAGTGGCTGGGTTCCGGACTGTGGGAAAAGATAAAAGGTGTTTACGAAAAATTCAAAAAATAATAGTTAATCCGCAATTAATCCGAAGGACTTTCAATTATACAACGGTCTTTCAATGATCCAAGGACATTTTTGACCCTTTAGCGGTTTTTTTGCAGAGCGGATTAATTATGCGGATGGGGTCGTCTTCGCACCGGAGCGTCAGGTTGACCAACTCCTTGCGACCGCCAGGAGCATTTGGGAAAAAGAACGGCAGCAAGCGGACAAAATAGAATCCGGCATCAAGCTGCGTGATCAGCTTCTATTTGACGAATACCTGGCCAAACGCTCCACAGATCCAGCCTATTCGTTTCGCAACCATCTACGAGAAATCGGCGGCGCCATTGAGGAATAGTTGCTCACACCCAAATTGCAACTAGTCAGCACTCTAGCTAGGCCATTCGTTATACCATACCGCTTTTGGTTGACAGGTCCGGCCCTGTAGAAATATACTCCGGATCGCAATCTTAATTGATATAACATTTAACGCAAATTCGGACGGTGTTTTGGATCGCACGACCAATCTCCTCATAACCGTTTTGCTTGCCGCATTCCTGGTGGGCCTCGGGACTGCCGGGTATATGGTGATCGAGGACTGGACGATTATGGACTCGCTTTACATGACCGTGATCACCTTGTCCACGATCGGATACGGTGAAGTCAATCCCGTTAGCCAACCCGGCCGAATATTCACTTTATTTCTGATCGTCATGGGGGTTGGCTTTTTCCTCTATGTTATTGGGAACGTGGTGCAATTCCTGGTGGAAGGACGGATCAGACTTATATTGGGGAGGCATAAATTGGACAAGCAGATAAGCCATTTAAATAATCATTATATTGTCTGCGGATACGGCCGGATGGGGCGCGCGCTTTGCCGATACCTCATTCAGAAGGGCCTTAAGTTTGTCGTCATCGACAGAAATGAGGATCGCATCCCGGTTATGAATACTGACCATGTCCTTTATATTGCAGGTGAAGCGACGAGTGAGGAGAACCTGGTTAAAGCCGGGATCAGGCGGGCATCAAATCTAATCACCGCACTCGGTTCGGATTCTGACAACGTTTTTCTGGTCCTGCTGGCTAAAGGGCTGAACCCGAATATTTATGTTGTGGCCCGGGCCAGTCAGAACATATCGAAAAAGCCCCTTGATACGGCGGGGGCCGATGTTGTTGTCTCCCCCTTTGATATCGGAGCCCGCAGAATGGCCCATGCCATACTGCGCCCAGGTGTCATTCGCTTCCTAGAACTTGCTTTTGCAGACGAAGATACGGATATACACATTGAAGAGATTCCCGTGGCAAAATCTTCGAAGCTGGTCGATGTCAGCCTGCGGGAGTCCAATATCCGCCAGGACTACAATCTCATTATTCTATCCATCATCCAGAAAGACGGCGAAATGGTATTTAATCCGGCAGCCGGCACCACCATCGGAGCCGATCAAAAAGTCATCGCCGTTGGCAGCAGTGATAGCCTGAGAAGACTCGAGGAAGCCCTGAATCCGCAGTAAACGATATCCGGGATGATGAAAATTGCTTTTTTTTGTAAAGACTTATTAAGCCGATTAATGTTTCTCGACTAGTTGGATGCAATTTTAGATTTAAGGCATTCTATCTATTTTAATCGATAGAGCGCAGCGATTCCACCAATCCGAAATCCGCAATCTAAAATCCAAAATTATAACATTTCATGTTTTCGCTGAGCGCCTGCATGCAACCGGAGAAAAGCCATGCAAGATAAACAAATTGCTGAATATGGGTCCTGGCGGTCGCCGATTACATCCGACCTGATCGTATCGGAAACCGTGCGTTTGAGTGATGTCTTGCTGGACGGCCGCGATGTCTACTGGGTGGAAATGCGGCCGTCGGAAGAGGGGCGCAACGTCATTGTGCGCTGCACACCCGATGGGCGTAAGGCCGACATTACCCCGGCGGATTTCAATGTCAGAACCCGGGTCCACGAATACGGCGGGCGATCGTTTGTCGTGAACGGCGGCGGCATCTATTTTTGCAATTTTTCCGATCAGCGAATATATTGCCAGCAGCCGGAATTTGAACCCGTCCCGATCGTCACAGATGATGGTCTGCGTTTTGCGGATATGATTTTCGACGGCCGGCGCTCCAGCCTGATCTGTGTCTCCGAAGATCACCGCGATTCGCCGACAGAGCCGGAAAATAAATTGATCCGGCTCGATCCGGCTAATAAAAGTGATACCGGCAGCCACCCGTTGAATGTGTTAGTCGCAGGCAGTGATTTTTATGCGTCACCAAGCTTGAGCCCGGATGGATCGCAGCTGGCCTGGCTTTCCTGGAATCACCCCAATATGCCCTGGGACGGCACGGAATTATGGGTCGGCCGCATCGGTCAGGACGGCACGCTTGAAACTGCCGAGCAGGTGGCAGGGGGAGTGGATGAATCCATTTTTCAGCCCCAGTGGTCGCCGGACGGCGCCCTGTATTTTGTTTCCGACCGCAGCGGATGGTGGAATCTTTACCGCTGGGGCAATAATCAGACTAAACCACTGGCTCCAATGGAAGCCGAGTTCGGCCAGCCCCAGTGGGTTTTCGGCATGTCAACCTATGCCTTTGAATCGGATCAACGCCTTATCTGTGCTTTCAGCCAAAAAGGCAGCTGGCAGCTGGCTGAAATGGACCTGAGAACTGATGAATTCAAACCAATCGAAACACAATTTACCGATGTGGCCTACTTGAGAGCCGCCCAAGGCCAGGCGATATTTGCCGGCGGTGCGGCCACCGAACCGACATCCATCGTGCGGCTTGACCTATCCACCGGCGAGCCTGAAATCCTGCGCCGTTCCGGGCAATTTGACATCGATGCCGGCTTTATTTCCATACCGCAGTCCATCGAATTTCCCACCGTTCGAGGGCGGACAGCTCACGCCTTTTTTTATGGTCCCCAAAATAAAGACTACCGGGCGCCGGAGGAAGACCGCGCTCCGCTGATCGTCATCAGCCACGGCGGACCCACAGCCAGCACCACCCAAACACTGAGCCTGCCGATTCAGTATTGGACGAGCCGGGGCGTGGCGGTGCTGGATGTTAATTATGGCGGCAGCACTGGCTACGGGCGAGCCTACCGCCAGCGACTAAACGGCCAATGGGGCATTGTCGATACGGAAGATTGTGTCAACGGCGCCAGGTATGCCGTTGAAGAATTCGGCATTGATCCGCAACGCCTGATCATCAGGGGCGGTAGTGCCGGGGGCTACACCACCCTGTGCGCCCTGGTCTTTCATGACACGTTTCAGGCCGGTGCCAGCTACTATGGCGTTAGCGACCTGGCGGCTTTGGCCCAGGAGACCCACAAATTCGAATCCCGCTACCTGGATCAGTTGATCGGGCCTTATCCCGAGCGCCAAGATCTGTATGATGCGCGATCGCCGATCCAGCATGCCGAAGGCCTGGCCTGCCCCATTATTTTCTTTCAGGGCCTCGAAGACAAGGTCGTGCCACCTTCCCAGGCCGAAAAGATGGTCGCCATTTTAAAAGAAAAGAAACTGCCGGTGGCCTACCTCGCCTTTGAAAAGGAGCAACACGGATTTCGCAAGGCGCTCAACATCAAGCGGACTCTGGACGCCGAGCTCTACTTTTACGCCCGTATCTTCGGATTCGAGCCGGCCGATGAAATCGAAGCGGTGGAGATCCTTAATCTATGATGATAGATCTTCAAGGCTTTCATTCATTCTTCTATATAATTCCGAATCCAATGCGCCAACATGTTGTTATTCCCAGCCACTTGAAAAAATAAGGTTATACCGCTCTTGACAACAGACTTTTTTTCCTTCATGTTTCAAGACTAAATACAAGGGCTTCGTATTTGAAACAACGGCTTTCCCCATGCAAGTATCCATTATTCTTCATTCTTCTGCATAAACCCAGCAAGATGGCGGATAGAAAAAGGATTTGGTTCCCGGAGGTTGTCCGCCAAATCGTTTTTTTTTTTGAGAAAGTCAGGACCAGTCATATCAACAATGCACATCTGAAATACAAAGGAGGAGAATACCATGTTTAGGAAAACCGCTTTAACCGTTTGTTTGATTGCACTGCTGATTTCAGGGGGTCTGGCCACACCGGGCTATTCCGAAAAAGTCTTGAGAATCGGAACCTTGGGCAGCGATGCCATTTCCCTCGACCCTCACCTGTCAACCAAGTCCCAGGACAAGATAATTTTCCCGCTGATTTTTAACGGTCTGGTGCGGTTCAAACCCGGCACCGCCGATCTCAACGCCATCGAGCCGGACCTGGCCGAAAGCTGGGAAGTTTCCGACGATCAGCTGGTTTGGACCTTCAAGCTGAGACGGGGCGTGATGTTCCATGCCGGTTATGGTGAGCTGACGGCCGACGATGTCATCTTCTCCCTGGCCAAGGCCGGTGAAAAGTCGACCTCTTCGGCGGCCAAGGAATACGCGGCCGTTCAATCCGTCGAGGCGGTCGACCCGTATACCGTCAAAATAACCTTGAGCGAAAAAGTGCCCTTTTTTCTCGGGTCCGTACTCAACTACCACGGGGGTTTCATTGTCTCCAAGAAAGCGTTTGAGAAACTGGGCGACAAGGCCGCCCTGCACCCCATCGGCACCGGCCCCTTTGCCTTTGTGAAGTACCAGTCCAAACGCTATGTGGAGTTGAAAGCCAATGCCGACTATTTCCGCGGCAAGCCCCTGATCGACAAGATCAACTATCGCTATATGCCAGATGAAGCCACCCGTGAGCTGGCCTTTGACCGCAATGAAGTCGACCTGTTTTACGGCCGGCGCGAAGCCCGCTGGGTGCAGACCCAGGCCAAGAAAAAGAATACCAAGGTGGATGTTTTCGGCCTGGGTGAGCTGCGCAATCTGCATCTCAACACCAGCCAGAAACCCCTGGATGACATCCGTGTCAGAAAAGCCATTGCCCACGCCGTCAACCGCCAGGGCTTGGTGACGTTCATCGGCCCTGAAGTCTGTGCCTCGGCCAACTCCGTGGTACCGGCCGGTTATCTGGGGCACTCCGATGATGCCACGGTTTACCCCCATGACCTGGCCAAGGCCAAGGCGCTGCTGGCTGAAGCCGGCTTTGCCGATGGCTTGACATTGAAGGCCGTGATTACCAAAGTCGAGTCCTTGCGGCTGCCCATGCTGGTGATCCAGGAACAGCTAAGGCTGGCCGGCATCACCCTGGACCTGCAGGTGGTCGAACATTCCGCCTTTCACAAGCTCATCCGCCAGAACCAGAGCAGCCTGGTGCTCTACGGCGCCTCACGGTTTCCCGTGGCCGATGTTTATTTGACACAGTTTTTTCTGTCCGACAGTATTGTCGGAACGCCCACCGGCGTGACCAATTTTTCCCACGCCAAGGTGGCGGATAATGACATCCGCCAGGCCAAAACCGCCGTGGATTTGAACCAACAGATCAAGCTGTGGGCAGCGGCCCAGGATAAGGTCCAGCAGGATGTTTATGCCGTGCCGCTTTTCGAGCAGTATCTGGTATGGTGCCGCAAGGCCAATCTGGACTATGGTTACAAGCTTGAAGACAGCCTGTCCAACGGACCGTTGATCACCGAAAAAACAGATCTTTAGTGTTGAAGGTTTCAGGTGTCAGGTTTCGGGTGTCAGGGCAGCTATGTGCAATATCCTGAAACCTGGATACTCTTATGAAATGACGAATGACGAATGTCGATTGACGAATGGTGGAATCGCTTCGCTCAGTCATTTTAAAATGGACAGAATACATTATTCGACGTTCGATGTTGGACGTTCGATGTTCGACGTTCATTAGTTTCTTTTCTTTGGTCAGACTGGCCGTTTTTTGGCCAGAGGCCGCTGCTCTTATGAAACTAAAGCAAATTCCAAACCATTCAGATATAAGTTAATGGTTTGTGGGAGTGGCCTCCGGCCACGATTACCCGGGTAATCGCGGTTGGAAACCGCTCCCACGATTCATGAACGCACGATTTACGGATGAAGTTTCTTTTCTGATCAGACCGGCTGTCCGTTAGCCGGAGGCTGCCGCTCTTATGAAACTACATTGGAATGACGAATGTCGAATGGTGGAATCGCTTGGGGCTTCGCTCTTCGAGCTACGACCCCACAAGTCGCTCAATCGTTTTAAAATAGACCGTTCGACGAAAAGCTCACGACAGGCAGAATACATTATTCGATGTTCGATGTTGGACGTTCGATGTTCGACGTTCATCAGTTTAAAAGCGAATCACGCTAAAGAAGTTAAAGCCCGCAGAATATCGAACAAGAAATTTCGAATGATGAAATGTAGAATCGCTGCGCTCTGTTCGGTTAAAAATAAAATTGATAGAATTCCTTAATTCGACATTCGTCAATCGACATTCGACATTTGTCGCGCCAAAGTTCCTTTTTTAATTTGACCGGCCATTTTTTTTTGCTGATGGCTGGGCTGCTACCGGTAGTCAGCAGTAAATGACAATGTGTTGTCCGAAAATTAGTTCTAAGCGCCAAGATTCGTAGTCGGGCGGGAGATCCGAAATGCTTCAATTCATCATCAGACGGCTGCTGCTGGCCATTCCCATTCTGATCGCCGTGGTGACCCTGGTGTTTTTTGTGGTGCGCATGGCCCCGGGAGACCCGGCCCAGGTCATTTTGGGTGATTCGGCTTCCGAGGAGTCCCTGACGGCCCTGCGGGCGGAATTGGGCCTCGACCGTCCGCTGCTGGTGCAGTACGGCGAGTTTCTTTTTTCCATCGCCAAAGGAGATCTCGGGGAATCAATTATTCGCAAGCAGCCCATCAACAGCATGATCGCCGAGGTATTGCCGTATACATTCGAGCTGACCCTGGCCGGTGTCCTGGTGGGTGTCATTCTGGGGATTCCACTGGGCGTTTTCTCGGCCGTTTTCCGCAACAGCGCAGCCGACTACGGGGTTCGGATCATGTCCCTTTTGGGGCTGTCGTTTCCGGCTTTTTATTCCGGTATCCTGTTGCTTTTGGCCTTTGCCGTCTACCTGGGGTGGTTTCCCGTGATCAGCGACCCGGATATGGGAAACCTTGGCGAGCGGATTTACATGCTTGTGCTGCCGGCCATGAACCTAGGGCTGATCATGATGGCCTATGTGGTGCGGTCGTCGCGGTCCTCGCTCCTTGAAACACTAGGCGAGGATTATATCCGCACGGCTAAAGCCAAAGGGCTGCCCGGCTTTATCATCCTATACAAACATGCCCTCAAAAACGCCCTGATCCCGGTCATCACCATCGTGGGGCTGTACCTGGGCGTGCTGGTGGGCAATTCCGTTCTGACCGAAATCGTGTTCAACCGTCCGGGGCTCGGCAAGCTGATCCTGTCGGCCCTGGACGAGCGTGACTACAACCTGCTGCAGGGGCTGATGGTTATTTATGCCTTTATTATCGTGCTGGTCAACCTTGTGACCGATCTGACCTACGGCATGGTCGACCCGAGGATACGCAAACAATGAATAGCGTGGCTAAACTCCGACATCTGGGCACGGAAACCTACCATGTGTTCAACCGCAACAAGACCTCGTGGGTGGGGCTGGTGCTGTTGCTGATCATGGTGGTCCTGGCGGTCCTAGCCCCGGTTATCGCCCCCCACAATCCGGTGGAGCAGAACATAATCCAGCGACTTCAGCCGCCGTCCGACCGCTATCTGCTGGGAACCGATTATTACGGCCGGGACGTGCTCTCCCGTATCATCTGGGGCTGCCGGGTGTCCTTTGTAATCGGATCGATTTCAGTGGCCGCCGCTATGCTTCTCGGCACTCTGGTGGGATCGATAGCCGGCTACAAGGGCGGCTATCTGGACAGCTTTGTCATGGGCGTCATGGACGTTTTGATGTCCATTCCCACTTTACTCATGGGACTTTTGATCGTTGCCATCCTGGGGCCCAGCCAGGTCAATCTGATCATCGCCCTGGCCCTAACCATGGTGCCCAGATTTGCCCGTATTGCCCGGGCGCCGACCATTGCCGCCAAAAACAAAACCTATGTCGAAGCCTGCCAGGCCATGGGGTTTTCCGATATCCGGGTGCTGGTGGTGCACATCTTTCCCAATATTCTGGGGGAACTGCTGGTGATGGGTTCCATGTGGATGGCCACCGCCGTCCGCACCGAAGCCGCCCTGAGTTTTATCGGGCTGGGAGTAAAGCCGCCCACGGCCACATTGGGCGGCATGATCCGGGAAGGCTTCAAGGATATAATGTCGGCCCCCTGGGCATCCTTGTACCCGGGCCTTGTCATTTTGCTGATCGTTTTTGCGGCAAACCTTCTGGGCGATGGGTTGCGCGACGCCCTGGACCCCAAACTCAGAAGTGACAAATAGGGCCTGCGCCATGGATTACATACTGGAAGTCAACAATTTAAGTACGGCCTTCCGGCTGCGGTCGGGGTGGTACCCGGCTACTACCGATATCTCTTTTGCTCTCAAGCCGAATGAAACGCTGGCGGTGGTCGGTGAGTCCGGCTGCGGCAAAAGTGTTACGGCCTATTCGCTGATGGGATTGCTGCCGGAACATGGCAGCCGGATTGAATCGGGCACTGCGCTGTTCAAAGGCGAAGATCTGTTCACGATGCCCGCGGAGCGGCTCCGTAAAATCAGGGGTTCGGCCATGACCATGATTTTTCAAGAGCCCATGACCTCATTAAATCCTGTGTTAACCGTGGGAAGCCAGATTGCCGAAGCCGTATACTATCACATGGGAGTCGGGCAGGCTGCTGCCAAAGCCCGGGCCCTGGAACTGATGGACATGGTGAAAATACCGGCCCCGCAAAGTCGCTACAACGATTATCCTCACCACCTTTCGGGGGGCATGTGCCAGCGCATCATGATCGCCATGGCCCTGGCCTGCGAGCCGGATCTCGTCTTTGCCGACGAACCCACAACCGCCCTGGATGTTACCATCCAGGCCCAGATGCTTTATCTGCTGCACGAACTTAAACAGCGGCAGCAGATGTCCATGGTTTTCATTACCCATGACCTGGGAGTGGTGGCCCACGTGGCGGACAAAGTTGCGGTCATGTATGCCGGGACGATTGTGGAATCCGCGCCGGTCAAGGAGTTGTATGAAAATCCCACCCATCCCTATACCCGGGCCCTGCTCAGTTCCATCCCCCGCCTGGACCGGGATAACCGCGACCTGTCGCCGATTCAGGGAATGGTGCCGGCCATTGACGCCATGCCGGCGGGATGCCGGTTTTTCGAGCGCTGTCCCAGGAAAGACGACTGCCGGCCGGATAAACTGCCGCAGCTGCTGCCCCTGAAAAACAACCCGGACCACCTGGTCCGCTGTCTGCTGTGCGAGGAATAAGCGAGGTTTCGGGTGTCGGGTTTCGGGTTTCGGGTGTCAGGTTTCGGGTGTCAGACTTCGGGTGCCAGCACTGCGGCCGGTTAAACGAACGACAGGTCTAATCGAGAAGGAAACTGATGAACGTCGAACATCGAACGTCCAACACCCGCCTGCCATGCATAAGTATGTTGGGTTAGGGTAATTATTGAGTTATCAATCAGAGGCTAAAAATAGCTTCTGAAGATTTTCAGGGCATTGCGGGCAGGTCGAACATCGAATAATGAATTCTGTCTATTTAAAACGACTGAGCGGAGCGATTCCGACAATCCGCAATCCGAAATCATAACCCGTGCCGTTAGGTCAATAAAACGGGATTAGTTCTTAAGTAATTATAGCTAGGAGAATGACTCGCCCATGAATCCGCCGCTGCTGACCGTCAGAAACCTGACCAAGCATTTCAAGATCAAACGGGGCTTTCCCAAAAGCGTCACGTATACCGTCAAGGCCGTGGAAGATGTTTCCTTCAGCATCAACGAAAAAGAGGCTTTCGGGCTGGCCGGTGAATCGGGCTGCGGCAAAAGTACGGTGGGCCGGTGCATCCTGCGCCTGATTCAGCCCAACGCGGGCGAGGTGCTGCTGCGGGACACCAATGTGCTGGAACTGGATAAACCACAACTGCGATCCATGCGCAAAAAGATGCAGATCATTTTCCAAGATCCTTACTCCTCGCTGAATCCAAGGCGAACCATCGGGCAGACGCTGACTGAACCCATGGCGGTCCATAAACTTTACCCGGAATCCGAACCCCAGGAGGTCGCTGCAGCACTGCTGGAAAACGTGGGCCTCTCGGAAACTGCCCTGGATAAATATCCCCACGAGTTTTCCGGTGGTCAGCGTCAACGGGTAGGGATTGCCAGGGCCATTTTGTTCAACCCGGATCTGATCGTTGCCGATGAAGCGGTATCGGCCCTGGATGTTTCCATCCAGATGCAAATCCTGCAGCTCCTGCAGCGCCTGAAGGAAAAGCACGCGTTGAGCTACCTGTTTATCTCCCATGATTTGGCCGTGGTGCGGCATTTCTGCCAGCGCGTGGCCATCATGTATCTCGGGCGGTTCGTCGAACTTGGCACGGTAACCCAGATTTTCGACGATCCCCTGCATCCCTATACGGTAACCCTGCGCAATGCGTCTCCCATTCCCGATCCCGCGGTCAGCCAACCCTTTGCCGAACTCAAAGGCGAAGTGCCCTCGCCAATCTCGCCGCCTCCCGGTTGCCATTTTCACCCCCGCTGTGCCAAGGCCATGGATATCTGTGCCAGCGTATATCCCCAGTGGACTGACATGGGCCAGGGGCGTGGCGTGGCCTGCCACCTGTACGGGTAAAAGGGGCATCATGCAATCGGGAAACGACACAAACTATGACATTTGCGTGATCGGGGGCGGATTTATGGGCGCGGCCGTGGCCCTTGGCCTGGTCAAGGCCGGTGCCCGGGTTTTGATGGTTGATAAAACCAGTACGCTTTACAAAGCGTCCAGGGCCAATTTCGGCTTAGTGTGGTCCCAGAGCAAAGGTCTCGGCAACCGGGATTACAGCCGCCTTTCGGTCAAAGCGGTGCGGTCCTTCAAAGAATTCGCCGGCTGGCTTGAACAGGAAAGCGGCATCGACACGGAACTGCGCCTGGGCGCCGGGCTGGTGCTGTCCATTGGGGCGGCGGAATTGGCTGCCCGCCAAAAACTGATACAGCAACTGCACCGTGAAGCGGAACAAGGCGGTGAGACGCATCCCTCACGCATGGTCGATCGTGCGGAGGTCCAGGCGTTGATGGGTGCGACACCGCTGGGGGAAAATGTTGCCGGCGGATCGTTCAGCGATATCGATGGCGATGTCAACCCCCTGCTTTTATTGCGGGCCCTGCGCAAGGTGTTCGTCAGCCTTGGCGGGCATTTCCGGCAAGGGTGCGTCGTCAAAGGCATTCAACGGACGGGGGGTGCCTATGTTCTTGCCACCAACCAGGGGAGCGTGACGGCCCCCGGCCTTGTTCTGGCAGCCGGCCTAGGAAACATTGAGCTGGCCGGGATGGTGGGAAAATCCATACCCCTGAAACCCGAGAAAGGGCAGTTGCTGGTCACCGAGCGGGTCGCTCCTTTTCTCTCGTTTCCCATGAGCGGAATTCGGCAGACGGGCAACGGCAGCGTCATGATCGGCTATACCAACGAGGATACCGGATTCGAAGTCAGCACCACTGCGTCTGCCGCCAGACAACTTTCCCGGCGGGCACTGGAGATATTTCCCGGTCTGGGCCGGGTGCGGGTGGTTCGGTCCTGGGGCGGACTAAGGCTGCTTACCCGGGACGGGGTACCCATTTACGACGAAATCGATGAGAACATCTATCTGTTGGCCACCCACAGCGCCGTCACCCTGGCCGCGGTGCATGCATCGCTGCTGCCGGACTGGATCCTGGGTGGGGCAAAGCCTGATGACATTCAACACTTTAATCTAGCGAGGTTCGATGTTTAAACCGTATATATCCGACTATCGCCAAACCGTCAGGATCGAATTGGAAGGAGCTCAGCTCAATGTGCCGGCCGGGATCACCGTGGCCGCGGCCGTTATGGGGTACGGTGGAGAAAATTATATCCGCCGCTCCCCGGTCAGCGGCGAAAAGCGGGCGCCCTTCTGTTTCATGGGCGTCTGCCACGAATGCCTGATGGAGATCGATGGAACGCCGGATCAGCAGGCCTGCCTGATTGAGGTCAGAGACGGCATGACTATCAGTCGGCAGACAGGATTGACAGAGATTGAAGATTGAAGAATGAAGATTGAAGATCAGTGGAATCGTTTGGGGCTTCGCTCTTCGAGCTACGACCCCACAAGTCGCTCTGTCATTTTTATAAAATAGGCGGAAACAACTAATTGGTATTCGGCATTCGATATTTCTCGCTCGATATTCTGCGGGCTTCAGGTCAAGTTTTAACGTGATTAGGTTTTAGATTTCGTATTTCAGACGAGCGACGCCTCTGGCCGCGAGCGTCTAGTCTGATCTAAAAAAGAAACTGTGCCAGATCAATGCTATATCAATTTCCGACAATTTGATTTGCCATTTCGTCCTCGTCCTCGTGCTCGTCCTCGAAGCTTTTGGGCCTCTTAGTATCGAGGACGAGCACGAGTACGACGACGAGCACGATTTAAATACCCTGTTTTGGGGTTAATATAGGCGAAGTTTCACACGAGCGGCGGCCTCGATTCGGCTGAGCTCATCGCAGGCCGGCTAAATGACAGCCGGTCTGATCAATAAAAGAAACTTCATCCGTAAATCGTGCGTTCAAGAATCGTGGGAGCGGTTTCCAACCGCGATTACCCGGGTAATCGTGGCCAGAGGCCACTCCCACAAACCTTTAACTTATATCCGAATGGTTTGGAATTTGCTGTAGTTTCTTAAGAGTTTTCGGTAACCGAGATGCAAATTCCTTACACCTGAAACCTTCAGTATTAAAAACTTTTTGTTAGATAAAAGGACTCAAGCTTTTAGATGAACACCTACAGAGACCTTATCATCATCGGTGCCGGGCCGGCTGGGCTGGCGGCTGCCGTTACCGCCGCGGGGTACGGGCTGGACGCGCTTGTGCTGGATGAACAGCCGTCCGTCGGCGGACAGATCTACCGCAATATTGAAAGCGCATCTGAGCGTATTCTATCAATTCTCGGACCCGACTACCTTCAGGGGCTTGAACTGGTAAAACAATTCAGAACCAGCCAGGCCGAATACCTGGGCAACGCCATTGTCTGGCGCATTGACCCGAATGGCAATATCTGCTTTTCACACCAGGGCCAATCAAGGGAGATCAATGCCCGTCACATTCTGATCGCAACCGGCGCCATGGAACGGCCCGTTCCCTTTGCGGGCTGGACCCTGCCCGGCGTCATGAGCGTCGGGGCGGCAGATGCCAACTTCAAAAGCTCCAATATGATTCCGGAGGGGCCGGTTATTTTAGCCGGGAGCGGACCGCTGCTCCTTTCTACTGCCGGTCACCTGGCAAGCTGCGGGGTAGACGTCGCAGCGGTCCTGGATACCACCGTTTCACGCAATTTCCTGTCGAGTCTGCCGGCCGTGCCCAAGGCTCTCAGACGGCCGGATTATCTCCTAAAAGGGCTGGGCATGATCATGGATCTGCAGCGCTCGGGTATCCGGTATGTGCGAGGCGTCACCGAATACCAGGCCCATGGCACAGACCGCCTGGACCACGTCTCTTTTAAGGCGTCCGGTGAGTCGGACTCCCTGGCGGCAGGGGTACTGCTGGTCCACGAGGGCATCGTGCCGCGCTGTGATTTGACTCGCCAGGTCGGCCTCGCCCACCTCTGGGATCCGGTTCAACGATGCTGGTATCCTCAAACCACGACCTTTGGTCGGACAGAGTTGAAGGCCATCCATGTGGCCGGTGACGGTGCTTTTGTTCACGGCGGTGTTGCTGCTCAGCTCAAGGGCTCCCTGGCCGCCCTGGATATTGCCGCATCGTTGAAGGCCCTGCCTCATAACCAAAATGACGGTGCCGCCCGCCGGGTTAAGCGGAGGCTGTATGGTGAGCTGGCTCCCAGACCGTTTGTGGACGCCTTGTACCAGCCCCGTTCCAAACTTTATCGCCTCGCTCCGGATACCCTGGTTTGCCGCTGTGAATCCGTGACCGCCGGCGATATTCAACGGGCCCTGGCCGAAGGCTGCCGGGATCCCAACGAGATCAAAGCCATGACCCGCTGTGGGATGGGCCAGTGCCAGGGGCGGATGTGCGGCAGCGCCCTGGCCGAAATTACAGCTGAATTTATGAAACTTGAACCCGATGGAATTAGATCTCTGAGTATCAGACCGCCGGTCCGCAATATTGCCCTGGCCGAACTTGCCGAACTGCACCTTTTGGAGACATCAACCCCATGAGGCGGGCTGATGTCATCATCATCGGCGCCGGGCTGATGGGTTCATCCACGGCCCTTTGGCTGTCACGGGCCGGAAAAAAAGTGCTGCTGCTGGAAAAGGAGCATCACCCCTGTCATGCATCCGCCGTCAATGCCGGCGGCGTCAGGCGCCTGAACCGGGCCCTGGAAGAAATCCCCTTGTCGGTTGACGCCATGGAGCTGTGGCACCGTCTTCCGTCCATTGTAGGCAGCGACTGCGACTTTGAGCCCGTCGGTCAGGTTCGCATTGCGCCGGATGAGGCTGCCATGGCGCAATTCGAGCAGCGGGTGGACCAGGTTCGAGCCCTGGGATTCGATCACGAGGAGTTGGTAGCGGCGGACGAAATTAAACGCCTGGTGCCGGCCTATGCCGGCCGCTGCCGCGGCGGTATCGTGGCCAGGGACGACGGTCAAGCATCACCGGCACAGACGTTGAGGGCTTTTTACAATGCCGCCCGCGCGGCCGGCACCGAAGCGGTTGCCCGTTGCCGTGTCATCGATATCGCCCGCGGTGAGAATGGATTTTCAGTCACCGCCGCCGATGGTCGCCGTTTTAGCTCCGACGTGCTGATCAACTGTGCCGGAGCCTGGGGCGGCCGCCTGGCGGCGCTGGTTGACGATCACCTGCCCATAAAGCCGGAAGGTTTATCCATGATGGTTACCGCCCGCCGGCCCCGCTTCCTGCGGCCGGTGGTGGGCGTGCATGGCAGAAAGCTCTCTTTCAAGCAGACGGCCAACGGCACCGTTGTCATCGGCGGAGCCCATCGGGCGGTGCTGGATATGGCGCGCGAGAAAACCGTTATTGATTTTGGCGAAATGAAGCAAAGTGCCGCAACGGTCCTGGAGCATTTTCCGGTTATGAAGGATGCGACAATTGTGCGGTGCTGGGCCGGCATCGAGGGCATGATGCCGGATGGGCTGCCCGTTATCGCGGAATCTCCGACAACGCCTGGGCTGTTTCATGTCTGCGGTTTTTCGGCCCATGGATTTCAGCTGTCGCCCATGGTCGGCCGCCTGGCAGCCGCACTCGCCACAGGCCGCAAACCCGAAATCTCGTTGGAAGCATTTTCAGTGATCCGATTTAACTGAGAATTCATATGAAAAAGATTTAGACCGGATAACAGGATTGACAGGATTTTTTTCAGGTGTTTATCCAGTCGATCCGGTTGATCCTGTCAGAAAAATAAATAGATAGAATTCAATATTTCAATGCTCCGCCTTCGGCCAAACCGGACTGGAGTTTCACATGCCCAACATCGTTGACTTCATATCAGACTTAACGTTTGATAACATCCCGGAAGCCGCCCGCCGCACAGCACGCCTCTGCCTGCTGGATGCAGTAGGCTGCATGGTCAGCGGGATGAACTATCCCCCGCTGCTTGACCTGGCCCGGACAATTTCAAAATCCAATCGCGGGCCTAGCATCATTGCCGCTACCCCATTGTCAGCCACCCGTGCCTGGGCCTCATTTATCAACACCCATGCCGGCACCTATTTTGACCTTGACGACGGACATCGCAAAGCCCAAGGACATCCGGGCGGCGTCATCGTGCCCCTGTCTCTGATGCTGGCTGCGGAAAACGGCTGCAGCGGCCGGGAGTTGCTGGCGGCCATTGTGGCCGGATATGAAACCGCGGTGCGAAGTGCATTGATCATGCGCCAGGCCGGCGGCCCCCGCAAAGGCTCCGGCGCCTGGAGCAGCACCGGGGGAACGGCTGCAGCCGGAAAACTGTGTCAGCTGTCCAAAGCGCAACTGCAAAATGCTCTGGGTCTGGCCGAATATTATGCGCCCCAGGCCCCCCAGGACAGGTCCCTGGCGGGCCCTTCCTCAATGAAAGAAGGCATGGCCTGGGCATCTTATACCGCGATAACTGCCGTCGAGCTTGCTGCCGCCGGGTTTGACGCCATGGCGCCTTTTTTGTTGGATGCAGCCTATTGCCATGACCTGGGGCGTAACTGGGAAATATGCTCGGTGTATTTTAAGATGTATGCCTGCTGCCGCTTCTCTCATCCGGTATTAGACGGCCTCTCAGCCCTGATCGAAGAAAATGAAATCAGGCCGCACAGCATTAAATCCATCGTGGTGCAAAGCTTTGAGAAGGCGCTGTTGCTCGGGCGTCCGGCACCTGAAAACCCGGTTGCCGCCATGTACAGCATTCCTTTTGCCGTCGGCTGCCAACTGATCAAGGGGCAGGTACATCCGGAAGATATGACAGAAGAGTCATTGTCCGATCGGCGATTCCTGGAAATTGCCGCAAAAGTGACGATCGAAGAGGATCCTGAACTGACTGCGCTGTTTCCCGAGAAATGTCTGGCCAGGGTAGTGCTTCACTTGAATGACGGCACGCAAATTAAAAGCGAAACCCTATCCGCCAGGGGAGATCCTGACAATCCATACTCCGAGGAGGAATTGGGGCAAAAGTTTCTGCGTCTGACACGTTCTCTGCCCGACAGGCGGGGTGAAGAAATGTTGAAGCTTATCATGAATATAGAGCATGAAGATCCCGGGCAGCTCTGGCGCATTTTGCAGAAAAGCTGACACCAGCAGTTTTCATAGATTTCGACTCGCTTTAAGTTCTGAAAGAGAGATAAATTTAGCTTTACCACTTGAAATCTTATTTTTTCTCTCCTCAAGAATCTCTTCATGCCAATCGGGAGTCTCAATATCTCCGTTATCATATATAAGCGAATCCCAAAGAGCCTCCATGGCCTGAAGGCGCTTAGTTTTACTCATTTTTTTTATATCTGCTATATTCATAGTTATGCGCCCTTATATAATTGACCTACTTTCCCATTATGAGGATGGTGAGCATGCCTGCACTGATTCAATGATTATTGATGTTCCCAGAATGAATTCCATATTTCACAATAATATATTAAAAATAAATCAATTTGTTCCTGAGCTTTTCCCGTTCCCTGAAGTCGAAATCGTCAAAACTGGGCAATAGATTTTGTGTCTTGCCCAGGTTACCCTGTTGTTGCATAAATAATGATGGAAAAGTACATCAATCCCTATAAAAAAGGAATAAATCGAAATCGCAGTGCTGCTGGATCTCACCCTTGGTTGATCATTGTATTTTTGTTTTAGGGTGGGCACAGCCCACCCTGGAGTATTGGAGCGTTGGATGATATTCAGACCAAGGTGAGTTAACCGCGTTTTAGACGATATAACGCCGTAGTGATTAGCCCGATTAATAAGATCGAGAAATTAATCTCAGCCAGTTGAGGGCCAATCATTTTGACGACTTGAATGGACTTGGAACTGTTTTTTTCCAATACTCCAGCACTCCAATACTTCATCACTTCTGATGTTCATTGCAAGAGCGCCATCAGAGAACAATGCAAAGCCGGGTCCTCTGGGCGGGAATCTTTACTTTGGGATAATCTTTTGCTGGGAGCACCGACTTGGGAAAAACAGGCGGATATAAAAACATCTATCGAGATCTGCTCAAAGAGCTCCAATCAGTCGATTTGGCGCAGGCAGCCCGAATTCTAAATCTTGTCTACAATCCCCCAGGCCAGGTGGAAGTTGTCTGCATGGGAAAAACCTACCTGATCAGCAACAGCGGCATCCACAACCGAGACGGTAAAGCGGCGCCAACCGTCCTCGGATCAGTTTTAGCCGGCTACATCATCCAACAGGGCAAAGGCGAGCCGGTCGGCAAATTCGTGCCTTTCGACGGCATCACGGGGCTGGTCCCGGCGCGCTCCAGTTATTCCAGCACCAGCCTTGAGGCGCGCCTGGCAAAATATGCCGATCAGGATCCAGCCGGTTTTCATGAGGCAATTTTGAAGTCAGGCGGCCAACCTGGCGGTGAAGTCGGACTCGGGGGCCGGAGCTGGATTATTCAACTGCTGCCCCAAATTGCGGTACAGCTGGTTTTTTATAAGGGGGATGATGAGTTTCCGGCAGCTGCCCGTTTGTTGATTGATCAGGCCGCCGTGAACTTTCTCGAGTTCGAATTTTTGGCGGTGCTGGCAACTATTTTCGTCGAGCAGCTCATCGAAGAAATGTCGACGCGCAGTCAGCGCTGACGTGACACCTGAACCTTACACGAAAGACAAGGTGGGCGTCTTTTACACGAGCACAGCCTCCGGCTAAAGGACAGCCGGTCTGATCAAAGAAAAAAAACTAATGAACGTTGAACATCGAACGTCCAACATCGAACATCGAATAATGTATTCTGTCTATTTTAAAACGACTGAGCGAAGCGATTCCTCCATTCTTCAATCGACATTCGACATTCGTCATTATTCATTAGTCATTTCCCTGAAGTTTCACACGAAAGCCTAACAACTGTGAAACCCGGATACCAGATCAATAGGTTCTCCTGTCAATTTCCGTAACCGACTTCTCCAGGGCCCCTAGACTGACTATGATTTGATATTTACCGGATTGACGATCTCGCGGAATTTCTTCCACCCGTTTCAATTTCAAGTCTATCCGGCTTGCTAAACCTGCCTGCGCCACGGCACTTTCCAGGATCTGCCTCAGGTGTTGTTCAGCCCCTTCACCATCGTTTTGGAGCACGTAGATGAAGGTTAGTTCATTGCGGGCCGATTGAACGATCTGGTATTGTCGCAGCTCGGTTGCATAAAAGAGGGGAATTCTGAGCCGGTATGGATGGAATCGTTCGTATTCCCCATTGGGCTTTTGAAAATATAAGAAATCCGACAATTTGCCGTAATTATCTTTGTCAGCGATCCATTCCTGAATTTCAGCTAGTTGAATTCTGGCATCGGTGATAAACCGATCAAAATTGTCCATCATGACCGATTTGGTGACAATCGGCAGGTCGGCCAATCGGCAATGGTCAACGTCAATTCCGCGATACAGTTGCCGATAAAATTCTGACTTATCAACCGCATGGCGCAGCAAATGCCGGAAACGCAGGTCCTGCAATTCGAGCAGACGGCGCTCGCTCAGCTGATGGTGTCGAGAGGCCTAATAGAAATTTTTAAGGAAATTTTTGAGTCTCATCAAATTTGAAATCGACTATCGGCATGTGATGATCCCTTAAGCCCGATTGGCCCGGAAGGATGTCTCAGAAGTTGGTATGTCTTGACACAAAACACTACATTGTGTCAATAATATTGAATGATGCCTAGCGGTTCGGTCGTATCAACGACACGAGGCGTCTCCGGGAAGGGCTTCCAACTCCCTTGCTTTTGGATATATTTTGGATCGGAACCGATTGCTTTTAGCGCGAGCGGATGAAATCCACCAGTCTATTATCATTTCTCGAAATTTCAGGTCGCACCGGAAGAATCATGAAATTGGTTACCAATTCTTTCTATGGATTCCTGCCGCATGCGGTACGGAAATCGTTTGAGACCGCCTGGTCGCTCGAGAGAAAAAGATTAAACCGCAAGGGGATTTCCGTGTTAAGCTGGCGCAACCGGATGCTTGGATGGCATTTTGTAAGTTTGTTGCTCGCGGTCGGGTTCTATCTCGGGTACGGCGCACCAGGGCTTGTTTTTTTTCTCGGCCAGGGACTGATCGCATTGACCGCCCATCACGTCATCAACTACATTCAACACTATGGGCTGCGGCGTCGCAGACAGAACAATGGTACTTTCGATAGATTTGGCTATGCCCATGCCTGGAATGGCAACTTCTTTTTCTCCGGTATGCTATCCTTTCAGCTGCCGCGCCATGTGGATCACCACCTCAATTCGAAGCGCCGCTATCAAAATCTTCAGCACCTCGAAGAGAGCCCGCAAATGCCGATGGGATATTTCGGCATGTTTCTAATGGCCCTGATTCCGTCCCTGTGGTTCAAAGTGATGAATCCGCGCATTGCGGCCTATCAGATTATCAAGAGGAACTCCTCGTCTGAAACTGCAAAATATTCGAAGCCATTCAGATTTTAGTTAATGTATTGTGGGAGTGGCCTCGATTCGACTGAGCTCGTCGCAGGCCGGCCACGATTACCCACCCGGGTAATCGCGGTTGAAAACCGCTCCCACCATCTATGAGCGAACGATTTTCGGATGAATTTTCTTATCCGATCAGACCGGCTGCCCTTTTGCCGGCCTGCGACGAGCTCAGTCGAATCGAGACCGTGCTCTTATGGATCTCTTTAATTTTAGTGAGGATTTTGCTGGATTCCCTTATAGAATGGGGTGACAAGCTTCAGATGTTTATTCGCTGAATTTTAAAAACTTGAGATGTCCTCAAAGTTCCTTACATTATTGAATAAGTTGATTGCAACCAATTACCCAAATACAACAGAGAGACATACGCATGGATCCGAAAGAAATCCTGTCCATAGTGAAATCCGGCGTTACGGTTTCAGAACTATCGCATAATCTGGCAGAATCGTTTCATCAAGCAACCGTTTCGCAATTGTACGCATGGTGGCGCAGCAACCGCTTGTCAGTTCAAAGATCCTGGGGCGGCATTGTGGACCCGCCGGAGACGATTATCTACTCCAATCGAGAGTGCCTGCTGCCCGATGACCGAATTCAATTAAAAGAGCAAGTCGCGGCCGAAACTCTCAAGATTGCCACCTGGAACGTCAATTCCATCCGCATCCGCCTGCCGCTCGTTCTATCTTGGCTTGCGGAACAGCAGCCTGATATTGTCTGCCTTCAGGAAACCAAGGTGGAAGACCACCAGTTTCCGGAACAGGAAATGCGGGAAGCCGGCTATAGCGCCGAATACGCGGGACAGAAGAGCTACAACGGCGTGGCGCTGCTGAGTAGATTTCCGATTGAAGACGTCCGGTACGGGTTTGAAGGCGGATACGATGCTGAAAACAAGCGTCTGTTGAGTGCCCGTATTGCCGGCATCCACATTGTCAATGTGTATGTGCCCCAGGGACAAACCACAGAGTCGCCCAAATTCCAATATAAACTCGAATTTTTGGCCAAGCTGCTCTCCGAGCTGTCGGATCGTTATACTGCTGACGAGCCGGTAATGGTGCTCGGTGACATCAATATTGCACCGGATGAACGGGATGTCGTTTCGGCCGAAGCAATGCAAAACAAGGTCAGCTTTCATCCCAAGGAGCATCTCTTTATCGATCAGTTTAAACAGTGGGGGCTGCTGGATATTTATCGCAATTTCCACAAGGACGGGGGCTTGTATAGCTGGTGGGATTTCCGAACCCGTGGATTCGAAAAAAATGAAGGCATGCGGATCGATCATATTTGGATGACCGCCGGGCTTGCCGAACTCTGCACCAGTTGTGAAATTGACATCGACAACCGGTCACAGCCCAAACCATCCGATCATGCGCCCGTAATTTGTGTTGTGAAAAATCTCGCTGCGTAACTAATCCCTGCTATAAAAAAGAGGACCTATGGCTAAACTGTTTGCGTTGGATTCAATGGCGATACTGTATCGGAACTTTTTTGCGATGATCCGCAGTCCCCTGATCAATTCCAAAGGGCTCAACACCAGCGGCATTTACGGGTTCTTTTCACAGATCATGAGGATTATCGATTCGGAAAAACCGGAATATTTGGCCGTGGTCTCCGATTCCATCGAGCCCACTTTTCGACATAAACAGTATCCCTTGTATAAGGCCACCCGCGAGAAAATGCCCGATGATCTGGTTGAGCAGCTGCCCTATTTACCGAAGCTGATCGAAGCGCTTAATCTGCCGTTTATCACATTTCCCGGATATGAGGCGGATGACATCATCGGCACCCTGATGCGCATGTGTTCGGAGAAGGGAATCGAGGGGGCCATGGTAACGAGTGATAAAGACTATATGCAGCTGATAACCGACAAAAATTGCATGTACAATCATCAAAACCAGAAACTGGGTCTCAAGCATGTTCAGGAGAAATTTGGATGCCGCCCCGACCAGGTGATCGATATTCTGGGATTGATGGGAGATTCCTCGGACAATGTCCCTGGTGTGAAGGGAGTCGGCGAAAAAACGGCGGTCAAGCTGATCGCGAAATATGGTTCGATACCGAATTTGTATGAGCATATCGATGAACTCCCCAAAAACAAGATGCTGGAAAAACTGATCAATGACCGGGAAAATGCATTTTTGTCCCGCGAGCTCGTGACCATTGACGTGAATGTGCCCCTGGAACTGTCCCTGGACGATCTGAGAATGGATCGGCAAAGTCTGCTGGATAATCCGCAATTGATCGAAATCCTGGAAGAGTTGGAATTCAAAACCTTTCTCAAGAAATTCAGCTCCACCGGCATAGCCGCCGCGCCGGCATCTGCCAAAATCGATGTGGAATCCGACCAGCAGCCGGTGGCGCAACTCCGGGTCGACGAAATAAAGCCGAATCTCGTAGATTCCATCGATCGATTTCAATCGCTGATCCAATCCGCAGCTGATTTGAAGCGCATATCCCTGGATTTCATCCGGAAAGGAAAAAGTTTTATCGGCGGTGAAATTGAAGGCCTGGTACTTGCGGTGGACGCGGCCCAGGCCTGGTTTCTGCCGCTCGATGACCCGGATTTAGTGCAGCATCAAACCATCATTTTCGAAGCGCTTGGGTCTTTGCTGGCCTCCGCCGAAATTGAAAAAATCGTCTACGACTGGAAACATCTCCTGCAGCTACTGGCGCCGCGCGGCATCCGTACGGGTAAAAATATCGTGGATGTGATGCTGGCCGCCCACCTGGTTGAATCCAATGAACGGGATTTTAGCCTGGCAGCGATAATATCCCGTCAATTGCACTATATGCCGCACTACATTATACCGGCTAAAAAGCAAAAGCCTTCTGAAGAACAGCATGTTATCGAGTCAAAATCGGACCACTATCTGGCTTATTGTGAAATTACCGGCGTAATGGGTCAACTGGCCACGCATTTACTGAAACAGCTGGAGCAGACAGACATGCTGCGAACCTATCAGTATGTCGAGATGCCGTTAGCTGAAGTGCTCGCGACCATCGAACAGAACGGGGTGCGGATCGATGTCGCCGGTCTGGTAAAAATCTCTGAAGAATTTGAAAAGCGATTGAAGGTGTTGAGTGAGCGGGTTTATGAAGTCGCAGGGGAAAAGTTTAATATCAATTCTATTCTGGAACTGCAATCTATCCTGTATGACAAGCTGGAAGTTCACAAGCAATGCAAGGTTAAACCCAAAAAAATCAAGACCGGCAATAAGATGTCCACCGATGAAGAGACACTGGAGAAGATGCAGGGGCATCCATTGCCGGGCCTGATCCTGCAATACCGGGAACTCAATAAGCTGAAAAATACTTATGTGGATCAGCTGCCTGGATTTGTGAACCCGGACAGCGACCGGATCCACTCTTCATTCAGGCAGACCGTGGCCGCCACCGGGCGTTTGGCTTCGGATAATCCCAATCTGCAGAACATTCCCATACGGACCGAGGAGGGACGGCGAATCCGGCAGGTGTTCATTCCTTCGGATGACAACCACGTGCTGGTATCCGCGGACTACAGTCAAATCGAGCTGCGGGTTGTGGCTCATTTTTCAAAGGATCCGACTTTTCTGGCCGCTTATCGTCAAAACCTCGATATACACGCGCTCACGGCAGCGACCATATTCGAAGTTGCGGAAGATGATGTCACCCGGGAGATGCGCGCCAGGGCCAAGGAGGTTAATTTCGGCTTGATTTACCGCATGGGCCCTGAACGATTGTCCTTGATCACACACACCACTAGGACGGAAGCCAAAGGTTTTATTGAGCGCTATTTCCAGAAATATGCCACGATACATACCCTGCAGGAGCATTTTCTGGATCAGGCCAGGAAACAAGGTTATGCGCAAACCCTGATGGGGCGGCGGCGATACCTGCCGGCCATCAACGGGCGGGGCTTGCCCCGACGCATGGCGGAAGGGGCCGCCGTCAATACCCCCATCCAGGGAACGGCGGCCGAAATTATCAAATTGGCGATGAAGGCCGTTCAAAACCGGCTGGAAAGAGAGAGATTAAAGACCAAAATGATACTGAGCGTTCACGATGAACTGGTTTTTGACACACCTCATCATGAAAGAGAAATCATCGTTGCGCTGGTCGAGCAGGAAATGGAACAGGTCGTTACCCTGGAAGTTCCTTTGGTCGTTGAGGTTGGTGTCGGGGCAAATTGGCTGGAAGCCCACTAGGGCATAGTTCTTGAAAATTTTACGGTTCTATAAACCAAAAGAAGGTAATCCAACCTGGGGATTTAAATTTCGGAGCATTGGAGTATTGGAGTGCTGGAGTATTGGAGTGTTGGAGTATTGGCTGAAGGTTTGATGACTTCTTTTTATACCCCAGTACTCCAGCACTCCAATACTCCAAGATGGAAACTTTTCAATAAATTCTTGCAATCTTAAAATTACCTTTTTATTGGTTATGGGGCCGAAATTTTATTCAAGGCAGGTTCAATATCCGGCGCGCCTCTTCCGGCGTGGCCGGTTCGCGACCGGCTGCCCGGGCGATTTGAACAGCCTTCTCCACTTGGTCCCAGCTGCCTTTCGATTTGGTCTTGGTTATCCAGTCGATGAGGATGTTGTCCTCCAGACCCACCCGGATATGGCCGCCGTAAATGGCACTGGCCATCGCCACGGGAAAACTCAAAGGCCCGACACCGATTCCCTGCCAGGTTGAATCTTGTGGGATGGCATGGATGAAGCTGTTCATAATGTCGCTATTAAACCGGACACCGCCCATGACCCCGAAAACAAACGAAAAATGCAAAGGTTGGGTTAAGAAGTCGTAGTGGTCGGCAAAAAAAAGGCAATTGTGGACGTGGGACAGTGCAAAACACTCCAGCTCCGGCTTGATATCCTTTTCTTTCATGAGCTTTCCGAATTCGATGGTTGCCTCAAAAGGGTTTTGATAGGTACCGTCGTTAATGACCCGCCCGTCCTTGTAATCCACCGTGCAGAAATTCATCGTGCCCGGATTAAGTGAGGCCAAGTCAGGTGAATGATGGACGATGGGTTGCATACGTTCCGCCAAAGTTGAATCCAGGGCGACACCCGTGCTGAGATTGATGAGAACGTTTGAACTCTGTTTGATGGCTTCAAGGGTTTCTTGCATGATAACGGGATCGACTGTCGGTTTTCCCGATTGAGGGTCGCGAAAATGAATATGTACTATAGCCCCGCCTGCCTCTTGGACGCGTTGCGCCTCCTGGGCAAATTCCTCAGGCGTATAGGGCACGGCGGGGTGTTGTTTCTTGTTGGTGAATGCGCCTGCCAAGGCGGCAGTGATGACGATCTTGTCGGACATATGAATTCTCCTTTCGCGATGCTTCGAATATTCCCAGGCCGGCTTTACGTCAGCCGCCGAAGAAGGGATGAATCATACGCACATCATCGCCCTCTTTAATTTCAATGACGTTAAATTGATTGGCTGGAACTACCCGGCCATTTAATACAAAAATCAGCTTGCTCTCACCGGTTTTCTTTTTTAAACTTTTTATCATGGGGTCATTTTTTAATTTATTTTCAAAAAGTTGAACTACATCAATCATTTTGGTTCCCGGGTCGATCTCGCGTTCCTTGCCGTTCATCAGGACTTTCATTGTATCGATTTTCCTTTATAGAACGAATTTGTACTGAATACTCGAAATCGGCGACAGTGAGCGAGTCTACAGCATTCCACAAGGTTCTTAGAGTAAAGAACACGAGCCCAGAGAGCTCGGCTTTGCATTGCCCACTGAGGGGGCTCTAGATCTAGCCATCAGGAATACTGGAGTATTGGAGCACTGGAGTATTGGAAAAAGCAGTTCCAGGTCCATTTAAGTCATCCAATTCATTGGCTCTCACCAATCTGAGTTTATTTAGCTCGATTACGTTAACCGGGCTAATAATTGCAGCGCTAAATTGTCTAAAGAGCGGTTAATCCACCTCGGTCTGAATGACATCCAACACTCCATAACTCCATTACTCCAGCACTCCGGTACGTCTTTTCCCGCCCAGCCAATTATCTCAAACCTAGCCCAGCTTCAATGTTAGAATAACTTAGGCCCTTAGATGGGTATGTTGTCTAACCCGAGTTCCTTAAGCCTGGCTTCAGTGGGTATCCCGTTGTGATCCCAGCCACGGTGCTTGTAGTAATCCAAAATGGCATCTTCCAGTCCGACGGGCACTTTACCGGCGGCCGGACCCTCATCAACAGGCTCCATAAAACGTTTGGGGTATTTGAAGTCGTCTTCTTTTTGCCAGCCATAGCGGATATTTAAGAGCTTTTGAACATTGGTGATGCGCTCGCCGCATCGTCTCATGTCCTCCTGGGTCCATTCCAGACCGGTGCAGGAATTCAGCGTCTGCAGCAAATCGGTCAGGGTGTAGCCGGCAAATTCCTGGAACTTGCAATGCACTGCCGAGTTGATGACATTGCAATAGTCGTGAAATTTTGCGTTCCGATCCGATGCCTGATCCCAGGACCAACGCTCGTCGTTTTCCACATGGTCTATGCCCCATTCCGGCAGCAAGCGGTGGCCCACCCAGATGTGCTGGGAGTTCCCGCGTTCATGATTTGGACCTGACGCCACCCCGGTGCAGTAATTCAAAGCCGAAATATACTGGGCCCGCCAATTGTGGGCTGCAATTTCCTGGCCCTTCATCTGGATCGCCCATTTCTCCGAACCCTGGCCGATACGCTCGGCCGCGATTTTCGAGCCTTCTCCCAGCAAGTAGCCGAGCCCTTCCGCGCGTTCGCCGATTTTTTGGGTCATTTCCACCATGGCGTCGGCATTGCCCCAGGTCAGTTCCAGACCATAGCAATCCGCTTTCGTCAGCACGCCCTTTTCGTAAGACTCAAAGGCCCAGGCCAAAACTCCTCCCAGGGAAATCGTATCCATGGAATAATCGTTGGCAAGTTCACCGGCATAGGCCACCGCCTCCTGATCATCGATCATCAGGTTGAATCCCATCATGGCGAAGGACTCATATTCCGGCCCCTTGCCCTTGTACGCATAGGGGCCCTCTTTAATTTCGCACCGGTTATGGCATTTGATTACGCACCATTTGCAAGCCCATGGCTTGGCATTGAGCTGCTCGACATAACTGGGGCCGCCTAATTTTTCAATGCCGGACGGAAAATCCGCCAGCCGGTAATTCTTGATGGGCAAATTTCCTTGGGGGGCAAATAAGGCCGTTGCCATGGCCGTTCCCAGCCAGGAGATTTGAAACTCTTTATCCTTTGAGTTGTCGACTTCAACGAGCCGTTTGTTGATTTCGCGGTTTAAGCGGTTATTTTCGTCAGCGTTGTATAGTTCACAGATCTGCGAACCACGCACGGCGATACCCTTAAGCAGTTTGGATCCCATTACCGCCCCTAGCCCGCAGCGGCCGGCAAATGATTTTTTGGCGGTCTGGATGTTGGCAAACCGTACGCGTCTTTCACCGGCCCGGCCAATGGAGACGACTTCGTATTTGTCGCCCTCGCTGCCTTTGATGGCGTCGTGCGCCTCGTAGGCATCCTGGCCCCACAGGTTGGCGGCGTCTTTAATGACGGCACGGTCATCTTCTATCACCACGTATACCGGTTTGGCGGCACGGCCATGGACCACGATCGCATCATAGCCTGCCTGCTTCATCTCGATTCCAAAGGCATGGGTGATGGCTGAATCGGCATTCATCTCAATGGATGGTGAAATGCTGCCGATGGTCCATTTGGCGGCCCCGCTCTGCTTGATGCCCTGCATCGGTCCGGCGGCCAATGTCAGACGGTTGGCCGGATTGAAGGCCGTGGTGCCGGCCGGGCACTCCTTCCACATCACCCAGGCCGCCAAACCGGCTCCGCCGAGAAAATATTCATACACCTTATCCGGTACCGTTTCCGTCGAACATTGACCTTCTGTCAAGTCTACCCGCAAGATCTTATTCCAAACACCTTTCATAATATAAATCCTCCTTCAAAATGATGTTCCGACAGCTCCACCGGAATCCGGATTAACGGCTCCGATGAACCGGTTACGCTTCTGTTTCAATCGGCCGAAAAATCAGCACAAGCGCCATAACGATAAACACCATGGCGTGGGCGGCCTGGGACCAGAAACGACCGGTGATGGCCATCACCATTCCCAATACCATGGCGGCGACAAAGGTGCCCGACAACCGCCCCATCCCGCCGACAATCACGACCGCAAATGCGAGCAATAATATATCAAAGCCCATATAGGGATCGGCAGTGGAAATCGGGGCATACAGCACCCCTCCTAAAACCGCCAGGGCGCTGCCGATGACAAAGACGATGCTGAAGTACTTGTTGACATTAAGCCCCAAACAACGGACACCGTCGGGATCTTCCAGGGCCGCGATGACGATGCGACCGATGATGGACCTGTTAAAATACAGCCTGATGACAAAAAAGAGGGCGACGGCACAGGCGACAATGGTGATGCGGTAAAGTGGAAGGTCGATACCGGCGATCGTGATGGCCTTGCCGATGGGATCATTTACCGGGTAAGGCGTGGTGCCCCACACGATTTTGATGGTCTCCGTGCCGATCAGCAGCACCCCGTACGTGGCGATAATGGCATAGTCCAGGCTTTCGCCATAAAGCCGCCGGATCACGAAGCGTTCGATGATATAGGCGACCGGCAGCATGGCCACCAGGCTCAACAGCAGGGCTAGGACAAACGAATCGGCGACGTAATTCAAGACCGTGATGAACAAATAAACCCCCAGCGCATATACCATTCCATGGGCAAAGTTGATGATGTGCATGGTGCCAAAGGTTAAAGACAGCCCAATGGAGAAAAAATATAAGATCGCACCGATAGTAAACCCATAAATGATCGTTTGAATCATGAAACACCCCGCATCGGACGCCAGGACAACCAGCGGTCCCGCATAAATCCTACCACACCGGCTCTAAGGGCGAAGACGATGATGAGCAATACGATGCCCAACCACATTTCCCATTGGGGAACCGTAAACGTGACGACCTTCTCCAACTCCGGAATCAGCACGGGCAGATAATTTTTGATGAGCATAAAAATGATGCCGCCGATCACCGCGCCATACAGATTGCCGGCCCCACCGATCAGCACGGCAAAAATAACGTCCACATTGCCGAAAGGGCTGATCGCGACCGGGCTCACGAATCCCTGAACCAGCGCGAATATGCTGCCGGCCAGGGCCGCAATGGTCGAGGCGACGACAAATGTAATCCATTTGTAAAAATACGTGTTGTACCCAATAAACTTTACCCGGTTCTCGTTTTCCCGGATCGATCGGATCATTACCCCGTAAGGTGAGCGGGTCAGGAGCCTCAACAGCCAGAAAACCAGCAGCAGGATGGCCAGCGTGATTATAAAGGCATGCAGATCTTCATAAAAATTAATAAAGCCAAACAGTTTGTTCGCGGTGCAGCTTAGCCCGTCTTCGCCATAGGTGTAGTCTGAAAGCAGCGAGTGGACCGCAAAAAGTCCGATTTCGTTGAAGGCCATATTGATCAAGGCAAATGAAGCTCCATGGGTTCGAACAACGATGAGGGCCAAGATGGCCGCCGTGACTGACGCGGCCAAGACCCCGACCATCAGGGCCAAAACGGGGTTGTTGTTGCCATAGGCCAACCACATGGCGGTCCCATAGGCGCCGGTGCCGTAGTACAGCATATGCCCAAATGACAGATGACCCATGTAGCCATAGAGAAGATCGTAGCTGAGGACAAAAATGCAAAAAATCATAAAGTTCACCATCCAATGCATCTTTATGACTTGTCCCAGCAGCAATAATCCGATCAAAAGCAGAGTGAGATCCCGCAATACGGGGTTATTGAAAGCAGTTCCTATTTTCCGGGCCGATACGGTTATCACAAATACCTCTCCAATGCCGCGGTATCTTTTAATTTCTCTTTTATGTGGCGGATAATTTTGCCCTCTTTCATAACATAGATGCGATCGGCCAGCTGTGTCACCACCCGGAGATTCTGCTCGACAATAATGGCCGAAATCCGTCGGCGCATTTCATTTAAAATGCGGACAATGTCTTCGATGACAATGGCCGCCAAGCCCTCGGTCGGTTCATCGATCAACAGCAGTTTGGGGCGGCCGATGAGCGCCCGGCCGATCAAAAGGATTTCGCGTTGGCCGCCTGAAAGCCCTCCGGCCGGCAGATTCCGAAATTCCCCCAACTTCGGGTACAGGCGGGTAACCTGTTGCCAGGCCGTTTCGAGATCTTCGCCGGCGCCGTGGGCTGCCAGCTCGACGTTCGATCGAACGGTCAGGGCACTGAAAACTTTTTTGTCCTGGGCGACAAAGCGAAATCCCGCCCGCGCCAGATGGTCAGGGGGCATGCCGTTTATGGTTTTTCCTTCAAAGTTAATGGCTCCGTCCAGCGGGTTGATAAGTCCGGCGATTGTCTTTAGCAAAGTTGTTTTACCGGCGCCGTTGCGCCCGACGATAAACACCATCTCACCCTTTTCGATATGCATGCTGAGATCGTGAATGACCTTGGCATGCCCGTAGGCCACATCCAGCTGCTGCACCTCAAGCACCGGTCTGCTCCTTTCCCCAATAGCATTCCCGGACTCTTTCATCGGCCAATACCTGCTCGGGTGACCCTTCGCATATCAAGCGGCCTTCGTTCATGACGTTGAGTTGGTTGATCAGATCGACAATTTTGGAGATCTTGTGTTCGATGATGACCACCGTGAGCCGCTGTTTCACGCGCTGAATCAGTTCAAGCACCTGGGTGATCTCATGATCGCTCAAACCGGCCAGGGGTTCGTCAAGCAGCAATAACTTGGGCTCCAACGACAGGACGATGGCCAGTTCGAGCAGGCGTTTGTCGCCATAAGAAAGTTCGGCCGTCGCAACGTCAGCTTTTTGAGTCAGCCCCACCCAGTCAAGCGCCCTTTCGCAGTTTCCCATAATTGTTTTTCGTCGGGAATTCCGCATGAAAAAGTTAAATGGCTTCGTTTCTTCATGATTGAAACGGGCGTTGGACAGCACCAGATTCTCCCAGACGGTCAGGGATGTGAATACTGATACCAGTTGGAACGTGCGCGCGATGCCCATCGCCACTCGTTTGGGGGACGATATGCGGGTCAGGTCCTGGCCCTGGAACATGATTTTACCCTCGGTGGGCGGGAAATAACCGGAGAGCAGATTAAAAAGCGTCGTCTTGCCGGAGCCGTTCGGGCCGATGATTCCTGAAGTTTGGCCCTCATGCACCGTAAGGTCAACCCGGTTGACGGCAGTCAACGCATTAAACCGTTTGGTGAGACCGGTCGTGGCGATCAATATGCTCATGAGCTGGTGAAAGTCTCGATTTGAAAGCCCGTCACCGGGGAAAGACGCCGCCGTCCCCGGTGATCCTGGCCAACTTGAAGTGCAGATTAATAGCCCAAAGCTTGCAAGGGCGGTACGTAAGCGTCACCGGCGTAAACATCGATGATCCTGGCGTAGTCAAATTTGGCCGGATAGCGGTCGGACATACGCGCAGCGGGATCCTTGCCTTCGACAATCCAGGTGGAATATTTATACAGGCAGGCACCATCTTCCCGCCATTGAGCCGGGCCTTTGGCCCCTTTCCATTGCGGATTGGCCATCAACGCGGCGTACATTTTCTTGGGATCCGTCGACTTCGACAACTCCATGGCGCGGACGGTCTCCATGACCCCATAGTAGGCCGTCATGGTATAAGGCCCCGGGGGATCTTTGTGGGTGGCCATGTATTTGGCGGTGAACGCTTCAGAAGCATTCACGACTTCGGCATCTTTGAATCCGCGCATATCATGGTACCAGAACATTTGTCCTTTGACCCCCTGCATGGCATTTGCCGGAATGCCCGTGGCAAATGCATTCATCAGCCAAAAATGGAAAAGCTCGGTTTTCTGGCCAGCCCCGGTCTCGAGGGCTTGTTTAAGCGCATTAATTGCATCCCCGCCCCAGGAACCGATAAACAAGACATCCGGATTATATTCAATCGCTTTGATCAGGTAGCTTGTCATATCCGGACTTTTAACCGGATGCCATATGGTGATAAACTCAACACCGGAACGCGCTTTGATGATTTCTTCAAAGCCTTTCATGGTGCCTTTGCCAATGGCATAATCCGGCATGAAACAGGCAATCTTTTTGGCCTTCATTTGATCCACCATGTAGGCCGCCGCCCCGCGGCCGGCCCACTGGGCGGCCGCCACGATGCAAAGCGCGGTGGGAGATTTTACGGATTTGGTATAAAACTTTTCCGGAACGCCGTTGGTGGCCATAAAGAAGGCAGGTGTTTTTTTCGTTTGTTCATTTAACGCCATGGATACATGGCCGAACGTTCCGCCGACAAAGGCCGTGATGCCCTTGTCTTTGACCATCTCCTTCAAGCGACCGATGGCAACCTGAGGTTTGGTTTCGTCATCGCGAAATACGCCTTCCAGCTTCATCATTTTATCGCCGAATTTTACGCCGCCGGCCGCATTGATATCCTTGATGGCCATTTTGGCACCTTCCATTTGGCCGACACCGATAACCGCCCCCGGTCCGGTTTGCGAATACATGACGCCGATTTTTATTGTGTCTTCCCCAAACGCAGGACTGAAAGTTACAGCAACCGCCATCAATATTGTGATGGTAAATATCCCGGATGTTAAACTCAACTTATTCATAATGCCCCCTTTCGTTGATAATCGATTTAAATCATAAAGGCTCCCCCATTGACATCCAAGGTTACGCCGGTGACAAAGCCTGAGTCCAAAAGATATTCAAACGCCCGCACCACATCGCGGCTGTTTCCGATTCTCGGAACTGCAACTTTCTGCTTTAAAGCGGTCTTTTGATCTTCCGACCACCCGGTGAATATTCCCGCGTCCTCTATAAAAGCCGGTGCGATTGCATTGACGGTGATCCCATGTGGTCCCAATTCTCGTGCGGCATAGCGCGTCAGACCCACCATGCCGGCTTTGGAGGCCGCGTAGTGTGGACCGACGACGCCGCCTCCGCGGGCTGCTATGGATGAAATGTTGACGATACGGCCAAACCCTTGATCCCGCATGTCCGGCACGACCTTATGGCACCAGTAAAAGGAACTGCTGAGATTGATACGAATCGTCTCGTTCCATACATCCACCGTGATATCGTCGAAGGATTTGGCGGGCATAATCCCGGCATTATTGACCAATACATTGATCGGTCCCAAGGTCTCTCGAATAATCCGGTAGTGATCACTCACGACGGTCGAGTCGCCGGCATCGCCCTTGAGCACCAGGATGGAATCAATATGATTGCCGTATTCTTTCAGTCGCTCCCGGGCAGTTTCAGCCCCATTGTCATCACTCCAATAGGTAAGTGCCAGAGAAGCGCCGCGTTTTGCCAAAGACTCCGCAATCGCCAGTCCGATGCCCCTTGTGCCCCCGGTGATAACGGCAATTAATCTATTCATTGGCTGATTTCCCCAATCTCTGCGTGTCGTATTTCGGATCACCGGTCTGGTAATAGTCTCGAAATGCCTTTTCAATATCCTGGATGTGATTTTTCATACTGGTTTTAGCTTGTGGTTTGTTGCCTTCCTTGATGCCATTGTAGATCCTGATATGAAAGTTTAATGACCGTTCAAGCAACCCGGGAATGACCGTAAATGCTTCCCGAATAAACTGCTCCATCAATCCCCGAATGGTCACATACATGTGAACCATGTAACGGTTGTGGGACGCGTTGGCAATCTCATGGTGAAAATTCATGTCGAAGTTACTATAATCTTCGGTTCGGTCTTCCTTCAGCGCACGGGTCATTTCTTCAACGAGTTTGCCCATCTTTTGTATGTCATTTGGGGTGGCATTTTCCACCGCCAGTTCGACGACACTGACCTCGATGAGACGGCGAGCTTCGAGCAGCTTTAACGTCGCTTTGGTGTCGGAGACCAGAGGCGGGGATAGTTGATCGGCCCAAAACGCGGGATTTGCTGATTTGATGACCGTGCCCAGTCCGGGTCTTTGCTCGATTGCGCCGATTAGATTCAATGTGTGCAAGGCTTCGCGCAAAGATGCCCGACTCACCCCTAGTTGCGCTGCGAATATATTTTGATTCGGGAGTTTGTCGCCTTCACCGAGCTCTCCGTTGTTAATCATGCGTTTAATCTCTTCGATAACCGCATCTGACAGTTTCTTTTTCTCTATGGTCGCCAAGGCGGACCCCCCCCCCCGATT
>Ga0209454_1000070_pt1 | contig 75509 bp, 49 predicted proteins | sample WorMetHERISLAND1_2_FD_187400 | JGI IMG/M metagenome (GOLD analysis project Ga0209454, IMG submission 187400) | Marine gutless worms symbiont microbial communities from Max Planck institute for Marine Microbiology, Germany - Olavius geniculatus... | ecosystem: Host-associated > Annelida >... | reverse complement strand
TCCACTTGGAACTCCTCCTTTTTTAAAGGGGTTGGGGGGATTTTTTAAATTCCGCAGTTCGCTTTTTATGAACTTTCATACGAGGCGTCAGGACTTAGAACCTCCTATCCCTGACACCCGAAACCTGTCTACGATCCCGCCTGGAGCGAAGCGGAAGCGGGGACACCTGAAACCAAAATCTGATGAACTTCGCATTGGCTGCCCCGAGGGGCCATTTTTTCCGAGCTTAGTCTTGGCAAAAACTTAGTGTCTATTTATTGAAATCACATCATGTTTGCACAGTATTTATGCTGTAGCCGGATTGAATAATTTAGGAATGCAATGAGTCTAAATTAAAACGACAGAGCGAAGCGATACAACAAATCTTCAATCTTCAATCTTCAATTCCGGCTTGCCCGGGTTAGGATCTCCCGGTCACCTGGGCAATTCCATCGGCATGGCGCCGTGAAAGGCCACATCGGATGTGCGCATATACCAATCGAATATTCTCTTTGCCAAACCCTCCTGCACCGCGGCATACGAAGCGTCTCCGAACACGTTCTGCAATTCCAGGGGATCTTTTTTCAGATCATATAATTCGCTTTCATAGTCCGGTCGCCAGACCAATTTAAATTCCCGGGTACGGATTGCGGCCGTTCGTGAAATCATCGCCGGCTGTTCGTATTCCAGGGAATTTTTGGGATAATAGATATGGTAAGGATCAAACATCTCTTCGGGCAGAAAACATTTTTTATCATGGGGATTGTATCCCCCCTCACTGAAAGCGGCCCGGTTTGGGTCCCCTGGCTCTCCATGAATCAAAGGCAGGACGCTTGTGGAATAATGAGTATGTTCAGCCTCCAAATCGGCCAAATCCAGGCACGTGGCCATCAAGTCGCGTAATTCGATTATGTCCTGGCTGACATAACCGGTCCTTCCGCCGGGAACCCGCGCAATAAAAGGGACGTGAATCAGTGGCGCATCCATGGCACTGCTCCACTTTTCCAAAAGCCCGTAATCCCCGGCCCAATCTCCATGATCGGAAAAGAAGAGCACGGCGGTATTTTCGGTGTGTCCGGTTCGGTCGACTGCTTCCAGCAGTTCTCCCAGAAGCCAATCCGTGTAGCTGATCATACCGAGATAGATCGCGTTGACCGTCCGGAAATCGAGATCGTTCAGCTGATCAAGACGGCGTTTTGAGCGGATGGCGTCATAGTATCCGGGTTTGTTGGCCAGTCCGACCGGCCGCAGTTCCGGAATGTCTTTGGGGTCATACATATCATGGAACCCTTGGGGGCCGAAAAAGGGAGGATGGGGGTTGAACAATGGAATGTAGAGGCAAAACGGTTTGTCCGAGTCCCGCTGCTCCAGTATTTCAATGGCTTTTTTGACCCTGAGATAATCCGGATAATCACGCCGGTCGGTACCTTCACTGAAAAGGAATGAAAAATAGTGCGGGTCATCTTTGGGCCAGGGATTTCCAGCGCCCATCCAGGCCGGGCCGTCTTCGAAGCTGTCCCATTCCGTAGCGCTGCTTTCAAATTGATCCTGCACCAGCAAATCATTGCGTCCATACCAAAACACATCATAGCCCCCCGCTTTGAGATAACGAAACAGGTTCGGTTCGTGCGGTTGCAGGAGATTGCCGAACATACGATGTCCCGAAACATGAGGGGGCAAGCCGGTGGCCATATCGCACCGTGCCGGAGCGCAAAGGGGAGAGCCCGACTGACAGTATTCAAAACGCACCCCTTCATCGGCAAGACGATCCATATTGGGGGTTTGTACCAACGGATGACCGTAGCAGCCAATGCTTTCGGCACGCAATTGATCGGGCATGAACAGAATCATGTTCATGGGTTTCGACGAGGGAGCAGCTTGGGATGAATTTGTCATGGTTTTCCTCAAGTCAAATTGTGGGGATCTAAAGTCCTTGGTTCACTGAACTCGCATCCATCTCAATTTTCGGTTAATGATCCATTGTAAGAAAAAGTCAACCAGCAGACTCAGAGTGCCAATCATCAGGATGCCGAAAATAACGATCGCTATTTGGCCAAAATCACGCGCATTCATGATCAGATAACCCAGTCCGCTTTTGGAGTTAATCAGTTCGGCCGCGACCATTGCGCCGAAACTGTAGGTAAAGCCAACCCGTATGGCAATGGCTATATCAGGGGATGTAGCCGGAATGGCCACCTGTATTAGCAGACGACTGCCTTTTAGTCCCAGGGCTTGTCCGGCCTTCATCAAAATCGGATCGACATTGACCATTCCTTTATAGGTATTGGTAAAGATCGGAAAAAAAGAGCCGAAGAAGATGATCAATACTTTGGAAGATTCCCCCAATCCCAACCAGATAATCGACAAGGGAATCCAGGCCAGGGGAGGAATCGGACGAAGCAGTTCAATCGGTGCCCGCAGGATGTTTCCGAGCCTCCGGTACCAGCCGGCCGTAATTCCGAGTGAAATTCCCAAAACCGCCCCCAGCAGAAAACCTTTCGTCACCCTCGACAAACTCGCACCGATATGTTCAAGCAAGCGTGGCAATGGGATTTCGAGAAACCCTGCCTGCAGGACCGTCAAGGGCCCCGGGAAAATAGTCGGATTGATCCATTCGAAAAAATGAGTCAGTTCCCAGATAAAAAGAATGGAGAATGTTCCAATCCAGGGCAACCAAAAAAAATAGCGACGCGGGCTATTCATCTTCCCCTTTCTTGTCGATATTCCAGGGCAATAATCGTTTTTCCAGCCAGTCGAGGGTATAGGCAATCGAGATGCCGATCAGGGCGATGAATATCATGCCGTCAATGGCAATGCTCGTGTTGTAAAATGTTCGTGCCTGCTGAATCAGCGCACCCAACCCTTCAATCGTTCCAATCATTTCCACGGCAATAATCACCAAAAACGCCATACCCACCGCGATTTTCATTCCGGTGAAAATGCGCGGCAGCGACGCCGGAAGAATCACCTGGAAAAACAACCGGGCTTTGTAAGCTCCCAAAGTTTTGCCGGCGTTAATCAACACCGGATCCACATGTTTGGCGCCCTGAATCGTGTTGGTCAGAATGATCCAAAAGCACCCGTAGAAAATCAATAAGACCCTGGAAAGCTCGCCCACACCGAACCAGGCAATCGCCAGTGGCAGGAGGCTGATGACGGCAATCGCCCGGCAGAACGTGATGATCGGATCGACCATGCGGTCAAGGATTTCCATGCGCCCGATCAGCATTCCCAATGGAATCGCGGTCACGCCGGCCAGAACAAATCCCATCATAATTCGAAAAAAAGTCGCCTGTATATGAACCCAGACAGTGATGTTATTGGGAAACCCAACTGTGAGAAGCTGGATAAAAGTCTCGTATAATTTCGATGGTCGGGAGAACCGATAAATTTTGATATAGCCCATTCGCGATGCGATTTCCCATATCGCCACCAAAGCCAGGATGGTGAGAAATTTCACGGCAAATTCAGAGGGCCCCCGACGGCCCTCTTCGTTTTGCCTAATAAATAGCGCTGTAAATCTCTTCATAATATTCCATGAATTTAGGCGAAGACGCTTGACGGGGACGTGGTAAATCGATCACAAATTCTTTTTTGACATGGCCGGGACGGATCCCGAATACCAGGATTCGATCAGAGAGAAAGATCGCCTCCATGATGCCGTGGGTAACAAAAATGACAGTGGTTTTGCGGCTTTCCCAAATGCGCAAAAGTTCCCGCTGCATGCTTTCACGCGTCAACTGGTCCAAGGCACCGAAGGGTTCGTCCATCAGCAAAATTTCTGGATTTGTCGCCAGGGCCCTGGCAATAGCGATCCGTTGCTGCATCCCCCCGGACAATTCCCGCGGATACTTGTCTTCGTAACCCTTCAAATGCACCAGTTCAATCAGAGATTGAGCCAGTGCCCTGCGTTTCCCTTTGGGCATGCCGGCGTTTTTTGGACCGAATTCAATATTCTTGATCGCGGTCAGCCAGGGAAACAGCCCACCGTGCTGAAAGACCATTCCGCGGTCCGGCCCGGGATTGGTGACCGCCTTGTTATTGATTAAAATCCGGCCTTCCGTCGGGCTCAACAATCCCATAATCAGATTCAGCATGGTTGATTTGCCGCACCCGCTTCGGCCCACGATACTGATAAATTCGTTGGTTTGAATGGAAAAATTGATATCTAAAAGCGCGGGGCCATGCTCCCCTTTGCCATTCTCAAAATCTTTGGTGATTTGAATGATTTCAACTTTATTCATTTCGGATCATTTTCTGCATGGGTTAAAAAAAAGCCGGTAATCTTTTCAGGTCTCCAACTCCATTTTATTTTTGACAGGACCGGATTAATTTCACTGAATCTTCAATTTCTGGACCTGATGTGGCCGCATAAGGGTGCAAAAAGCATAAAAAGTAAAATTCAGAGATTGCAATCTCAATTGGTTATATGACCATAGTCCTAGTTTGATGACGCTTTACGAAAGTGTCAAATTTGAAAAACCCGTTAAATGGGATGACAGATAAGATTGGATTCTCTCCATGTTGGCGTGATCCTGAACGCCGGCAGACTGCATAAGAGGCGGTTCACGATGCCAAAACTTCTAAACGCAAACAAACTTAAATTGAAGTTGTCCCGGATGTCAATATGATTTTCCGTTGAACCGGGAAATACTGAATTGACATCCAAACCCACATACAATTGTCACTATTTGCGATATCGTTATTGTTTGACAATTTCGTGAAAAGAAATGCGCCGAAATTGAAATTACAATATTTTTGCATGAGTAAATGAGAACCGCAGCATATTGAAATGAAAGTGATCTAATGCGAGTCCGGCGATTCGCAGATATTCAGAATCGCCGGGATGTAGATCCGGATCATATCCAGTTAATCAGAAATATGGGCGGCGTGTGTGCCCTAAGAGCACGGCGTCTTGATGGGACCTGTCGGTTGAGGTCGTCCGCGCACCGTTTGGCAGGCTTCATTGATGGCTCGCACGATGCGGGAATCGTGGGAGACTTCGAACGGCAGCATGATCGGCCGGTTGTCGATATCCTCTGTATTATAAACCTGGGCCCGCAGCCCGGGAAATTCGGCCTCCAGCCGGATAAGCAAATTCTTAAGAGCACGGCCACTGGCCAAAAAAACGGCCAGTCTGATCAAAGAAAAGAAACAAATGAACGTCGAACATCGAACGTCCAACATTGAACATCGAATAATGTATTCTGTCCATTTAAAAAGACTGAGCGACGTGTCGGGTCGTAGCCGAAGGCGAAGTCTGAAGCGATTCCATCATTCGTCATTCGTCATTCGTCATTCGTCATTTTAAGTAGTTTCATAAGAGATTCCATTATTTATGGCGCAGGGTGGGCTGTGCCCACCTTCGAAAGTTAGATTCAGCGCTTTTCGGTGGTCAGAGTCCACCCTACTACAAGGAAAATTTGCAACGTTAGACAGTTACCAACTCAGTTTTGCGCAAATTGGGCAAAGCATTTGTTGGCATCTTCGTAAAGCAACAACAAACAAGCATTTACAAAGATTTGAATTGAATTCAACTTTGTCACGACAGTAGTTTTTTTTGAGACATTTGAATTTTGGAATTTCGGATTTGTTTCGTATTTCGATTTTCGAGTTTCGTATTTCCGGTTTATCCGGGTTAGGTCGGTTACGTCTAATTGACGCCTCATTTTAAATGCTCGACAAACCAATCTCTTTGGGCCGCGCTGTTCACCTTGAAAGCCTCGCCGGTATAAGCTTCAAAATGCCCCCCCGGCAGAACAATCAGTTTTTTGGGTTCCAGCGCCTGTTCAAAGGCTTCGCAGGCAAGGTCGACCGGCACCAGGTGATCGCCGGCCGCGACAGCCAGCATAAAAGGTGTGGGGCATATCCGTGAAATGTAAAAGCCGGGTTCATATTCCCAAAACATTTCAATTGATCGCAATGTCACTTCGTTGCGCCATCACAATTGTCGGGTTAGAAGCCTGGGTGTTATCGGGCGTGTACAGCCACCCGCGGAGTGTTACGCGGTCATCGGTTTTAAATTCAATGTCCTTGCGCATTTCTTACCTCCTTTATGTTATGGTTGGTGAAGCCGGAAAGCAGGTCGAAACAAAACTTCGCGAGACCCGACCCCGGGGGACTGCGAAGGTACGTTCAAAGTCCAACCTCCCTTTTCTATTGTTTGCTAGGCTGGACTGCTGCGCAATACGCCCTGGCCAGCAGCGTTTAAAGGGTTTTTCTCTTCGATGCGGTCTTTCGTTTAAACCCAGCCAGACCCGCAATACCTGCGCCAAGCATCAAAATGGTTGCGGGTTCAGGAACGGGTTTAAGAACGGGATCAGGAACTTCGGCTAAGACCACAACGTTATCAATTTCAACTCTGGTGCCAAAGTCGAAATCGGAGACTGACTCCGTTAAATCAAATGCAATGAAAGGGATGCCAAGGGCCGAATCTACCTGAAAATCACCCTTGAAGGTCAATCGGTCATCGAATTCAGATTCATTGCTCTTTATTGAAACTAAATTTCCTAAAATGGTGTCATCGGTCGGGGCCGTGAGGTCGATGTTGTAGCCGAAAGTTGCATTGAATACGTCTGGTGATTCTTCTTCGAAATCAGGCGGCGAACCCAATGGTAAACCGGTAAACAGGTAGTCAAAACTGATGCTAACCATAGACACACCCGTCGGCAGCAACGATGATTTTTTAAGTATTTGCGAAAGTCTTGAATCCTGGCCTGTACCCCCTTCACCCATGTTGGCTATTCGACTGTCACCATCCGGCAATTTTTCAAATTCAACGGGATCCACAACATCCCAAAACTCTCGATTATCTAAACTTTCGAAATCACCATCTTCTACAAGGTATATAATGACGGCCTGCGCGCTGCTCGAAAAAAACATCAGCAATGCGAAAGTCAGCGCGGTATACCCAAACACCGCTAATCCTGTTCGTTTCATATCTTCACCGCCTTAATAAAATAAAGAAAAAAAGATAGAAGATTGCTTATTCAAAACGAAGGAAACAAAAGTAATGACCTGTATTTCGTTATCAGCTTCCGACTTCGCGCTTCGTGCTTGGGGCTTCGCCCTTCGGGATAAGATCCCCACAAGGCGATGGGACAAGGGAGGGCAACATGTTAAGGCATCAATTTAACGAAACCACTACCTATCCAGATAAACGAAGCGGGCCTTGTTGTCAATATCGATTTTGCAAGGTGGAAATGGGCATTTGGGCAAGTACGGGCCTACTTCAGCGATTCGCCGGCACACATCGGCTTTCCGCCCATTTTCTCAACGATGCGATCTGCTCTGCCATGACGACGGATAATGGACTTGTTTTTTGGATTTCTTCTATAATGTCCTCGGTCGCTACAGCCTGGTGGACGGCCCGGGTTCTGTAAAGCGCCGAAACAATAGCCTGCTCGATCTCTGCGCCTGTAAATCCGCGAGAAGCGTCAGCCAGGATTTGTAAATCATACTTCTCCGGCGGTAAATCTCTTTTTTCAAAATGGATGCGGAAGATCTCTTTTCGTGAGTCATGTTCAGGCAGATCCACAAAGAAAATTTCATCAATTCGGCCCTTCCGAATGAGTTCCGGCGGCAGGTTAGTGATATCGTTGGATGTCGCAACAATAAATACCGGCCTTTTCCGTTCCGCCATCCAGGTCAGAAATGTTCCTAAAACGCGCCGTGATGTCCCGCTGTCATAGTCTCCTGCAGCCAGTCCCTTTTCGATTTCATCTATCCAGAGTACGCATGGCGACATGACCTCCGCCATTTTAAGGGCTTTGCGCAGATTCCGCTCGGTTTCTCCAAAAAATTTATTATACAGGATGGCAAAATCCAGCCTCAGCAGGGGCAGACCCCAGGCTCCGGCAACCGCTTTTGCGGCGAGGCTTTTTCCGGCTCCCTGAACACCAACGAGCACGATTCCTCTCGGAATGTCCGTTTGACGGTCGATATTTTTTTGAAGAAAGGCGGCCTGCCGGCTTTCCAGCCAGGATTTAAGGTTACTCAAGGCCCCGACATCAGCAAAATGGGCGGTTTCATACTCAAAGCTCAAGAGTCCGTCCATGTCTAGCAGCTTATACTTTGCCGCGTTGATTTCCGGAATATCACTTTCTGAAATTACACCGTCATCATATATGGCTTTGCGGGATAACCGGCGGGCATCGGTCTTCGTCAATCCCTTCAGGTTATGAATCAATTTTTCAAGGGCATCCCGGCTAACTTTAATATTCTTGTTATATGTCCGGGACCACTGCCGGCATTCTTCGGTCACAATCCGTTTCAGCTCTTTTTCATCCGGTACAGGCATGTCAAAATGGGCGCAGAAAGGCTTAAGGCCTTCCGGTATGTCCAATTGGTGGGACAACAGGATGAGGGTATGCCCCAGGTTTTTATAATTTAACGCAATTTCTTTGAGAAGGCGCACGACACGTGGGTTGTCTTCCAGAAAAGGGTGAAAATCAGTTAAAACATAAATGCCCGGTGTTTGACGATTTTTAATTTCAATTAGCACCTCTTCGGGTTTTGAATGTTTCGGTCCGGCCGCTTGTTTCATATAATTGTCCTGATGTACCAATCCATCAGTGACCGTCCAGCAGAAAGAAGGCCGGCCTAATTTTCGCGAAAGGATCCTTACGATGGCAAGCAGTTCATCCTCTTCGTGGCTTTCAATCACCACTATGGGTATTTGAGACCGGATGATTAGTAACAGATCTTTTGAGCTGTTGATGTCTAACATAAGAAAATTAAAAGTTGCTTTTCCGATGCGGATGAATCGAAAAAGGTCAATTGTGGATTGGTTACCGAAATAAAGAAGGGATCCGGCAGATGGCCTGACCCCTTTCGCTGCGAAATTGACCGCATGAGCGTGATCCCCCCGGACTCATGAACCGGTCATTGAGACATATACAATATTAGACCCCTTTTTCTACCCCATGTCAAATATTTCCTGGTACCGTCGTGAACATTTCGGAATCCGTAAAAGCAGTTGAAGACGTTCCGCTTTAAAATGCCAATCGGAGGCAGATACCCATTTTCGCCAAGAAATTGATAGTATGTTATAATACCTTATGTTTCATTTACTCAATACCGCAGCGGCTAATCGGTATTTACGACTTGCAACCATGGAACCCGCAATCAAGGGCGCCTAACCTTGCGGCAACCATATTCGTATTGATGCACGTTACGCTAAAGCCGGGTGTGTTGCAACCACCGGACCTATTGCCAACCATCCCAACCCAAGGAGGCCCGACCGACATGATCTCTCCGGACCAATTTACCGATGCAGCTAAACAGGGAGATATCGAAACGGTCCGGCAATATTTGGATCAGGCGGACGCAGATATCGAATCCCGGGGATACCTCAATATGACGGCCCTGCTTTTGGCGTCATCCGCAGGACATGCCGATGTCGTCAGCACCCTGATCGACCGCGGGGCCGATGTTCGCAATGCCTGGTATCCCGAGCGCCACAACGGAATCGCTCTGGAAATGGCCGCTGAAAAGGGACACGAAGGTATCGTCAATTTATTGCTGGATGCAAATAGCGACGTGAACCACCCCCAAACCGGGGAGAGCGCGGCGCTGGTTGAAGCGGTCCGCGGCGGACATCTGTCGATTGTCAACCGACTTTTGGACGCCGGCGCCAATGCTCAAAGTTTGACCGGTGACAAAACCACCATTTTGATTATGCTGGCCGGATTCGGACCTAATCATGCAGTTGAGCCGGATGTTTTTTTTCAGCAAGAAGTTATGAAGAGAACCATGAATAGCGGCGTCGATGTCAATTGGGTTGACAACCTGAACAATTCCGCGCTCATCCGGGCCGTCGGGGCCAACAACGTACCGATCGTTGAATTCTTACTCAATTCCGGTGCGGATCCCAACCTAGCGGCATCACTGATGCGCCCCGGGCAGCTCGTGCGGTATACCCGGTGTCTGGATCTATTATTGGCTGCGGGTCTGGACACCAGGATATTCACTGAATCCATAGCCACTGCTTTGCTGCAAGGACAGGTCGGCAGCGCCGATTCCATTGCAAGAGCGATGCCCCCTGGTACGAAAGACCTTCACCTGCGAGGGGTTCGATTCGTAAAGGATTGTGCGAGCGAGACGGCGGATCTTTCCGCATTTGCGGATTATGTCGGATCCCATGCCGAAACGGACAGCTTTGCGGTTTATGGTGGAATCGCACTTGCGGTAATCCTCGACCGGGTCCGGAATCGACGGGAAAAAGCCCGTATACTCATCGCGGCCGGCGCCGAGGTCAATATTGCGCTCGGAGATTATACCCCCATCGTCAAAGCATGCAAAATTCGTGATTTCGAGCTTGTTCAGCTTTTGACCGACAGCGGTGCCGACCCAAATCCGGATCCCGATACCAGCACGGCGCCTTTGCTGATCGTCTACGGCATAGACCGGCTGTATGATGATCGGCGTTCGCCGGCCAAAAGCTTTGACGAAGCGGTCGATCGACTGGCCGGACTACTGATTGGCGCCGGCGCCAATGTCAATGCCACCGGCAGCCAGGGCCTCACACCGCTGATGATCGCCATGCAAAATTATCCCTTCAACCTGGACCGGCTGATCGAAGCCGGTGCCAATGTCAATGCCCAATCGAAATCCGGCTGGACGCCCCTGATGGTTGCAAGCCCGAAAAACACCAAGCGCCTGATCGAGGCCGGAGCCGATGTTCACCTGGTCAATCAAGATGGGCGCACGGCGCTTTTTTTGGCTTCCCGGCCGACAAAAGCCGATTCGCTGAGAAAAGCCGGGGCGGATCCTGTCCAGCGGGACCGCGGGGGCAGCACGCCCCTGATGTATCACGCCGGCCGGGGCAACCTGAAAATGGTTAAATGGTTTTCAAAATACAAGCAAAACCGCAACGCCCTGGACAACGGCGGCAACAATGCGGTGCTGTATGCCACGGGGACCAACTGCCGGGAAATCATTGCCTATCTGGTGGGGCTTTCAGAAGATCCCAATATCGTAAACCATCAAGGCGATACCCTGCTGATCAGGGCTTGCCGCTTCGGCAGCATGGAGTTGATAAAAGTCGCGCTGTCGTTCAAGCCGGATTTAAATGCCGTGAACAATGCCGGCGAAACCGCCTTGATGATTGCCGGACGCTATCATGACAACGGTTCTTTGGCCAGACTGCTGATCCGTCATGGGGCGAATCCTTCCATCAAAAGCCCTGACGGGCGCACCGTGCTGGATATCGCTGCAAAACACAAATCGGCGGATGCCGCCAGGTCCATCAGAGAAGAAATAGAAAAGCCCGGAAAAGGAAACGCCGCACGGGTCAGGCCAACTTAACAGGCTGTCCGACAAACCGTTTCCCGCGTGGTGGTTCTGGGTACTGGGGTCAGACCAAGACCAAACGCCGGTACTTAAGACGTGAGCTTAAAAACAAGGCCGTTTAATAGGGGATTATTTTAGCGTAAATTCTTAGTTAACAGACATTCAGCTTGGTCCACCCATAGCGGAAAATTCCGATTCGAGCAAGAAACCGTTAAGATTTGACACCAAGTATTTTTTTATTGAATAAAATTCCCAACTGAGCGAACGGCTATGGTTCCTCAATTTCGTTTAAAATCCATTATTCTGCAGAAGGACAATCAGTTCTTCCAAAATTCTTAGCAAATTTTTCTAAATTTATTGCCATTGGATTTAAAATTAAGTTGGATAGATCCATGCCATCCACGTCATTATCGACAGCAAAATCACCGGGACAAAATAAATATTCTTGGTCACTTTCTGTTATACATCCGTCACCATCGCGATCAGCAAAAATCCAATAATCAGAGCTTTCCCAACAAATCCCGTTACTATTTGAAATATTGGTGTAGTCAAGTGCGTCACAGGTACCATCGCCGTTGATGTCGCATGAATTAATATTCCATTCGCCCATATCAAGGATTTCACCGAGCTGGATTTGTTGGATGAGCTCATTCAAAAGAAGTTCTGTTTCGGAGCCCAATGGGGGATCAATATACTCGATGTTGTGTCTTGCAAAGTCTTTGGGTTTGCAATGATCCATTAAGATTAAGTAGTCTCCATGTGGATTGCTTATCGCGGGCCTGCCGTCTATTTCACAATCATCGGGATACACTTTGAGTTCATAAATTTGGGAGTATTTGTGGTTGCATATGTCAACTGTATGTTGGATTATGTCGAGATAACCAGGTATCCCGTGGCTTTCATCGTCCCAACCACCATCAACATTTAGCCATTGGGTTCTCGTGAAATAGTCAGGGCCATCTCCGTCTTTGTCTACTGCCCAATACCAAGCTTTGTTAAGCCCGTGGTTAAAAATGCAAACACCAATAGGGCCAGAAGTTCCAGATACATTTCCGATATAATAAAACTCATAATACGATCCGGTCCAAATAATCTGGAGCGTTTCGCCTGAAGAAGCTGTTTGGCTCCATAACACCTCGCCGGGCCACCCTGGAGGCGGAATATTAATTTCGACGCCATTTGCTTTCCGGGGTTCACATATATCGCCTACTACAGAAATAAAATCCTGTATTAATCTATAGGATCCATTCTCATAATCCACCTTTAAAAGAATATTGTAGTCTCCAGCTGTATCGAAGGCGCGCGTTATGATTTTACCATATGCCTCACTACTACCGGGGTAGAAATACCAACTATACTTCACGATTCTAGTCCCATCTGGTCCTTCAAAGGTTACCACCTCATTTACCTTTGGATATTTAGGGCTATATTTGATTACAGCTGGGTAGATCATGGTCTTAATATAGTCAGTATTAAGTATATGATAGTATTCGGCATCAAAATCAGGATCTACAACAGCACCATAACTAATTCTAACTTCATTTCCGTGACATATGCCGCCACTTCCCCCTCCAGTTATGGATTTCACCCTAACTAGCCAAACATAGCCATCTGAAAACCCAAGGCAAATAGTCCCAGGTGGTCGATCTTTGCAGTCGCCTTCGTATGAAGCTTGTGCAATGTAACCGTCCAAGCAATCGGCTATAGCAATAGAAAGCGGCAATGACAAAAAGAATGCAATCAGCAATGACATAAAGAAACCAGTATTAGCTTTTATAATCATTTGCCTCCCCTTAAACCTTAGTTTGAAGTTTATAGGCAAAAAAATCGCCAAAATTTGCATTTTCTTCTATTCTAAATCAAACGGTGCTGGAGTCGGACCATGACAAAACGCCGGCAATAAAGGCGTGAGCTTAAAAACAAGGCCGTTTTTCGGCCTTGGAACGTCCTTATTTACCATCAAAAAGGCTAATTTAAGAGGGAAAGCCTGCTCTATTTATATCAGGAGATGCTTTTTTTAAACCGTCCTTTTCGGTGTCAAAAACATTGCTCTAAGCCCAAAACGGGGGACTATTTCTAGCGTAAATCCTTAATTAGCAGGCATTCAGCTTGGTCCGACCCGTAGCGCATAATTATTTCTATGGCCCCAGTCTGCCTGATTCTGGATTTCAAGCCCATTCGCTGACTCTCAAATTTATTCTAATGCAGCCTTCAGGTTTAACAATTAGAATTTGAGCAAGCGGCTCAAGTGCCTACCTAGTTTGCACAATGCTGTCCATTAAATCGACAAATTTCGCCTTGTCTACTTCGGCCCTCAGCCATACGGCCAGCTCCAATATCAGATAAACGCCCTGCTGGCATAGGATTCCGGCAACCTTACTCTCTCGCACTTTAAGCGCCACTTTGTGGCATGTTATTTGCTGTAGTTCAAAGTAAACTCATTTACAAAAACCGACTCATTGAAAAAAATGATTGTATTGCGCTGCAGATCAGCGCGCAAGAGTTGAAAAGGAAAACCACAACTATGATGTAAGCAAAAAACTAGCTGTATGAAAACTACTGGCCGAGATCTTAAAGTTGTTCTGAAATTGACCAAATGTCGTTGCCTTTAAATTGGAAACTTATTTCCCTCCATTGATCTTACCTGCTAACTGACTTCATATCTGACCTGATCCGATCTGTTCTGTGCATCTTTAATAGCCCATTAGGATATTTTTCATCGCCTAAGCTTGCATCTTATTGAAGAAGATTTAGCGAAAGGAGAGAAAAAATGACGGATCAAAATATGAGACAAAACGCTGATGAAACAGACGGGTCGCGGATTGGCATTTTTATAAGCCATAGAATGGAGGACCAGGAAATTGCCCGCAAGTTAGAAGTGAAACTTCAAGGCGAACTATCTAAAAACAAAGTCGAGGTCCATGTTTGCTCTGAAACTCAAGGCGAAAAAGATTGGAGGGACTGGATTGAAAAGAGAATTCTTGAATCACAGATATTGATTTTTCTCTATACAGTGGAGCATGAGGAGGCCTGGCGATGGTGTATGTATGAAATTGGTATGTTCAATGGTTTAAGGATAGGCGATGGAAATCGCAGTCTCGTTTTTCTAAAGAACCCCCATATTAAAGAGTTACCGGATCCGCTAGGCAACACGACTTACTACAATGCAAATAAAGAAGGAATTCAAGATTTTTTAGAAGGTCTCCTTTTCGATGGCAAACATACGCCGAATGGATATAAAATCATCAACGTACAAGATAGAGACACCAGCTATGATAAAAAATTCAATTATGCTCTAGAAGAAATCAATTATGCCTTTAAGCGATCGAGATTAAGTATCGACTATTATACATACCGAATTACGATCGAACTAAAATTGAAACATTCAAAAGACAGAAAGTACCGGATAGAACAATCGACTATTATCGGTGATTCAAAGACAACAGATATCCTGCAAATACCATCTAACGAGCTGAAGTGGGAAGATTTGCGTCGTCATTTCAAGGCTATGGGTCAGATGAAATGGATTCAAGAGCTGGAAGAAATAACAGAGCAAGTTGCAGATAATCAGTTCGTTGACAGAGTGTTGCATCCCATTGCTATTGAAAAATACGGAAGAAAGGATGCCTATCTGCCGGTGGTTTCATCCATTGAAAAGATGTATCCTATCGAGGAAGATGGAAAACATGAACCCACAAAAATAAGCGTTATATTTATACCGCAAGGTCTCAGCCAAAAGGGATTACTTGAAACGCAGCAGACCCTTATTCCCTTCAGTAAGGTCAAATGTATTCTTGATCCAACAAATAGTCCTCATATCAAGCAATTTGCCGATGTCGAGGATGCGATTCAGGTCGTTGAGATGAACCAACAGTGTTTAAATTTATATAATCTGAGCGAAAGTGAGTTTTCATCCGGGAATAACCAATGGACCGGACTGAATTTGATCGAACGGCTTAAAGAGCTGAATCTCGTAGATAAAGAAAATATCAAGAAACTGATCAAGGATCAAACACGCGTCATAGATGAACTTCTTTTAAAAAGCTACCCTAAATCAGAAGCGATTATTCCACTACAATTCAATAACAGGCATCCTTATTTTGCAAATCAATGCTTCCTGCCGGTAATTGCAAGCTCACAATTTGAGGACAAATCGAATGAGAGGCAAGTGGCTCACTTGCTGGTTGCTTATGTTAAGGATTTCTGGCCGGCCGATCATGAGGAAAACCCATTTAATATTGAGGGTACAACCTAAAAGTACGACAGAAATACTATAAAGTACTGGAAAGATTAAAGATTTTTAATTTATCTCACGTTACAAAGTTCAGCCAACGAATAGTTAAGATTTGTTCTTTAATACCTTAAATTGGAGATTACCATGTTACCAAACAAAAAACATAGAATTGTACCGGTGATTTCAGATCAGAAAGTTGAGCAGGTCGATTTCGGCCGGCAAACTCCGCCGGAAAACTGGCGTAGCCGGCGTCTTTATATACGGCGAGGAGCTGAAAATTGGTGCGACCTGGCTCAGCATTCCAGCTACCCGCTGCAAGGTGAGGACCCCTATGATCTTAAGAAAAACCGTTCGGCCGCACTAGACCTGACATCGATTGCTACCCTATTGTCCCTGGGACCCGGCGACGGGCTCCATGACCTTGATATTGTAGGACAGCTTCGAATTAAACGGCCGAATTTAATTTACATCCCGCTTGATTTATCAAGGATTTTGTTGGAATTAGCGATTCGGAATTTAAGGGCCCATGTACACATTCCGGCCGGGCTCCAATGTGATTTTGAACAGATCCCGGAGTCCTTGGAACAATCAATGATGGATTTAATTAAACGCCCGGTTATGTTCTCGATGCTTGGCGGTACCGTGGGAAATTTCGATCTGGGCGAAGAACACTTTTTTGATCGAATGCTGAACCTGATGAAAAAGGGGGATCGGCTGCTGCTTGACGTGCCGCTGGCCGGACCAGGCTGGTCCGCTGAACGCGATCCGCGGTTTGACACAGATAAATATACCGCTGAATTTAGGAAGTTTATAGCGCCCGGTTTAGCAAGGTTAAAGCCGGATTACGGTGATCCCATATCGCTTGAGGCCGTCAAAGGGCGAATCGAGTGTATAATTGGAAACGGGAGCGATATTGCTAAAACGAAGGTGGTAAAAATTATTGATCGTTTCTCAAATGAAGTTATTTTGAAATTTTGTCGCTATAACTGGGAATCGATTATCCCATGGTTGGAAAGTCGCGGATTTGAAATACGCTACCATCAGTGCTCCTTAAAAAACGACTCAGACATATTCGGCATGGGAATTATCATGTTAGGCTCAAGCTCCTTGTAGCCAACGGTTAGTGTTCAACGTCAACTGAAAAATGGCTACTTTAAATAAAATCCCGAAATGAGGAGATTCGGCAATGTCATTAATCGAACAGGGAAAATTTCAAACCTCTAACGAGAGTTCATCTAAAAGTTTTTATTATTCCCCGGTCCCTATGCTCCTTCTTGATCGAGAGAGCACCGTTGTTGAGGCCAATTGTGCGCTAAGGGAACTCATGAAGACAGACGTTACCCTAACCAGAGGTCAAAATTTGCACAAATTGCTGGCGCAAAGCAAAGCCGATCTTCGGGGCTCCCTGAGTTCTTTCAATGGCTTTGCGGCAAAATCCCGCATGGATCGAAGAGGGCGGCTTTCTGGGCTGGGGTGGGATAATCATACGATTACCGAGCATATCTGTCACTACCATTCATCGGCGTTCGGACGCGCAAAACTTCGCTCGGTTGATACCCCATTGATTGACATATCTACAGGCGATGTTGAGGGTGCAATATTAAGTATCGAGGTTGTCGAAATCGAGCATCTTTCGCGATATCAGGATGCACTCAGAAAACGCATCATGCATGAATTGATGTGGGAATTGTATGCCGTAAGCTACGATCGAATTTTGCCTGAATTACCCTTCTATCGAGAGGTTCTGAATCGACATGTCGCCGCAATGAGCCCCTCCCGGATCTTGAATATCTTGGATCTCGGTTCCGGCACCGGCAATGTCGCTCTGCCTTTATTGCGGAGAGGCAAAACCATCACGGCGGTTGACTCATCAAAAGCGATGTTGAAGAAATTTTACAGCAAGCTGGAAAAAAAGGATTGGGCCAACCTGTTCGTCGTTGAAGACACCGCCGAGCGACTTCCAAACATCTCTAACGCTTGTTTCGATGGCGTCACTGTGCTATTGGCCCTTTTCGATATGCAGGATCCCTTTTCCGCCTTGCAAGAAGCGATTCGCAAATTGAAATCCGGCGGCACTTTAATTATTACCGAACCTAAATCATGTTTTGATGTGGCAGAGTTGATGGCATTCGCCGAGAATCATTTACAGGAAAAGGGATTAATGGAACATCTGAAAGAGGATTGGAATCGAATCCGAACCGTGGCACCTCAAATCAATGAAAAGATTCAGGAAGTTCAGTCATCGATCGATGTTGCACCGGAGCCGTGGAATGCCGAATTGTTGTATCAGATTTTGGTTAAAAAAGGGTTTTCGGATTTGACATTCGAGGATTCGCATCTGGGCAACTGCGCCACGATTAAAGGGGTCAAACCCTGATCGAAAAAACTAAAAATGTAGGTTGGGATCTGTATTTATTCGATAAGGCGAATTTAATTATCGATGGTCCAAGCAAACAGACATCATCTACGTGGCTATGTGTGGCATATTACCCATTGATGTCACAAAAAAGAATTTCTACGGTAACTTTGGTTTCAGCCGAGTATTTTAAGCACACGACCGGCGTGAGGATTACCTCATTTTGACATCCCAGGTGAACTCCAGAGTCTTTCGGCTCTTCGTAAGCTCAACTTTCGAAGACTTTCGGGCCGAACGCGAGCGCCTGCTCGCACCGGTTTTCCAATATCTGCGCAAACGCTGCGCCGAGCGCGGCTATCGATTCGAGCCGGTAGACCTGCGCTGTGGGAACTTTAGGGACGGAACTTTAGGGACGCCCATAAAATTATAATATTCGTATTTGCTCAAGACTAAACTAATAGTTTTATTGGTGTATATTTTCTCAGAAGGCGGTGTATATAAAATAATACCCGTGTGGGAACTTTAGGGACGCCCATAAAATTATAATATTCGTATTTGCTCAAGACTAAACTAATAGTTTTATTGGTGTATATTTTCTCAGAAGGCGGTGTATATAAAATAATACCCGGCAGCGAGTCTCTCACCTGCTTCTCACTTTCCAACTTACTTCCCGGTCATCTCGATGCAATTATTTTTCTACAATCATTTAAACCCCTTATAAATATCTTTATCAAACTTCCCTAATATTTTGCATTTTCAGCTGGCCTGGCATTCCCTTTGCTCTAAATCGGCTGCGCAAAGAGATTGTAGCGCCAGTTAGGAGAAGCAAGATCGTGCTTTTGAAGAAGATATTGTTATTTACCGCTGTATGGGTTGGAATTGCCATGTGCCAGTCGCTGACCTCAACCGGTCTTATTGCGGCTGAAGGGGTTGCCGATACCGCTCCACCGACTATTGAGAGGGTTTCCGTCGACAGAAGTCCATTTTTAGTAAAGGTTATTTTCAATGAACCGGTTGAGCTGGATTCAGCAGAGACAACTTCCAATTATGACATAGATCATGAAATTCGAATCATTTCGGCATTCCTGGAGGACGACAGGAAAACAGTTAGTCTCACTGTCACAAAACCTTCTGAGGTTATACCCAATCCTGATGGCCAAACCGGCGATTGGAGCCTGCTTTTCAACGATGAATTTGATGGGAATTCTCTTGATCAGGATAAGTGGACGACATGCTATTGGTGGTGGGGGCACTGGCGCGTCGGCGATGGTTGTACGAATGAAGGTACAGCCGAGTTGGAATTTTATCAGAAAGAGAACGTGATTGTCAGCAATGGCAGCCTCAAGCTTCAAGCGCGGGAACAAGAAGTCACGACCCTCGATGCACACGGTGTTGAGAGGCAATATCATTATACTTCAGGAATGATTACAACGGGAAGAGATAGCTCAGATCGAAGGGTCCCGGCTAAATTTACTTTTCAATACGGATTTGCCGAAATCAAAGCAAGGATTCCATCCGGGCAAGGCCTATGGCCGGCCTTTTGGACTTTGCCGGATGATCACAGCTCCAGACCGGAAATTGATGTCATGGAAATTCTCGGCCACGAGCCGAACGATGTCCATTTTCACCTGCATAACAATGATGTTGATCCTGGTGACACTTGGACAGGACTAGGTTTATCTGAGGATTGGCATACCTATGCCGTGGACTGGCAACCTGACGTTCTCATCTGGTATGTCGATGGGATCGAGCGCTGGAGATACTCCGATGAACAGAATATACCTATTTCGCCCAGCTATCTGCTGTTAAATTTGGCAGTCGGCGGTCATTGGCCCGGCTCCCCCGATGCGTCTACGCCTTTTCCGAGTGATTACGAAATTGACTATGTGCGGGTGTGGCAGAAAGGAGAAAACTCATCAACAGAAGATGTGGTCTATACCTTGACAGTAAGCAACATAAAAGACCGTGCTTCAATCCCCAACACAATATTACCGAATACAGTAAAAACGTTTACATTGGCAAATCCAAATCCTCCACGGCCGCCTGCGAATTTTCGCATCGCTTTAAATTAAAAAGCCGGAGCCAAGGCCTTCTCCGGCATATAATTGTTGACTATCGACTTGAACAAGGAGCTATTTTGATGGTGGTGGTGGAAAATTCACTAAAATCTTCCGCACGGCTTCGTTTATTAATTGATCCCGTTTATCCGGAGTCAACGCCCTGTAAATATCGGCTTTCGCTGCTCCAATCCAAATTAATTTTTTCGATTTAGTTTCAACAAATTCCAAACTCAGCGATCCCTCTTCATATTGATAGGTGACGACTCTATCCGTTCCTCGGTAGCTTCTCCGGTAGCCCCAACTTTTGACATTCACTCTGTCCTCTCGGCCCAAATGCGCGGCAATTGAAAAGTCAGGATTATCAGAAGTCATTCTTAAGCCTTTGGCCTGCAACCCGGCATTAACCGCCTTTTTGACACGGCTCAGGTCGAGGCTGTCAATACCAGCTTTTTCATCTGACGGCAGCCAGTCATAAGTCTTAAGATTTGCAAAATCAGCTTCTGAATCAAAGTCATACTCGATGCCATGGATCGGGGCAGTGGCGCAGTTGATAATAAAAACCATAATCAACAAAGCAAGAAATGTACACATAACTTTCATGATAAATCGTTCCCTTTAATTGGTTGCCATTCTTCATTTTTTGAGGCAATAAACCACGCTTTTAGTCCTGGAGCCTACTCAACTGCGTATAATATTTCAATTCAGGTTCGTGTGTACTAAGATGTCTGCAATGAAACCATCCGATCAGGCGCACAGCACTCTAATGACAATATGTTCCAAAAGTCAATAAGAAGCAATATTTTTTATCGGTTTTCACCTTTTCCATTATCACATCTGCAGATATCACTTTGAGCGGCCAGGCTATACCGAAAATATCAATATCACGCTTTTTTTCAAACCCATATGTTCCTTTGTGTTCACCAACATTATCTTACACCTTAAAAATTGTAACGTATCAAGAGTTCCAGTGCGTGATAATCTTCTTCAGGCACATCATCGTTATAAAGGTAGAAATATAAATCGGATGAGATATTGGGGGAAATATCAACTATCACGCTGCCGAACAATTCCTTGGCATCCTCACCACTGGGAGCATCGACTTTTGAGAATTGAACATCGACTTCCAGCCATTTCCATTCATATGACAATCCGAGGTAATATGAATTCGCTTTGCTTTGTAGCACGCGTTTGCCATCTTCCAACGGATTCAGAGTGTTCAGCCATATTGCCAGGGCCGGGAACTTGTCATCGGGCAGGGATGACATCCTGTGATACCCCGCCCCGGCTGTAAATCCGGCAAAACTAATCCAGGGCTCAACCGAGAAGGCATGCCAATTGGCGTCATAATCGACCTCCGGTGAATCTTCATTCACTTTTAATAAATCTATCGAGACACCGAACTCGGTTTGACCAATTCTATAATCCAGCTCGGTATTTACGCCATATGCACTTAAGAAATCCTCTTGTATGTAATAATAGGGCGTCAGGTAAAGCCAGTCGCCGGGGATTGATATTCCAGTTTGAAGTGAGAAGACGGCATCGGATGCCGCTTCACCCCGCGTGCCTTCTATTTCTTTCACGTCACGCCATTTGCTGATCTCATCAAATCCCGCGTCCACTGTCCCCTCCCAAAAAGATTCCAACAGAAAAACGGCACGGTCGACTTCGCCGACACTTAGGGAAATACCTGTGGCGGCATCATAGCCAAACCGGATGGAACGCATGATCTGGCGGCCGGCCCGGGCGTACGATCGCGAGATGCTATATTGAAGATATGCTTCATATAGTAGAGCGTTCTGTTCGTACGCATCTTTCCAGTCTCCGCTGTTTTGTTCATATAATTTAACGGCGCCGATGGCGGCCGCGCCCAGCCGGAATCCGTGCCAGGGATCGGTGAGATACTTGATATCCGCATAAGCGGTACCATAACCGAAATCGTCATCCTCGCGAAAGTCCACCGCATCGTCATCGTCTTTGGCATAATTGAATCCGAAATAATATACCCCAACTTCGATATTGGGATTGTCTGCTTGAATTGCACCCCAGACGGTTTTATAAATATCTATCACCGATAAATCCGTGCTCGGGGCAATCAATTCCGGCGAAGTGCACTCGATGCGGAGCAGCGCCGCCGCTTCAGCGCGGCCGCTGTAAGATACCGCTGTGCGCGTTCCTGTTCCGGTTATGATTATTACAATTGAATTGCCGCTTTGCCAGTCGTCGCGACTGACGATCTCCCGGATTACCGAGGAAACATCTGGCGTCCGCTGATCGGGCCCGGCTTCTCCCACCGCAGCCCAGGATGGTGGGTTCCATTTTGTCGAGGCCGTCGTCAGCGGACGGGAGGAGATATCGTTGGCATTTGCAGCAAAAGCGATCGGATCGCCGTCGCTCTGGCCCCGAATCGTCAGTGAGCTTTGGCCGCTGCTCACCTCATCCGCCTGGAACTGAATATAGGCACTGGTGATGACGGCCCCCCTGGGAATCATGACATTCTGGAAGCGCAGCCCCACGGTTTGATCGACTCCGTCGTTTATCAGCTCGAGGTCCGAACTGTTCAGATTCACCTGACCATCGTCGGCTTCCTCGGCATCGTCGCCATCCTGGCTGACCCGCACTTCAATGGTTTCGGTGAGGGCATGTTCTTTTTCAGCTGCATATGAATCTGTGCTTGGAGCAATCAATGCCGGCGGAGTGAATTCGATGTGGAGCAATGCCGCTTTTTCCGCGACGCCGCTGTAAGAAATCGCCGTCCGCGTACCAGATCCGGTTATGATAATCACCATTGAATTGCCGCTTTGCCAGTCCTCCCGATTTATAATCTCCTGGATCACAGGGGTTAAATCCGAGGTTCTTTGTTTGAGTCCCGCTTCTCCTGCCTCTGTCCAGGCGGGTGGGTTCCAGACTACTGACGCCGTCGTCACCGGACGGGAAGAGATATCGTTGGCATTTACTGTAAATCCCCTGGTATCGCCGGCGCGCTGGCCCCGAATCATCAATGAGCTTTCGCCGCTGCTCACTTCGTCAGTCTGGAACTGAATGTAAGCCCTGGTGATGACGGCCCCCCGGGGAACAATGACATTCTGAAAACGCAGTCCCACCGTTTGATCGATTTCATCGTTTATCAACTCGATGTCCGAACTGTTCAGATTCACCTGGCCATCGTCAGCTTCTTCGGCATCGTCGCCGTCCTGGCTGACCCGCACCTTAACTATTTCAACGGGTGTCTGTTCTTCGCCGGTGCCGGAAATCTTTTCTGCAGATGAATATGCGCCGGAAAAAATCAGTACCAGTACTGCTAAAAGAACTCCCTTGAGTTGAATTCCTTTTCTTCGCCGGATCGATAACAAAACTGAATCAAACATGAAAATCAATGAGGGCCGAGTTCCAAGTATTTGTTATTCACTCACAATTAGACCCATAGCAGGATTTTTCTGACAACATGTTGTAAGAAAGTGAAGGTTTCAGGTGTCAGGATTTCGCACCTCTGAAGCGAAATCAAAATTTTCAATCTTCAATCTTCACTAATCATTTCTCCGGTATAGCAAGATCACCGCCGGGCGGCGACCGGCTTCGCCGGTTTGGGTTTAACGAAACGATGACATTTTTATTGTCCGAATTCACCTGCCACGGCAGTCGGAAATTTCTTCGTAACCAGTGTCAGTATATACCCAGTCTGCGAAGTTTTAGGACCAATTGGTTTTTAAGGCGAAGCGACGGTGCCAGATCTTGGGGAGGCTGCGGATATCCCGGCCTAAGCTTGGGTTGCGGGAGTCGTTTGATTTCGGCGGAGAACTTCAAAGCCAACCTTTCAAGGAACTCCTCGAACAGTCTGCGGTCGGGATGCGAGTAGCCTGGTGAATATGCCAAGTAAGTGGTCTCAGGAACAGTATTGAACCCGCGGTCCAGGAAACTCTCCATAAGTCGGCGAATGTACGGCAATTCGTATTCGATCGAGGCTATACCATCCCAGTCTATATCGAGGTGTTCGCCGCAGCGTACACCGTCCCAATCATCAAAGGTAATCTCCTCGAACATGATGGGAACTTCCTCATCGTGGCGCAGGTAATGAAGCAATCGGTGGGACAAGGCTGTGAGGTCGGATTCAAACTTGACCGCGCCCGCATCGTATCGGCGGCCGCCGTGAATGTCGTGTATCCAGCGCACCGAGCTTACCACGCCTTCTATGACGGCATGGGCAATGAAGTTGCCTGAGTCTATTACTTGTATATTGGGAGCGGCGGCATTAATTAAATAGGCCCGTGACCTGCGAATGTCTAAGAGTAGACCCCGCATGTCGCAGTGGAAATCGATATGGGCCAATTTCAAGCCACTCTGCCGGCGCTCTTGCCAAATTTCATAGATTTGACTGTGTTCTTCGCATACCAGGATCTCAGGCACGAATAGCGGCCCTCCTTTCAAGTTCCTTCTCTAAGCATCTTTAAATCCGATCAGTCGTTTTACTATACCGCGCAGTCGATCATCGATATATGTGATCGGAAGCCTCTCGAGGCGATACTCCGCATAGGGGTATGGCTTCGCACCAAAACGGCTTTTATAGTGGGCCAGACCCGACGATGTCCCCGACTCTCCCAGATGGTAGTAACGACAGCCGGCACGACAAGCATCCTCGATAGATAACTTCAAAAGCAAGTCATTCGCACAAACCGGGGCCGCCAATTCTTTATCCATAGCGCTGCGTGCATCGTTCACATTGTTATATTGAAGAACAATTGAAGCCGCGGCCGGCTGCCCATCGAGCCAGGCGACCCAGATGCGACAGGCTTCGCCGAGCGTCCGGGCGATGATCTGGAACTTGCGCTGTGGGTCGCGCCGCTGGGCACGAAAGCGAGCAAGCGCAAGGGGCTCACGCTGCTGGCGGGCCCAGCGATCGAACGATCGTTGCATGAGATTATAGAAGACGGGCACAAGCTTGCCGGTCGTATCACATTCCACGACAAGTCTTGACCGCTCCGCCTTGCGTATCCTATTGCGCGTGGTTTTTTTGAAACGCTTGGACCAGACCTGGTCGAATCCGCCATCCAGGTCGAGGACGTGAGCCAGACGAGAAATTGCGGTGACCCCCGCCGGTTGAGCGGCGGCCCACGTTTCACCGGACCGTGGATTGGGTCTAATGCTGGTACGCATGACAGATCGGCCGGCAAGATCCGTGAAGACAGCAGCCACATCATCAGTTTCGATGGGGTCGGAGGACACCAGACCCCCAATACCCCAGGCATGCGGCAGCGTGGCTTCAATCGTAAGGGGGGCAGGCAATCCCTTGGTGCGCACCATCGGCAGAACCATTTTTTTGCCTTCGGCTGTCTCGTAGAGACGGCTTACGTCCGAATAGCCGCCCACGGCACAGATGCAGTCAAGCCATGCGGGCGACTGGTAGGGCATCGCCTCTGGATCAGATGAGAGCAAGTCCCGCCACACCTCGCGCGGTGCCGGGCTCGTCACATGCAGAAAATGAGCTTGCAATCCGCCTGCGTCATTCTTTATGGATGTGCTGAAAATAGTCATTCACTTCCTCCTCCCTGCACGGATGAGCTGCTCTTCGATTCGTTTGGCATAACCATGGAACCATTCCTGCACACTCGTGATGGGTAACGACTCCAATCGATACTCGGTGAAGTGATGCGGAAGGGCACCAAATTTGCTCTTAAAGTGCATTAGCGACGGCACCCCGCCAGACTCGCCCATATCGTAGTAGCGACAGCCGGCACGGCAGGCATCTTCTATCATCAGCCTCTGGAGCAGATCATTCGCCCGGGTCGGACCGGCAAGCTCCTTATCGCTTGCACCACGCCAATAACTGGAATTTTCACCATGAATCAGTAGGATGCTGGCCGCCGCCGGTTGTCCATCAAGCCAGGCTACCCAAATGCGACAAGCTTCACCAAACTCCCTTGAGACGAGTTGGAACTTGCGAAGCGGATCACGTCGCCGGGCCAACCAGCGAGCAAGCAGGAGCGGCAAGTGTCGTTCTTGAGCACGTCGATCGGTCCACCGAAGGTAGAGGTCATAGAAGACGGGCACAAGCTTGCCGGTCGTATCACATTCCACGACAAGTCTTGACCGCTCTGCCTTACGCACATTTCTGCGTCTTGTGCCGTCGAAACGTTTCGCCCAGACCAGTTTGAAACCGCTCTCGAGATTTAGCACGTGATGCAGGTGAGGGATCGCGAGGACACCAGCCGGTATCCGGGCAGTGGCCCACGCCTTTGAATTTAGAAGATTCGGCCGAATGGAGGTACATAAAACGGATCGGCCGGCGAGATCCTCAAGGACCACTGCAACGTCCTCAGCCTGGACAGCCCCGGGCGCCACTATACCGCCCATACCCCAACCCCGGGATAGAGATGCCTCGCTCGTCAATGCCTTAGGTAGATTCTTGCGACGTACCATTGGCAAGACCAGTTGCTTGCCTTCGGATGTTTCGTATAGGCGGCTGGCATCCTCATAGCCGCCCATGGCACAGATACAATCTATCCAGACGGGAGTCTGGGAAATAAGAGCCTTCGGATAAGATTTGAGCAATCGGTTCCACACTTCTCGGGGAGCTGGGCATGTCACCTGATATGCTTGTGTTTTCATCGAAGTCGCCCCCGGTTGGTTTAATTGTTAACGATCGGATGCCGACACGTTATCCGGGCCGATCTTTGGTCCCATCCTGATAACAGCTAGTTGAGAAAAAGGTGCCGCCGAAGGGCCGCCGATATCCATTGTCTTGACAGCAAATAACGGATCGTTCCGGAAGACGTCCACATACTTCGGATTGTAATAAAGAATCAAAATATTGTCATGGTTACTGAAGTGGCTTATAAGGCGCCTCTTAAAGGCTTCCATGATATCTGCTTTAAAGGGGTTGTAGAGGTAAAAAAGGGTCCCGTCTGCCGGAAGGTTTTGGATAGCATCCCCTGCAATAATGAAGACATTCTTATACCTGCGCAGTCTTTGGCGGGTTTTTTCTGCAATCTTCCCGTCCAGTTCAAGTCCGATTATTCGGTTGCGGCATCCGTGGCCCAGCCACCAATTAATGACACGTCCCTTGCCGCATCCCACGTCGACCAGCACGTCAGAAGATTTAATTCTATTTTCAAATATAAGGGGCAGCGCCATATAATCGGTATTCACGGTATCCTTTGCTCCGAGGTGTGCATATCGTGTTCTGATACTGCCGCCCAGCAACCCGCCGTATCGGATATCTATCAATGCATTCCGCGCTATGCGAAAGCCCCGCACTAGTAAACCTTTTAAAAATGGTACAGTGTTACTAAAAATATTCATGCTGCTCCTTGACGGTTTTTGGTTTTTGGTTTTGGGCCTCGTTTAATGCCATAATTGTGGCCAGATAAAGAACATGCCTAGATTTAGAAAGCTGTGAGCGAATATGACACCCCAAATTGACCGGGTTTGATTAACGCAACAGCTAAAGCACAAACCGACCAAACCGAAAAAAAACATATAGCTCAGCGAGTATGAACCAATATACATAACCGTATACAAGGCGCTGCCGTAGAACATGCCGACCCATCCAAAAATCTCGTAGGCAACCTGATGCAGCAAACCTCGAAAAATGATCTCTTCGGTAAATCCTGTAAAGATGACAATGATTGCCGCACCGATAGCGATTCCGCTCCAAGAGGAAGCCTCATAAACGGGCTCCGGACGGAACAGCAGAAAGGCAGCCAAACCCAGAGGAAGACCACTTAAGGCGATCAAGGTCTGTGACGGCCACGAATTCAGACCCAAACCTAAATGCGCCCATGAGATCCGGAGAAGTTTTCGGGTTGCAAATACGGCCGTCAGCAAAGGCATGCCGATCAGGGCATACCAGTATATTTGAGGAACGTCTCGGGCCGGTATGGTGAGGCTGAGAATCCGAATCAGCGGGACCAGTGCCAGCACAGGCAGTGCCCGCCGGTAGGGAGCGTTCTCCCTGACGATGTAATTATTCAGCAGCACCAGAATGAGAAGTGCATGGCCCAAAACCCCCCAAACGACACCGATAAATACGCAGACTATTTCGGCAGCGGCGATCAACACCATATAACCGCATACGACAGACATCGCGTCATCGAAGTTCAGCCTGTTGTACCTGTCAGTTATATTCTCCATATTATCCTGTTTCACATTTATATCTGCATGTTTACGAACGGCGGCTCAAACGGTTATGAATGCCTTTTAATATGCGGTAAGCAGCCGCCTACTTCAGGAGCCCCAAAAAGTTCACCAGATTTTTTATAACGATTAAGCCAAACGTCAGCAACAACGGTACAATCGTCATGTCCAGGACACGCACGGGCCGAAACGAGTCGTGTCTATGATAGGCACGCATCAGTTCTTTCTCAGCCAGCAGAACGCAAAGGAGTACGATCGTGATGAGATCCAGGCTGGTTGCGAACATTTCAAATGTGCTCGAAAGAATTGTATCAGCAGTCATTTTAGTAACCGTGGCAATCATGTTTTGCTACCTCCACCGGGCGAATCATGACCAGCGTCCGTCTGAAACGAAAGACGGGACAATTTGTCGTCCTAGTATGAAATTCTTACCGTTCGGCATCCGGTCGCCTGACACTTGCATCGATTATCTGGCAGGCTGCCCCCAGCATACTGATGCAGATAAGTGCGAGGAGCCCTGCTTTAGGCGACCATATCCTGGCGAGTATCATAGTTTCAGACACCAATGTGTTGATCGCGATGCTCAAGGCAATGGCCAGAGTTGTTTCCGCCATCCACTCTTCGATGTGCAGCAGCCGAACAATGGCCATTCCAGGACAGATCAGCAGAAACCAAAAGGCCACAGCGGGGCGAAAAGGTGCCCCGGTATAAGTGACGATAACCAGTACCACTGCCGATGCCAAAATAATTATCGGCCACCAGATCGAGCGTTTCATTGTCCGGCTCCATTGACTTTATCAGCAAAAACAAAGATTATGGCATCTTCATTACCGTAGGTGATTTCAAATCTGCGAGATGCCAGCAGGGCATTTTCGATGCGCTCCAGGAAGCCGGCCGGCATGATGCCGAGTGCGTCGACATCTGCCTTCTGGCTTCGGGTAATCAGCAGGTAGGCCCGGGGGTATTTCCTGCTGCTCATCCATCGTGATAGAACCCTGACCGGATCATCAAATAGTTCCAGCTGCGACTCCCGTGGCTCACGATCAATCGGCACATAAGTAAAGAACTCGTAATTTCGGAATTGAGCAGGGTAACTGCGGGAGCCCTCAATCAAGAGTGAGCCGGGCGGCGCTGTATTGTACAGATAGCGGGCGGCATCTACTTCGTTTTTGGTGAAGTGATATTGCCGATCCTTGCCATAGTGGGCAAAGCCGAAGCCGACCAACATCATAGCGCACAGTAATATGGTTATAGCCACCGTTCGCCCGGATGTACCCGAAGCCGGACAGGGATAGATCAGGGCTGCAGCGAAAAAGGCCGCGAATGGCAGCGCAAAGAAATAAATCCTGAATAGGACCTCACCGCCGTAGGCCGTCCCCATGAGCAGCGCAAAAGGGGCAGCCGTCAGAAGAATACCCTGCAGGTTCCAGTAACCCCGGCGCAGCTGCCTGGCACCGCCCAGCAAGGCCATTCCCCACAGAAAAACGCTTAAGGTACGTCCAATGATCGCGACCAGCCTCTGCCCCGATGTGGCTCGAGAAAGATCAATCAAATTCTCCTCCAGGTTGTCTGATATCCGGCCGAAGGACTCGATCAAGCTGTCCAGTTCGCCGGTGAAAAAGCTTCGCGCGCCATAGAAAATCCAGCTCACTGCAATTACTGCCATCAATACAGGAAGGCCGCTGGCGCTGCATCGCCGGAAAATCACCAGGGCGGAAATCGCGCAGATTGTCATAAACGGGGTTAGTTGGTGGCTGGAAGCAACCACCGCAAAGAGGAGAATAACCATTGCCATTAATCCGCTGCGCTGAAGAGGTGAAGCGGTGTGGTCCGGAATATCCTTCCGATCCCCTGGGCTGATGAGGCGGAGCAGCCGGGACATCGCCCGATCAATCAGACGGCGTCGTTTGGCATTCGGTTCGGGAGGCTGCGTCTGCCGGCCGAACCACCTGAGGCAGATTCCGAGTATGGCAAGGTGGATAAAGTAATTCAGCGCCTGGGGTGAGAAATAATCCTGGCCGACCCAGTTTGTCAGATAGAAATACCATATGCTGAGCCAGACCAGACGCCGGTCGCTGGTGAAAGTTTGAAAAATCAGCAAAAGCGTGCCGAGATAGAGGAGGTTGAAAAACACCGGAGCCCAGGTAGCAAAGACGAGTGGATTTTCGAGCCCGGCAATTTCGGTAACCAATGTGCTCAGGGTGAAGAAACCGGGCCAGTTATGGTAGGCGCTCAAAGCGGAAATGTCGGGATTGAGAGCGTGGTGACGCTGGATATAATCCACGATACCCACATGCTTCCATGCCCAGGAATATCGGAGGTTGCCATAAACAATGGCCGGTGTACCATGCAGCACAATAATCAGGGCAACAACATGCAGAAGTAAAATCATTTCCGGCGCCTGTCGTCGGTGGACCGCCAGGCAAAAGCTCACGATCAGAATGATCAGTGCCATGTAGATCGAGGGGGGCAGTACCGAGACCAGTCCCAGATCGTTCATATATTCGGGATCGATGTTTTGAAGAGACACGCCCCATAGCAAGATCGCACCACCCAACGCCAGCATGGGTCTCAGTACGGCCGACCATATTTCCGGTCTCCCGCTATGATACGGTCCGTTATCGCTGTTTAAAGACAACATCTCTATGGAGGATATCCGTCTTTGTCCGGTTACAATTGCTTCTGTTCGACTAAATGATCGTTTCAAAGGTTATCACCTGCATCGGATTCCGCCGGTGTCATCCAGCAAGTAATCGTGAAGCATTAATCCGGATGTGGTTAAATTCAAGTCATTTAATAATTACAGGCATGCCAAGACACCTTCAATATTTTTTGCCCTCCACAACCGATGGCTGAAATAGCGAGTGGCTTTTGTTAGGTTCGCCTCTGCATGCCGCAGCCAGGAAAGCAAAACCAGTTCGCGGACGCCCATGGTATCGCCGGGCAACGACTCATTGGCAGTATTCAACAGACCAGCCTCACGCGGATTCCACTCGCCTGCATTGAGAATTTCTCTGACAACATCGCCCATTTCACAGCGTTGTTTTAACATCCGGGTTGACAGAAACAGCAGCGCCAAATCAAGCTGTGACAGGGACTGCGGCGCGGCCTGATCCCAATCCAAAATCCCGGACACCGAAGCGGCATCAGGTGTCATAAGGATATTTCCGGGCGTAAAGTCGCCATGAATCCAGCTGACAGTAAATGAACGCGCTATCAGCGAACCGTGCAGTTCCTCTTTTAGTCTATTTAACGGTTTGTGGTAGTCGATTGCGGATTTGCCGCTTGCCAGCATATCTCTTATGATGGAAATCGGCCTGTCGACCCAGCTTTCAAGCGTTGCAGCATCCACTACGGCGGAAGCGGCCGTACGGCGGTGCAAATCCCCAATGGCCGCGGCGGCGGCGGTTTGCATGCGCATACGGGTGTCTGCATCGGAAATCATCCTGTGTGCTTCAATCCCGGACCGCATCCCTTCAACCAAATAGGGCCGCCTCCCTGTCTCATCTGCTGCCAGAAGGGCCGGCAACAGTGCCCGCCATTTTACCAGCCGCGGATCGGCGCCCAGACGGATCAAAACCCCCCGGTGACGTCGCAGACTCATTGCCGCGAGAGAGGACTGCGGCAGTTTTACTAACGCAGCCGGCGGATGTCCCGGCGGGCCCAGGGTTATGACCGTCACATCGTTTACCGTCCGCACCGGGTCCTGCAATCGCCAGGTAGTGGGATGAGGCAAATCTGCCGGCGGTGAAATTCTAGACAGAATATCGGGAACCAATGAAGTGTTATCGGCTTTGAAGCGCCGGCGGTGCCAGCGCCACCTCAAAGTGCGCGGAACGGCAAGCAAACGCAGCAGAAATTGTACGTTGAGATGCGGCAGCCACAGTCTGCCCAGCTGGGTAAATATCAATACAGCGGCAACGGCGATTTGGCTTAACAGCCAGGCCAGGCCGATTCCCGCAATGCCGTATAGGTCCAGCAAAATATAACTTAGGGTCAGGACCAGAACACAAAGAGAGGTCAAGGCCAGAATCAGCGCTCTCATCCGGCGCTGCACCCGAACAATGCTCAGATAGAGGGAGGTAACAATATTGGGCAGCGCCGAAAGACAAAGCAGTCGCAGCAGAAGTGCACCTTCTGCGGCATATTCCTTGCCAAAGAGACTCAATATGTAGGGTGCGCCAATTACCATCGCGGCGACTGCCGGCGCCAGCAACCGGACAGTTTGTATAAAGGCACGGTAGCTGTAGATGCTGAGTTTTGTTTGATCTGCCGCAGCTTCGGTAATGAGCGACATGCCCATGTTCTGACTGACGAGATAAAAGGAGTAGGCAATGGTCCAAGACATGTAGTAGTAAGCATTCGCAGAAGCCCCGGAGCGTTCGAGCACGATCAGGGGCAAAAGGATGAAGGAGGCCGTCCCGATTAAAGAGGCGAAATAGTCGCCGGCAACGAATTTAACGATTCCGGATGGTAAGACGGGCTCAGCCCGGCCTGCTGTTGCCTTCATGTGTTGGGGAACGAGACGCAGAAAAATTAAGAGATTAACGGGCAGAATAAGCACGGCCACGGAGATGGTCCATGATGCGAAAATGCCGAATTTGGGGAGTAAAGTGGCAAAACTGACGACCAGGGCAATCTTGGCAAGGGCAAAAATCAAGTTTTCGATGGGAACCCAAGTGGCCCGCCTCAACCCGACGAAAGCGCTGTCCTGCAAAGAAAAAATGCACCATGACATGGTCGCCAGAGCAAATCCCAGAATAAAGTACGGACTGGTTTTGAGGAAACTGAGGGCCGGCGCCCAGACCTCCACCGCAAAAATAAATATGAGGCTGGACACCAGTGCCGCCGATAGGCTGATCAGATAAAAATATATAATTATACGGCCCGTTTCCCTGCCCGCCTTGGGAAGGAAGCGGTTCAGGGCGTTTGTCAGATTGAAATGCGACAGATTGGCCAGGAATATCATAGCGGCTATGACTGCTGAATTGAGGCCAACGGATTCGGTCGTATAAATGCGGGCCGCCAGAATCCAGTACACCAGGCCAAACCCTGATGTCGTCGCAGAGCTGAATATCAGAGCATAGGCGTTGCGGTACAGCGGCACACGCACATGGGAGATAAGCCGATAAATCGGCTGGGTGATTGAAATTCGATTCAATGTTAAAATTTTTCAATTAGCGCTTCAGAGTTTGATTTCACGATATGACTGGCCGGGAGCAGTTCCAATGAGCCGAAGGACGCCTGAACTGCCTGATTTGACTCACCGGGAACGCCTATTGCCATCTCAGGCACGCCGCGCAGAGAAGTTACACTGCCAAATTCCAGCAGCAGCGATAAATCAATTAACAGGCGCTCATGCGTGAGTATGGAAAGTTCAATCGGCCGGAGTTGCGCGGCACCATATCCTCACGTAATCAATCTCGAAATAACTTGGAAATGAGGTTGAGGCGTCCGGTGCACCGGGACCGGCACCCCCTACAGCCAAATTTACCAACACATACATGGGTATATCCGGTATATATTCGGCATCCGAATATCGCCAGCGCTCAATCCCATCCACATACCAGATAATTGCATCCGGCCGCCAATCAACTGCAAAGGTATGGAAGCCGGCCGCAAAATCAGGACCTGTCCAGGAGCTGTCACGTTTGGAAGTGCGACCGTAGCTATTGATATAATGGAAGTTCATCTCAATGGTATCGGGATGGTCGCCGTAAATTTCCATCACATCAATTTCCGGTTTCGAGTTGTGATCTTCGGGCAACAGCCAGAAAGCCGGCCACAGTCCTTTGCCGCGCGGGACTTTGGCCCGTATCTCGGCGTAACCGTATTGAAAAACAAATCTGACCGGCGTTGCCTTATTTGAATTGTCCCTGCCGGTAGTGACCATGCCCGAGGTGTAGTCAAAGCGGGAATATCCATGGGTATGTCTTTTGTAGGCGTTGATGCTCCTTTTTTGCGCACGAAGTATTAAAAGGCCGTCATCGACAAGCACATCATCCGGCTGATACCATTGCATTTCATCATTGCTGGCAATTGTGCAGCCGTTATCATCCCACCAGTAACACGTGGTCCACTTGTCTGGGTCCAGAGATGGGCCGTTGAACTCATCGCTGAATACCAGGTTCCACTCGCCATTCTGTCCAACAGGGGTTAAGGATTTATCAAGCGACGCCTGGCAATTCGTCCCTATCGGTTTAGCTTCAAATGTATGGCACCCCCCACCTGAGCATAATGTGCCTATGGTTGTCAAAATTGAGATTATAAAAAATTTTCGCATAGCTAAATTCAACAATTCCTTTCATGTAACGGTGTATCCCATTATCGGCGGGCAAGCACGCCAGCGGCGCGAAGCGTTGTCCGTCCTCCGCGAAAGCGGCTGTCCCACGGCTGCTTGCAGCCGGTGCCGAACTAAATGTCATTGAGTTGCATAAGAAGTTTGTCGTTTCAAAATTGCCGCCAGCCGGCGCATAATCCTCCAAACCTTCGTTCGTTTTTGTTCTCGCCTGGGGGCAACCCGCAGGCCATGACCGGCCAGCAAACTGCTGTAGCCTTTTTCATCCGCATCCGCTGTGATGATGATGCGGGCCAGGGCGAAAGGATCATCGGCGGCTGAACTCATCGCACCTTTTACAGCACAGGCAGAAGTGTATCCCGCCACCTGTACCAGCCGGCGTATGGTCGAGTTGAAGTAGCCATGCGGATAGGAGAAGGTTAAGATTTGCCGTTCGAGATGATGCTCTAGTACCATTTTGCTGTGAAAGATTTCCTGGCGTGCGGAATCAGATGACAGGGTATCAAGCTGCGGGTGGCTGTGGCTGTGCGCCCCGCACTCTATACCGTCGGCACTTACTTCGACAATTTGGTCCCAGGTCATAAATGGTATTTGAGACTGGTCGTAAAGCCAGTGGTTCGTGTTTCCGATTAAGCCGGTCGCAATATATAACGTTGCGGTGAAACCATACTGTTTTAATACGGGTAGCGCCTGCGTATAAAAATCAGCGAAACCGTCATCAAACGTTAATACGACAGGGCGATCCGGGAGTCGCTCGTTGCCGCCGGCCATCGCACGGGCGAATTGTGTCACCGTGATCGGCTGGTACTTCAGCTCATATAAAAAGGCCATTTGGGTAGCGAATATCTGCGGTGGTACCGCCCATTTCCTAAACTTCGACGGCACCCCTTCTGAAATGCTGTGATATAGAAGAATTGGAACCATACTTCCCATTGCTCTATTGTAACCTTATCATCAAAGAAAGCGGGATGGCGGACGGCCTTGAAGCTTTTTCTAAATGGCCCAACCGTCCTCCCGGGTTTTACGAGTTCGCCAACGGCTTGAAAGATAGGCGAGGGGGCCGTAAAGCATTCCTCTGCGCTCCAGGCGTGTCAAATCTCTGGGGTAGTCGTTCGGTTTATTAAAGTTTTTTGGCGATCGCGGGTTCATGGCATACATGAGGCCGTACGGTATCCTGGCTGTGAAATCGAGAAGACGGCTCGGCCGGTCTACCAAAGTTTTCATCAAGTAGGCTGTCAGCCCCACGCCATAACCATAAGTCAATCTTCGCAAGCCGGCATAGTCCCGACGGTGCTGATGTCGAATTATGGCGGATGGTTCATACACGAGCGTATATCCTCTTGTGATAACCTCAAAAAATGCTGCCAGATCATCTCCGCCGAAACCTTTGCTGCCGGTGCCGAGCGCAGGATCAAAACCGCCAATTTCGCGCAATACGGAAGTCCTAAAGGCCATATTCGCACCGGTCCCAAATACTCCGGCAGCATAAGGATACAGGGGATCGTCCGGTCGATTGGCCTTGAGATCAAATATGCGCCGCTCAAATCCTTTATTGAGATTTCCGGACTGCTCGATCCACATTTGGGCTTGTGTTTCCAACTCCTTCGGCAAGATCATTCCGGTCACACAACCGACATTCCCGGCAACATCGAAGCCTTTAACCAGGTGTGCCAGCCAAAGAGTGTCTGCAACCACGTCGTCATCAGTAAAAGCCACGACAGGGGCCCGGACCGCCGTCAGCCCGCGGTTGTGGGCAACTGCAAGGCCGGGAAGTTTTTCGGACAGATAACGCACTTGCTTGATATCGCTATATCTGTGTCGAATTAAATCGGCGGTTGCCCTTGAACTCGGAGCACTGTCGACAACGATGATTTCGTAATCCGGATAGTCCAGCGACCGCAGCGATTCCAGGCAGTCGACCAAACTGTCGGGACGGTCGTGGGTGGCAACTACAACGCTCACAAAAGGGGCGCCGGCCATAAAAGCTTCGCGCTCCTGCTTGCAATTGGGTGCCCCTGAAACTGGAATCCCGGCCGGTCCAAGTTGGTCGATTTCCGGTAAGCCATCACCACGCAAATGCTCTCCAATCTTCGATCCCAACACCTGCCAGATGCGGCAGGCATAGTCGGCGGCCGTCAGACCATTTTCAGCCAGACTCAATTCAACTAGGCCCAGAGGCAGCCGATGCAGCCGCACCAGAGATAAAGCACGTTGATATATTCGACCGGTCGCAGAATCGCGGGCCGACACGGCCGGCAGGGGTTTGCTGATTTCTACTTCCTGGATCATGAAGGGACTGAAGTTTGGCATTTCGACACGAAAATTAGTTTTTTTATTTGCCGGCAGTCTCCCGACTCCACTGCCTTCCGCATCAGCCGGTGCTCCGTCGCTGTCGCCCGCCGGCAATTTTACCTGCCAGATAACCGCATGTGGTAAACAACAGGCCTGCAATGATAGATCCCGTCCGCTCTACACCCGTTGGATCACAGTGCACAAGAGTATCTTTAAGGCCACGCAAAGCCCCTTGCGGCAGTGTTTTGAAGGTGTATGCCCGTTCGGAAGCCAATCCATCTTTAGTACCTACCGATCGTGTAACCAAAGCTTTAGATAAACCTTCAGAATAGCAGCGTGAAAGAAAATAAGGCCAGCTTGCGCGGCTTGCGGGAACTCGGTGGTGGACACAGGCCGAAGGCTTATACAGGAGCACGCTGTTCGGCCAATACTGGCTGAGTCTGACGCAGAGCTCCGTCTCTTCACAGCCAAGCGGTCTGGTACCCACCCGCCCGATATCACGACGAAATTTGCCGATCGCCTCAAACACCTCTCGCCGAAACGACATGTTACAACCAATAAAATTTCTTATGGGTGCGGTCTTGCGCGGCATGCCTTGATAGGTGCAGCCGACCACCCAGTTGAACTCCTCGGGAAACCATGCCGGCCGGCTCTTGAGCCACATCGGTTTAACTGTCCCGCCAACGCCGAGTACCATCGGGTCTTGATAACCGGCACTCAGTTCTTGCAGCCAGTCGGGCGCAGCAACGGCGTCATCATCCAGAAAGGCGATCACTGTGCCCCTGGCTGCATCTATTCCGCTATTTCGAGCTCCAGATAGGCCTCGGTATTCATCATTTTCGATTGCCGCCACTCCAGACACATGGGCGCGCAATCGCTCAAGCATAATCGGATTATGATCGACGATGACGATAATTTCCTTTGGTGAAATGCTCTGCTGTTTCACCGAATCTACTGCCAGGAGAAAATCATCCCAACGTTGCTCGGTATATACGCATATCACAACGGAGATGTCTATCAAAGTATCTTTCCTATCAGCTCGTATCCTATCTGCCGTCATTAATATTTCTGATCTATTAGACCGCACCTTCACGATTCCGGCGGTATCTTTCCTTCAGTATCGTTTTGAGCACGAGCCATCCATCGGGTATCGTTTTGAGGTAGCTCTCTCCGTGCCTCCTTTCGGCCTCGAAACTCGGCACCTCTCTGATTTTGAGGTTTTCCTTAAGCGCTCTAATATTGATTTGGGTCTCGATATCAAATCCGTCCGCATCCAAATTCAGCTTTGGCAATGACCGTGCCTGGAAAGCATTATAGCCGTAGCACAGATCCGAGTAGTTTCCGCCAAAATTCAACGTTACGATCATCTTCAAACACCAGTTGCCCAAGCGTCGATACCATTCCAGATCGTCCGAACCTCCGCCTTTAATGAACCGAGATCCTTTGGCAAAGTCGGCACCGGCGAGCAAAGCACCCACGAAGAGCGGGATCTCTGCCGGATCATGTGACCCATCAGCATCAAACATGACAATGATATCTCCCTTAGCTGCAGCAAAGCCACTCCTAAGGGCCGCGCCTTTGCCCGGCTTCTTTTCAATTATAATGTGAATATCCGGACGTAATTTTCGCGCCAGCTTCACAGTTCCGTCGGTGGAAAGACCATCTACCAGGATTAACTCATAAACCCAAGGTGGTATTAGAGGTAACACATAAGGCAGGTTTTTGGCTTCGTTAAGCGTCGGTATCACTACACTTACATTGTGTCGGTCAAGCGCTCGGAAGTACCCTGGATTGTTCTCTTTTTGATCCGCTGCGCTGCGGACTCTGACAAATTTGCCGCCTCTGCGATCGATACCACTTCTCCGGTCAATGTTTTCCCCGTTATTTCTGCGCTCTTGACTGGTTCTACGATCCTTTCCCTGCCATACTTTTGCCGGACCCAAATGCTCATCTGCAGACGGCATGGCAAAACTCCTTTCATTTATTGATAGCCCAAATTGGATGTTCAATCGAAAGGGGAAAAGGAAAGTGGATCCTGAAGAAAAGCAAACAAGTCATTCTTTTTTACTTATACTATTCGGGCAATTTGCTTTTTAGCCAGCAAACAACTGATAGACAACATGTCTTAAATACAAATAACTTAGCCCCCTTCGAATCAGAACATTATTGATAGATGAAAAATCGCTTTTTGAAGGCTAAATATGCCCAAATAATGACTTGTATATCGAATAATGTTGACGGCCAACAGAGTTGATATTCAAATTAACGGCAGAGCAGCAGCAACGATGTTTCAGATATCTATATGCGGTTTGACTGTCGAGTATGCAATCAGACGCCGGTTTCGCCTTTGGCAGAGTCCCTTATATGTATTCGAGATGTATCAAGTACTATTTTGGAAGTTATTGAAGTTGGGATTATTCAAGCAATAAACGTGCAAGATTCAAGGCTGGATCAAAAAAAATTATAATTATATGATAACAAAAGGTTAGGCGGCAGCCTGAAATAGTTCAAAAAAAACTATGAAATAAATCGCCCAAAATTATGAAAATTTTTTCATAACACTATTTAATTGTATGTATTCAGGGAGGTGCCGGTGCCAAGTGAAGTCAAACATTTCATGCTTCAAGAATGCAACTGCGGCAATGCCACTTAAAGCAATAATGGTAAGGGCAATCGCTGGGTAAAACGCATACTCACATTGGTTTCTACTACTGAAGGTGGCAGAGTGTTTAAACTCTGCCACCTTACGGAGAATGCTTATTTTAAGGCACGGTTATTGAGCAGAGACTTCTATTGCGTCAAGATAGATATCGTCGCGGTTACCACTGGCGTCACAACGGAACCGGATCCGGGTCTGATTCGTTAAGGTGTATCCGGTAATGGTGACTGAATCAGAATAGAAACTGCCATTCTCAAACTCGTCACCCAGGTTCCATTCCTCAACAGTTGTGTAACTGCTGCCGCCATCAGTCGATATCTGCAGCCAAAAATCCTCATTGCTCCTATCCATACTGTAAGGATAATAGGAGAAATCGACTTTAACCCGCGAGTAGCCGGATAAGGCAAGATGGTTCGTGCTCACTACAGATGTGCTGGTATTGTCCTGGAGATTGATGGCATTGCTTCCCTGATAAGCTCGGGTCCCTCTTGTATAAAGCTTACAGTCAGTTCCGCCATCTACCCAGTTACCATAACCACCCTCAAAATCATCATATATGATCTGTGCCCAGTCAGAAGCAGCTTCAGTCACGGTGATGTCTAGCATACCAGTATCCGTGCCGCCATTGTCGTCAGAGACTTGAACCGTCCAGTTATTGGCGCCTATATCGCTGCTTGAAGGTGTACCGCTTAAGGTCCCGTTGGAAGCGACACTCAGCCATGCCGGGCCGCTGACCTTATTGTAGGTCAGTGTGTCACCGTCAGCATCTGTTGCAGTGCCTGCGATTGAACCGCTGTAAGCGACGCCCTCTGTTGCATCGGATTCGGTGATGGGATCAACAATGAATGTTGGCGCTGTGTTGCCGGATCCACCCATAGAGTATTCTACATGAAGCAAGGCAGCGCCGGAGCTGTCTCCATCATAAGCTTCAGCTGTGCGCGTACCGCTGCCGGTCACGATGACCACAATAGCATTGCCTGAATACCAGTCGCCGCGATCAACGACTTCCTGAATCACTGCACTCAGGTCAGGGGTACGCTGATTCTGCCCGGTTTCACCGACGGTGTTCCAGGCTGCAGGCGACCAGCTGGCACTCGCCGATGTGGTCGCACGGCTGGAAACATCGTAGCTGCTGATGCTGAATGCTTCGGCATTGCCGCTGTCCTGAGCATGAATTGTCAGGTTGGTTGAAACCGTATTGGTTTCATCACACTTAAACTGGATATAAGCTGTCTGAATCGTTGCACCATATGGAATATCTACGCCGGTAAAACGCATACCGATTATCTGTCCGTCACCGTTGTAACCCGAATCATCCACTATTTCCAGGTCGCTGCTGTCTGTATAGATGCTGCCGTCGGCTCCCTCCTCTATATCAGCCATGCTTGTACCGACTCGAACTTCCTCTGTCATCGTTGAACCCGGAATTGCTTCAGTCACCGTAATGTTCAGCACAGTTGTATCCGTGCCGCCATAGCCGTCAGAGACTTGAACCGTCCAGTTATTAGCGCCTATATCGCTGCTTGAAGGTGTACCGCTTAAAGTCCCGTTAGCGGCGACACTCAGCCATGCCGGGCCGCTGACCTTATTGTAGGTCAGTGTGTCACCGTCAGCATCTGTTGCGGTGCCTGCGATTGAACCGCTGTAAGCGACGCCCTCTGTTGCATCGGATTCGGTGATGGGATCAACAATGAATGTTGGCGCTGTGTTGCCGGATCCACCCATAGAGTATTCTACATGAAGCAAGGCAGCGCCGGAGCTGTCTCCATCATAAGCTTCAGCTGTGCGCGTACCGCTGCCGGTCACGATGACCACAATAGCATTGCCTGAATACCAGTCGCCGCGATCAACGACTTCCTGAATCACTGCACTCAGGTCAGGGGTACGCTGATTCTGCCCGGTTTCACCGACGGTGTTCCAGGCTGCAGGCGACCAGCTGGCACTCGCCGATGTGGTCGCACGGCTGGAAACATCGTAGCTGCTGGTGCTGAATGCTTCGGCATTGCCGCTGTCCTGAGCATGAATTGTCAGGTTGGTTGAAACCGTATTGGTTTCATCACACTTAAATTGGATATAAGCTGTCTGAATCGTTGCACCATATGGAATATCTACGCCGGTAAAACGCATACCGATTATCTGTCCGTCACCGTTGTAACCCGAATCATCCACAATTTCCAGGTCGCTGCTGTCTGTGTAGATGCTGCCGTCGGCTCCCTCCTCTATATCAGCCATACTTGTACCGACTCGAACTTCCTCTGTTATCGTTGAACCCGGTGCCAATGTTGTGAAGGACTCGGTAGAGTCGGCCCAGTATTCACCTGCGGAGTTTACCGCATAACTGCGATAGTAATACGTTGTGTCTTCGAGCAGATTATTGACGTTCATGCTGAAACCGACTGAAATAAAGCCCTGTGAATCAGCATTATCCCAGTTAGCTGGATTTGTGCCGCCATCATTGTCGCCCCAGTAAATAATCACTTCAGGGGTCTCACTGCCATCGTCAGTAACGATTCCATTTAAATTGGCGGAACCACTAGTAATATTTGTCGCGCTGGTGTTTGAAACAACTGGTGCCGTTATAACCGGTGAGCCGCTGGTAATGAAAATCGGAGATGAAACAGCTTCATCCCCGTCTGACTGACTGATACGGCAGTAGAAGTAATCTCCGGCAGCACTGCTTACTGTATCAGTAATATATGGGTGAGAAGAATCCGGATACCATGTGTTGATTACACCACCGTTTTTCAGTAGTTCAACCATAACTACATTTTCATAATCGGCGTCATTGGCCTCGATTAGGACACTGTTGCTGCCGCCCTCAATTTCCGAACCCATTGGCTGACCGTCCATCTCAAGGTATAGACCAAGATTTTTGTCCAGTGTTGAAAATATACGACGAGCCTTCATGGCATTATACAGGTCTGTGCGGGTAAGGTTATTTGCCAGAATCGCCATGCGGAAGTCAGTTTGGGTTCCCCAGTTTGTGCCGTGGTTGTCCTCTGCGCCGCCTGCCCCGATTTTCCAACCGCGGAGCAGAGCTTCATCGTAATGCCCCATGTTGCCGTCATCTGAGTGAAAGCCGTCATTATAGTAGTAGGTGTAGAAATCGTCATTTTTATTCCAGAGTTCCATTCCGACGAATTTGTCGGTTACTGTTCCATCATAGTGCTCAAAAGCGTTGGATTCACGGCCGGGGTGGTTGAAGAACGCGATGCATTCACAGCTTGACAGCCATGTAATAAGCTCGCTAAAAGTATTCGTTGACGATTGATATGCGGTGCAGTAGTTGTCAGCGTACGTTACTGTAACGTGTCCATGTGTGCCACTTGACCATTCAAAGCCCCAGAAGGCGGTGAATACGCCGTCCTGATTGTATGCATCTGCGGCATTCTTAATCATGGCGTATTCCGTTGATGTTGTATCCTCGGCATGGTCTGCTGTGCTGAAGAAATCCAGCCCGGCTGTGTTTTTGGCGTAGCTGTAAGCCTGGTCTGGAGATCCGCTTCCATCTGAGACAGTAGTGTGGTTATGCAGATGACCATAATAAATATTCCAACTGTTGATATATGACCCGGCCATGGCGCTCGAGGCTGTAAGAACCAGCGCTGCGAGCAGCAACACAAATAGCTCAATGCTTGATTTTGACATATTTACCCCCTCGTTAAAGGTTAAAAGTAAATAAGAACTTGCTTTTTCAAAGCGAATGAATCTAAAGTGCTGAAATGTATATCGGCATCAGATGCAGCTCAATATATTGAGGCGTCAATTAAACGGAACCAATAGCCAACCTGATAACAGAAGCAGCCTTGATTGGTTGATAAGAACTTCCTTTTTCTGATGAGGAGAATAAGGTTGAGTTGATAAGAACTTCCTTTTTCGATGAGGAGAATAAGGGAATCGGGCTTGTATGTCATGTGTAACTTCCACATGCCACAGTGTGTATGGCGTCTTAGTGCCGAATGACTCGATGAGACGGGTGTAAAGGCAGCCGTATTTTGGGCGGCTATGTGATGATTGGGCGGTCGAGAAAGCCAAAATGGACAGTATCATGACACACCTCAGCACTTAACTATAGCTGGTAGTTAAAAGAATCAGTCTGAAATGATTCAGGATACTCCACATCAGCATAGAGATAGTCATCAGATGGAGTAAGCTGAGAGATTTGAATTAACTATATGAATGCTCGGTGAGGGCGCCTTGGCTTTCGGAGGAGGTCTGGGCTTCAAATCCAATAAACCAAGATACTTGAGACTCTTCTTTACGATTTCCGGATCCTCTATAAAAGATACGATACCCATCGTGCCCCTGCAGCTGGCCCACGTCGGAGGATCAAGCTCGTTTACTTTTTGAATAAGGCGAGCCCGATTTTTTTTTGTGCTTGCTAGTTTATCCATCCAATTCGAGGATCGAGGTCATCGGGCCGTCTTGATCCTGCCTTTTGCGTTTATCGCGGAGGATTATCGCTCAGGAAGGTAAAGAAGCATTTACCGAGTATGACAATGTAGGAAGGATCTCCATAGATGGGGCAAATAATGAAATTGTCCACCAATATGATGATCCCACGGCTACAGCGGCATCCTTCTATGCTCCGGTTCAAATAGATTATCCAACATACACCCGAAAACTATACTATGACAACCTCCAGCGATTGATACGAACAATTGACATCCTGGATACGGGTACAAGCGACACAGCCAGCTATATATTCGATGCTGCCGGAAACCTGATTTCAGAGGTAAAGGAGAAGTAGATAAGAACTTGCTTTTTCAAAGCGAAGGAATCGGAAGTCCTGAGATGTATATCTGCGTCAGCTGCAGCACGACATGTCGAAGCATCATTTTAACGAATTAAATTGCCAACCTGATAACAGAAGCAGCCTTGATTGTCAATATTGATTTTTTGAGGCGGAAATGAGGACTAAAAGCACCGTTATATCGTCCTTAGTCGGTCAGTTTTCATGTGAAAACTGTCCGATTAAGAACGCTGGCCTAAAGATCCTGTCGTTAGATCCTGAGGTTCTCGAAGGGAGCCTGTCGATGGGTTGATTCCAAAAATTGGTGTTCTCGCAATCCAACCTATCAGCATTGCCGAATGGCGTTATCACCTCCAGAAGCTAAGATGTATATAAGGTCTATTTGCACGAACCATTTTTCGTCGAATCTCTTAATAGAGCAGTTTTGGCGGAAAACCAGTCGATTAAGGCCAATCTAGAGACGTCATTAGGACATTTTCTTTCATTGTCAATCACTTGGCGTGGCCCGACCCCATAGCCCGGGCGCGAAACTAATATTGCCGCCGCTCAAGACCGCGTCCACGGCAAGTCCATACATCATCACCCCCTGTGTGGCGTAGCCTTCTCGAAGCGCTTAGATATTAATGATGGTCAAGTCGAACAAGTACTTGACGTCGGCGAAATTATCTATTGGATCTTCTCGGATCAGTTCTTCTATTAACGCCAGATCATTTATCCTGATTTCTTCATTATCGAACATGCCGAGATTCTCCCGTATGCACTGTTCAAAATCAAGACTATAAAACTTCACTGAATAATTGCTCCAACCTGGGGACGTAAGCATATCATACCCAGCCGCCCTGACAGATTGTAGATGAGATTGAGATAGATTGACTTAAGGATGCCCATCCTTTGACTAATTTGGCATGGAATTTGCCTAATCAAAGGGCAGACAGTAAAGATATTGCGAACTTGTTCAGCGATGATAGCCCGCGACGCTCAAAGCCGGCGTTTAGATTTTAAGAAAAGTAATTTCTCAGTAATTTTCAATTTTTCAAGCCCATTAAAACCATGCTTCTACCGTCACTAACAATAACTGGTTCGTTGGGATCGGACCAAACATAATGCACGATAATTGCGGCACCCCTGAAGTGCAATAAGCTGTATTTTTCCTTAGTTATGTTGACCACTATTTTTATCTCGGTGGACTTTCCATATAGCTTTCGTGAATATAGGCCGATTTAAGGTTTTAGCTGAAATGACCTTGCTTGAGGAGCCTTGACCCGGCGCTTCATATGAAAACCAAAGTAATGAAAAAAGGTGAATAAAATGAAACTTAAAAAACATCAAAAAGCTTTTTTACCTGTCTTTTTACTTGTTTTTTTTATCTTACCATCAACCACATGGGCAGCGACCTTCACTGTCACCAATGTTTCACAATTCCAGGACGCTCTCGACGCGGCATCAGATAATGGTGCCAATGATACCATTATCGTTGTCGCAGGAACCTACAATGTAGCAACGACGCTAACTTATACTTCGGCAGAGAATTTTTCTCTAACCATAGAAGGCGAAGGGATCGGTTCAACTATCCTTGACGGTGGAGATACAACACAGAATTTGTACATACGAACTACAGGCCCTGATGATGATGTTACCATTACCATAGGAAACATAACCTTCCAGAATGGCAGCGCTCCTGCTCCTGGTAATGGAGGTGGATTACGTGTTGAGGTGGGCTCAGCAAACATAACCATCGAAGACTCGGAATTCAATAATAATTTCGCTGAAGGTGAACCTGGACCTGATGACACTATTAATGGTGGTATGGGCGGTGGAGTTTCGGCTGGCTGTTCTGATGGCTCAATAATTCTCAGGGGTAACACCCTCAGTGATAATTCTGCCACCAATGTCGGCGGTGGCGTCGCACTCTGGACCGACAGCGGTACAATAACCATTACAGACAGTAGTTTCAGCGACAATACTATAACCACTCACGGCGCTGGCTTGCCGTGTTGTGATGGCGGTGGAGTTTCGGCACAAACCATCAACGGAGAAATAACCTTGTCGGGAAACGATTTCACCAGCAATTCTTCAGGGGATGATGGTGGCGGTGCATTTACTTACGCTACGGGAGCCGGCGCAATAATCAGGGTTACTGACGGGAACACGTTTACGAATAACGAATCCCCTTTAGGGGGAGGCGGTTTCTATAGCAGATTGACTGCCGAAGGAACCTTGACAGTCATGAACAATACCTTCACCGAAAATCGTGCAGGTGAAGGCGGCGGCGGCGGAGCTCACGTGGAGGTGGCGGCTGGTTCGGCTAGTATCGTAGACAATATTTTCAATCGTAATGAAGCCCTGGGACCATACGGCGATGGCGGCGGTATCTGGATCGATGCCGCAGGTGCCGCTCTAACTATCACCGGCAGCATTTTTACGGAGAATAGTGCCAGTCAAAACGGTGGTGGAGCCAATCTTTTCTCCGATGCCGGAAGCATTGACTTGGCAAATAACCGCTTTGATAGGAATACTGCCGTCAATGTCGGTGGTGGTATTTCAATCGCCACTGCTACTGGAGAACTGATCTTCAGGAACGACACGATCTATGGTAACTCCGCCGCTGATGGCGGTGGTATCAGTTTCTATTCCGACCATCCGCATGCCCCAACATTAAATATATTCAATGATATAATCTGGAATAACACGCCACAAGGTATCTTAGCGTTAGACAGCGGTACGGTTGACGTTACGTATTCCGATATACAAGATGGATTGCCTGGAGTTGGCAACATTAATACAGATCCATTTTTTGTAGATGTCGCTGATGGAGATTATCACCTCAGAGGCAGCAGCGCTTGCATCGGTGCTGGAACGACCGTTGGCGCGCCGGCCACAGATTTGGAAGGGAATCCTCGTCCGAATCCGCCAGGTTCAAATCCCGACATGGGTGCCTATGAAAACATTGGATTGACTGCGGAAGTGCAGTGGGCCGTAACCTATGGCGGGGGCGATTGGGAAGAGGCCCGGTCCATCCAGCAGACCATAGATGGTGGATACATCGTGGCCGGCCGAACGCTTTCCTTTGGTGCCGGCAGTTTTGCTATCTGGGTATTGAAGCTCAGTCACGATGGAACCATTGATTGGCAGAATACCTATGGCGGGAGTAATAATGAAGAGGCCTACTGCATTCAGCAGACGTCAGATGGTGGATACATCGTGGCCGGCCAAGCTTATTCTTTGGTTACGCGCAGTTGCGACTTTTGGGTATTGAAGCTCAACTCCGATGGGAGTGTGGCCTGGGAGTATACCTACGGCGGCAGTAATCATGACTACGCCTCTTCCATCCAGCAGACCTCAGACGGTGGATACATAGTGGCAGGTCCGGGTGATTCAATTGCTACAGGCAGCTTTGATCTCTGGGTATTGAAGCTTAATTCCGAGGGAACCGTTGTCTGGGAGAAGACTTATGGCGGGAAAAGAAGTGAAGAGCGCTTTTCTATCCAGCAGACGAGAGATGGTGGATATATCGTCACAGGTCCAAGTACTTCCTTTGGTTCCGGCCGCGGAGATTTCCGAGTATTGAAGCTCAATTCTAAAGGAAAGGTCGGCATGATTAAGACTGGCACGTGGCAGAAGACCTATAATGATGGTCTAAAGGGCTTAAATGTCGCCTCTTCCATCCGGCAGACCACAGATGGTGGATACATCCTGGCAGGTCGGACCGTTCCCTTTGGTGCCGGCGATTCTGATATCTGGGTATTGAAGCTCAACCAAGATGGAAATATCGCTTGGAAGAAGGCCTATGGCGGGAGTAATGATGAAGATGCCTTATCCATCCAGCAGACCACAGATGGTGGATACATCGTGGCAGGTCTAACTCATTCCTTTGGTGCCGGCGGATCTGATATCTGGGTATTGAAGCTCGACCCTGATGGAACCATTGCCTGGGAGAAGACATATGGCGAGAGCAACGGAGAAAGCGCCTCTTCCATCCAGCAGACCTCAGATGGTGGCTATATCGTGGCAGGCCGGACCCGCTCTTTTGGTGCGGGTAGCTCTGATATCTTGGTAATGAAGCTTAATGCAGATGGAGAAATTCCGGATTGCAGATTCATGGGCACCAGTGAGGCAACTGTTTCAGGAAGAATTATTGCATTTCGAGATACCCGTGCAGCTATCAGGGACTTGTCTACCACGATTTCCGATACAGGCGTCGCCCCTGAAGAAACGGAGGCCGAGACGTCTGTCATTTGTCCAGGCGAATTCTCCATGTAATCCTCGTGCGAAAGAATTGCTTTGCGTTTCTAGCCGAATTGGCCCTGCCCGAAAAAGCCATAAAGAAGGATATTTAATACGATACGACTTCTATCAAAATGAGAGACCGTGGCTAACTCAGCCTATCATTTTGATAGACAACTGGCAGCTTTCCCATTCAAATAAATCTCCAAATGCTTATGAATTCGAACACTTAATTTTATTCTTCTATTTTGGTACAGATTTGGCTTTATGAGAACTCTAAAGATGGAAGAGGGTTTCCTCTACCCGTGAGAAACAAATTTTATCTATTAAGGAGAGAAAAAAATGAGAGCAAACCGACCAAAATGGCAAACCACCAAAAAAAGTAAATTCTCCGCGCCTCGGTGCTTGCAGTTGGTCATGATGTTCTGTCTTGTCAGCACCTTTTGCATCGCCGCCATGGTTTTAATCCCAACGCTCGCGGAGGCTGAGACCCTTCATGAAGGTGAGACGCTAGAAGGTTGCGAAACCTGGACGCTTGATGGCAGTCCTCACATAATTACAGGAAGGGTGACGGTCCCTCCAGGTATCAGCCTGTACATAGAACCCGGGGTGAGGGTACAGCTTAATGAAGATGCAGAGATCCGGATAAGGGGCGGCAAATTGATTGCGAAAGGGACTTCCGATCAGCCTATCACCTTCACCAGGAACGATGCCGGAGATCGGAGATGGGGTTCTCTTTACTTCCTTCCTGGTCGTGATCTTGAGACTGGCGAGATCGTTCCTGGATCTGGTGCCCTGGAGTATTGCACGATAGAACATGCGAGTATAGGTCTTGAGATCACCGGTGGTATGCCCACTATTCGAAACTGCACCATACAACATAACGACATTGGCATCCTAGTCGAATTTGCGGTTAACCCGACACTCCTTACAACGCCTGCGAGGGCCAGCACGATACAGAACAACACCAGTGCAGGCATTTATTTCTTTGCGTGCACTCGTCCAAGGGTCGAAAATCAGACCCTATTAGGAAACGGCAGCGATCTTGGGGGGTCGATGGGCGATTCTGGTGCAATCCTAATGAGAGATGTGGGAGAGTTCACCATTGGGGGGAATGACATCAGGGACAACACGTGGCCATTGAGCATCGGTATGGGCGCCTATCCCAGCGAAGACACGGAGATCCCAGATGACGGGAACACCAACAATGGGATCCAGGTCACTGGTGACGACACTGATATCGAGAACCCTTCCGAAGGTCCTCGTACCCCTACAGATGTTATCTGGTATGATTTGGGCCTTCCTTACATTGTAACGAATCATTTATCAGGAATTCATGGCCTGACAACCGTATTTGAAGATACCAGTCTGACAATTGATCCTGGGGTGAGAGTCGAGTTTGGAGACCGGGAATCTTCAACGAGTTTGAACATTCGTGGTATCTTGACGGCTATTGGAGAGGTTGGTAAAGAGATTGTCTTTACGGGGCGCGATTTAATTGGTTGGGGGGGGCTCTCGTTTGAGCCCGACTCATCTGGTCACCTGGAATATTGCATCATAGAACATGCTACCGATCCTGCAGGTCAGGGGATTCATGCATGGGCTGCTTCCCTTACGCTTTTGAACAGCACAATCACCGAATGCCAGCACGGCGTCTATTTGGAATCAGGCTCCACCGCCGAGCTGCGAAACAACAACATAGTCCACAATAGGGGCTACGGTGTCTATCTTACCGGTGGCTCCGTGCCTGACTTTGGGCACAATCGCTTCCAGTGGAATGCAATTTACGGCAATGGCCATGACCATAGTCTAACTGAGACGACGAACTGGGATCTTGTAAATTATCAATCCGATGATATAGAGGCCCCGTATGTCTACTGGGGGACGACGCTGCATGGGGAGATTGAGGATATGATCTACCATCAATCGGATGACGTTACCAGGGGGACAGTAAATTTCTGCCCCTGGATGGATGAGGACCTTAGTGGATTGGTCTTAGAACCTCACTGTCCTCCCGACGTTGATGATGACGGTATTTTAGATGATGGAGATGCCAGCGGAACGGTGGGCGACAATCCATGTACTGGCGGTTACACAGAAGATTGTGATGATAACTGCCCGGATGTACCAAATCCAGATCAAATCGATATTGATCGTGATGGCATCGGTGATGCCTGTGATGACGACATTGATGTGGCGGACACCGATGTGGACATCCGGTGGGGGAAGGGATCAGATCCTTGGAACAGTCCTGCTATTTGGCTTGACAACGAATGCAACGGTTGGTGGAGACCGGGTGACAGGTTACCGTCAAAAAATGAAGGGGTGAGACCCGCGCGGGTGCACCGTATTTATGCCCTGTTCCGGAATCGCAGTGTAGATACTGCATTTAATATCAGAGCAGATTTCTATGTGATTGGGGCGGGGAAGGGAGATATTGACCCAAACCGCGATGGAGATATATCTGACCGAAATCCCCGCCATGGCTGGCGCCGGGTTGAATCTCCAACCTATGTTGTTGAAGACCCTTTACTGTTTCCGGGAGTCAGAGACATTACGCCGCACGATGGCATGGTGGATGAATTGGCGGGAGGGGATTGGGCACTGGTTTACGCGGAGTGGGAAACACCGGAGATAATTCCCTTTGTTCATTCCGCCGCGGTAGCTTTAACGCCCAAGAACACTGATGTTATGCCGGGCAACAACATCGCACAAGAGAACGAAATATGGTTCAGCAACGACTGCTTGGGTGTAAGGCCATCCTTGCAGCCTAAAATACCATAGGTGTTACTGGTGAACTGGGTGTACTGGGTGTACTGGGTGTACTGGGATCGGACCAAGACAAAGCGCCGGTAATTAAGGCGTGAGCTTAAAAACAAGGCCGTTTTTCGGCCTTAGAACGTTCTTTTTACCATCAAAAAGATAATTATAAGGGGAAAAGCCTGATCTATTTATTTCAGGAGATGCCTTTTTTCTTAAACCGTCCTTTTCGGTGTCATAAACACTACCCAATGCCTAAAATGGGAGACTATTTTTAGCGTTAATCCCTAGTTAACTGGCATTCAGCGTGGCCCGGACCCATAGCTACGTTGACTGCCTCTAAGACGGATGAAGGCAAGAAAAAGCCAAAGGAATAAAAACAGCGGTCGATTGTTCTAATTGTTATTAGACACGGATTTTCGCGGATAAATGAATTTTAAATGGCCCACGCTATTCTGGCACATTTTATGCACCTTTAAAGTGGTAAAATCGTGGAAAAATCTTAGAATCATTCGAATAAGTGAGGTGGGCCATGGTTAACGTGATTGAATATGGCGACAATATCGGAACCCTCAAAAATGTCTTCTGGGACCGGCAAGATGCAATTAATTTTGCCCAAAAAATTATTTTCCTGTCAGAGAATAAATACGAATGTATTGGACAATATGAATGGTACTGCCAGGAAAAACAAGAGTACATTAAAGTTGAGGTGCAATAAATAAATGGATTCAACATTCAGCCTCTCCAAATGGACGTGTTTCCATTCTATTTATCGTGTCGGTGTCTGGCTGATTTGATGGTCGCTCACCGGTTTGCCTTAGGCTTTCCCCCAAAAAAATTTCTTGCCGGATGCCACGAACCTCGCAGCGGTGCCTTGGGCATGAGTGTCAAAATCATGGATCATGGCGCCCGGGTATATTGCATGTCTCGATACAAGCGTGGCAACGTGCGGATCGACATGGATACCTTCACTAAAACGATAAAATAGCTGCTGAAATTGAAATAGCAATCGTTGACAGGACATCGCAGCCACGTGCCTGCTGAAGTACGTATCAGGCCGAACAACTACATCTTTAGTTAAGATAGATGTATTTACCTCTCCTTTAGAATCTTAGAGCATCAATGGAGGAATAGGATGGTTACGAATACAGTTAGAATAGATTGCCCTATCGGCCGTCTTATCGGAAAGCCGGTCAAGGACGTCGAGAAATGGCTTAAGGCACAGGGGTTGAATATCTCCAATAAGTCGGAAGTTACGGTCTGTGATCAAAATTATATCAAGTGGAAGGACTTCGGGTTTGTTGGGTGCGTGAAAAATGGAGTGGTGGATTGTATCTGGCTCCACCTTGTTCCCAAAGAAGGCAAAAAGCCTTTCCTGCTACCCTTTTGTGAAAAAGTGAGCAAAAAGGACAGCATGGAGTATGTCGAACAGATTCTCGGGAAGCCTCTAATAAAAAGTAAAAGAACGGATCTAGATAGAATATTTCGCGGTATACCTTTCCCAATTTATCCATTTTTGTGTTATCAGGGAAACCAATATTTCGTTCACTTTGAATTCACGGAAGAAGGTAAATCCATAAGCACGGTAACTTTTCAGGGCGGAGATCCCACACCCAAAGGAAGCCGCATATCGCCATTCACTTCTGAAGCTGACCTTGAGATCACCAGTGGTGAGAGCTTCCGGCTCAAAAAAGGAGAGACTGCGAAGTTGAAAAATGTCGATTTCAGAATAAGGAATGAAGGCGTCGGAAAGGTAATATATAGAGAACCTTTTGGCGAATATTACTACGTAGATCTCCACCTCAAATTGAAGTCTGAGGAAGAAGTTGTCGAGTTGAGTATGTCTACCACCGTAGGTGTAAGGAAAGGAGATCATTTACGATCGAGGGTTTAAATATCGAAATACTTAACGCTTCCCCATACCATGGACAATCTGTACATCTGGTAGTGATGGCTGATTATGAGTTTCCCAGGGAATAGAATTTCCAATATACCGTTGCCTGGATCCATTTTTCAACGCCTATCTTTTCGGACAGGTTCTGTCGGATATTGGGCATTAGTCGCGCTGGACGGAGTTTTTTCCTTTCATTCAGGACTAACTGGAACATAGCTGCCGTTTGAGGATTTGGGGACGAGGATGAAATTATAAAAAAATACTCAGACGAAGGATTTTGGTGGGAAGAGTTCTAACTATTAAAATATGTTGCTAAGGTTTTATAATCGTATTTATTTTTAAAAGATTAGACAGAAAGTGATAATTTCATGCCCGTCCCCAACCCTAAAGATTTTCCGGATAGGCTGCATCTTTGTGTTGCCATGGTATACCTCCGTGTTACTGAAATAGTGCTCGTAGTTGTTATTTTTTTGCCCTTTAAAGAGTTGGATTTATGAACTTTTGTGGCAATCCCGCTGAAAGTGAAATTCACCAAAAATAGCGCGATGCTCACGCAGAAATTATATCGGGATGATCTAAATTATTGTCTTTGTGTTCGTGGTTGGATTTTGTTTTTGGCTCCGGCATTAAGCCGGAGCCGCGCCCGGATTCAGTCTGGTACATACAATTTTTTAATGCATTTTAGGGATTACATTTTACTTCAGCTTCATCCGTTCGGATCTCTGCGTCGACCGCAGTTTCGGCTTCAACCGCCTGTTGGACCATATCATGGCTGTCAGCAGTCTCATCTATGACAGCCGAGTTTTTGATTATGGCAGAGGGGATTTCTTTATTGGTCGAAGCGACTTCCATCGTCATATCTAAATTCATTGTCTGTACCAGTTCACCCACACATATCCTCTCGTCCAAGCCAATCTCGTCCGGTGGTCTTCCGTAATGGTGCGGGTCCCGATCCATGCCACCTCTTAAATCGCAAAGTTCTCTTGCCATGCGGCACTCAAATCCCGCACCTGCCCAGTCGTCAGGGCTCAGGCCCGGAGGATCCAGCTCGAACAGAACCTTTCCTCCCGCAGTGTTCACCCAGGCCCGGAACGGATAAGGTCTACGCCAGAATACGTCATCTGCATCTGCATCGAGTACAATATTGAAGTTCCCGAAATTCCCAGGGCCGGAAGTGGGCTCGAGGATGTATACGTCCAGGTCGTCATCCAGGATCTCGTATCCATCTTCATCTCCACACCATCTCGTGCCACCATCAAGGTACAGCTTTCCGTGCAATCCGAAACCTTCACCGAAATTTCCAGCACAACACTGGTTTCGGTTTTCAAAATCGAACGGCTCGGTTGTACCGCTCAGTCGTTCTACACTCTCAATGCCGCCGAGCAACTCCAGACCGCCGCCGAATATCAGTCCATCATCTGTGGCACCCAGTGGGCCCAGTGAGAAGTCGGCCACCGGGGCGTCAGAAATATCCTCGACTTGCAATGACGGGAGGCTGATCGGATATACGCAGAGAAGCCCGCTATCGCCCGCGGCCATGCAATGGTCCCGGTCTGTACTGTCGGTGTCGATCGCACCTAAAAACATCAATGTGTGACCGAACCAGTTAATGGAAAAATCCCAACCCGTAAAAACATGAAACAGAGCAGTGAGTCCGAGAGCGCATAACATCGCTTTCCATTTTTCCACATCAGAGCTGATCGAGCTTTCTACGATCAGTGCGCCGTCACAGGGGCAACCGGAAAGATCATACCACTCCGGATCAATCAAAGAGCCATCGGCCGGATAATACTCCTCTGGATCACCTACATGTAGGGAGCTATATACACTGGCATCTATGGATATATCGATATTGCAGGGACCGAACTCGGCCTCGATGTGGGCGCCGACTGTTGCGCTCCCATCTGCGGGGTGCCACGTGCCTTCACTGGCGCTGCGTACGCGAAAATCCTCTTGCTCCTGCACGCCCTCGATCAGTCTGTTTACCACAGATTCGACCAATAAGTCCCGATGGAGAAACAGGCTCCACAGGTTGCTGCTGTCACCGCTCGGGGCAATACGACCGTCATAGAAATCGCGCCACATTTCCACATCCATCTCGACACTCTCGCTGCCATCGCCTTCCGCAGGAGCATACTCAAACCTGATAGCGAATCTTTGTTCGTCATCAGAAACGGTAATTCCCCGGCCGATTACATCATAGCCCTCCAACATCGAGGTGAACATGCCCATATTGAGCGGTGCACAGGCCGTAGTCTTATTCCTGATTTCACGACCAACCGGTATCTCGAACTCCGATGGCAAGACGATGATGCTATAGAGCTCCAAGCAAAGCGACTCGCCATTGATGGTGATCGTTAGAACTAGATCCAGATCCACAGGATCCTCGTGCTCGTCATTGCAGTGAGACCTATCCATGCAAGCTTCAGTCTTGGCACGAACGGTCATCGGTACACGAATATCTACATGGGCAGTGAAAATTTCTTCATCCCCGACTCTTATTGATCGTGATGAGCGAAGCGATCCCCGCTGAGCTCGAAATTGGTCTGTATCCCCTCGCCGCAATAAAAAGTCATCGATCAACGAGCCGTGGAAGTGGTCCACTATGAACTCACTTCCTCCCACATCCATCGGACAAATCCCCATCGCTAACATACTTTCCCCGATGAACTGCGAAAACCGCTGGCCGTCTAGCTGGATTTCCATATAATTGGCTGAAGCCACCATCGGTACGAGAAAAATAATAGCAGCGAGCCATAAAGGAAGCCATTTTTGATTGGCAGCGATATTCGTCAGTCCTGGTAAGCTTCTTTTTAGGATTTGCCGATTCGTTTCCCTTTGGGAACTCGATTTGAGTTTTAGTTGCTCTTTCATGACAACCTCCTCTTACTGTTTGATTGTTTGGATTGTGCTGCTTTATTCGCAAGTGCTCCACGAAGCGCAGCCGCCACTCTGCTCGAGCTAGCTTGTCATGGCAGCAGTCGTCGCATGAATCACATGGAGGATTACGCCATCAATCTTCCGAACCGCGTTCTCCGCAATGTTCCGAATCGCTGCCGATACAAGCCCGCATTTGAAATTCCGGTGGCCAATCACGCAGTTCTGCCCAGCCGGCACCACAGTCATATATGCGATCAACGTCGGTGGTCTCGATGAAGTTCACATCCCAGCCCGTCTGTTGAAAGAAAAATCGCAAATGATAGCCCTCGTCATCGCATTGATAGTACCGCGAGCCGGGCGTATGCGGAGTTGTATTGAATACTTGCCAGAAAAATTCCCAACGACCTATATGAACCTTGGGTGGGGTGTACCAAACACCTGGCAATAGGGCCCCCACGATTGTCGGGTCTCGCAGCGTTACGTCCCAGTCGTAGGCCAGGCTCCACATCTTCAACGGTCTTCCATCGATGCCGACCGATTCATCATCACCCCCATGGCCTACCACATTTAGAACCTTAAGCCGCTCCCGCATCCAGGGCTCCTTGAATTCCTCGTCTGGCCAGAAACGTCGCAGGTATCCTCCGGTGATGGGGTGCGATGTCTCACAGCCGTATGGGAATATATCAATCGGCCTTTCTTCAGCTCCCCAGATGATATGAGAACAGGTATGGAGCTCGGGAGTTTCGCTGGTTGACGGCCCGGTTACGGCAGAACTATGCACATCAATGGCATCTCCCATCCCGATGTAGATTTGAAACGTTGCCCACCGGGTTCTGAGCAACAATTCTTTTGCAAGACGGGCAACAGCGACACCGCCTCTGCTGTAGCCGACAAACCAAGCACGTTCGACGTTTTCGAAATCATCCGTTTGGTCCGCCAGATAGTCCACCCAGGCAGCTATTTGGCGCTGTCTGCGATCTTCATCTTCTTCTGTATCTCTGAAGATCTCGGCTTTATTGATCCCGTGGCGCGGTACGATTAAAAGCAAGGTATCGTCTTCGCTATATTTGGCCGGCGAGTACTCATATGACCTCTCCACGAGTTGCACCGCGAGCGAGTCTCGTTTGAGAGCGGTAGCGTGCATCCAAGAGTCCGGGACCGCAGTCTTTGGTTTGAAGTTGATACTCCACCTGTCATAAACACCTGTCGTACCCTGGCCCATGGGAAAACGCGTGGGTCCGAACAACGAAAATTCGAAATTGGGTGGCCAGGCTTGGCCGGATGTGATGAAAAAAATATTTTTGATATCGCTCGGATGCGGCTTGTGAGAAAGGTCGGGATAGTATTTTCGCCATATCATGCCATCTATGAATTCACCGGTTCCTTCGGGGCCCCAAAACTGACCAAAGTAAGTCGAAAGCTTCCAATAACAGTCCACCTCATGATCGGACCAACGGCTCGAAACTCCGGTGTCGGTACATCTCGGATTCTCTCCAAGCTGGGCTTCTCCGTCGGCGTCTCTATACCCGTCCGTCAGTCGAAGCGGGTCCTCCGTCGACACCGACCATATTACCAGGCGGTGCAAAGGTGACAGGGAACGCAACGGCTGCAAAGGGTCCTCATTCGGACCGCCATCGAGGTACAGGGAGATTCCTGATGCTTTTTCGAGAATCGAGTTGCTTGTGTAATTCTCGGCATGACTACTTGCCGCACACAAGAAAATACTGTTTATGGAGACGATGAATAATGCTGCTAGTAGGGCTCGGAAAGTCAGGTGTAGTGTTTTCATAATTTTTCCATCCTCAGAGATGCAAGGCTACAAGTTACTCTTTTCGACTAACTAGATAGAAGTGCCTCATTTTATCTGAGCTCTGCTACAGCGAAAACTATGCCAGTAAAGGTGCTTTGATCTATATGGCTGATATTACGCATATATTAAGGACAACTCTACTTTGAGGATGGTTGGCCATCTATCAAGATGATAGAACTACGAAGCCGGTTTCTCTCACATTGATCGTTGCACTGGAGGATTTAGTGCGTGAAATTAATCCTCCCTGAAATACAGGACAATCAGGGGCTGAATTTGTTTTTGAAATCCGAGGAATTTTGATAGCTCAAAAGGTTGGCATATTAACATTTTATGCTTCGCATCTATTGGCATTTTCGTTTGCAATTAAATTTAACTGTTGGTCTATAAACATTTAGGTAGATGGTGTGATTTCAACTCGGGGACAACGCTTAAATACAGGAATTTGTTGGTTGTCCCCAAGTTTTCAATTTATAATAGCCTAAAATTCTGCATAATAATCCAATTTGAGTCCAAAAATGCCAAGCCGAGCAGTAGAAAGTTTTCTATACAAAACCACTTCAAGATAATATACATTTGACTCGAAATCAAAAGTACCGGTAACCGGTATATGATGCAGCTGCACTAAATCTGAAGCAGGAAAGTCATCGCTATTAAAAGCAGCAATTCTTGTGGGAGTACCCGTTTCGAGATCCATTGATCTCAAATAGACCAAAATTCTGCTGGCATCACCGGGATCTACGAATGAGACGTACAATGTATCCCAATGGTAACGAGCGTCATTTAAATCAAACGGATTTGTGACATTATAACGAACGATTATTGTTCCGGTCACATCTGGTTTGAAATAAAGATAGGACAAGTTAGTTACAAAATCATCGATGTTCTCCTCATCAACCGTGCCGGCCGACCCAGCAGCCGTCCACGTCCATGCCAGAATTAATGATGGAAAAGCCGTTATGGAAATACCGACGATCAATAAGATTACTAACCAATTTTTCTTTTTCATTTTGAACTCCTTTCATTCTGAGTAATGAATTTTCGGCAATAATAAGTATGTTTAATAAGGTACGAGCATTCAGGAGTAATTCCTTTTGCTATTATTCTCCATTGAAGCGAAAATAATGCCAGTCCTGGTAAATGGGTCTATCTATATGGATTTATAATGATATATTGACTGGTGGGATAGGGGAGAGGCGGAACAGACTATCAATTTGATAGTGTTTTCAGATGATCTTTTTCAAATTGATAGAAACCTTGAAAGCATAGATGTTTAATTTGTAGGTGTTTTAACTGTAGTAAACTTCTAATGGACTTCAAGCTAATTCCTAATGGTCGAAGCCAAGAAAAAATTCAACACGAAAGCACCCCAGGCAAACTGATAAAAATGTTCAACGGAGGCAGGCGAAAGAACCCCGGTTGAACAGAAACAAAGGTTTAGTCCGTCGAGGCGGACGAAAACACGAAAGAGAAACGAATAGTACTATGAAATTCATGATTTCCATCTTTCGTGTTTTCGTAGTTTTTTATTTGTTGGATGAATAACTTTGACACACCGCGTCAGAGCCCGATGCTAATAACCAATAGCAGATAACGAATGACGAATAAATCCCTATTGTTTAATCCAACTAGCGCGGTAAAAATCTTCAACAGAATTCGATTCAATTGAGTCTAGGCGGCGATATTGTATTTACTGATCTTTCGGTAAAGCGTTGCTTCTCCGATGCCGAGCATCCGGGCGGCCCTTTTGCGGTTGTCGCGCGATTTTTCCAGTGCATTTCGTATGGCCGCCTTTTCATAAGCGGCCATGGTGTCATCGGTGAGACACGTGGAAGTCATAGAAGCACTGCCGGGAGGAACATGGATGCACGGGGGGAGGTCTTCAGGACGAATTTCATCTCCCTTACCGATAGCTATGGCTCTGCGTATTACGTTTTCCAGCTCCCGGACATTGCCTGGCCATTGATGGTTTTCCAGACAGAACCGGGCCTCCTGCGATAGTCTCCTTACGGGCGAATAATCGCCTCTGAAGCGCTCGATGAAACATCCGGCCAAGAGCGGAATATCGTCCTTGCGAACTCGTAATGGCGGCACCTCCATGCTGAAGACATTCAAGCGATAGAATAGGTCTTCGCGGAAATTTCCTTTAGTTATTTCATCGGGCAGATTGCGATTGGTTGCCGCCACAATTCTTACCTCTACCGAATGGCTCTGACTGCTCCCTACCGGCCGAACCTCCCTCTCTTGAATGGTCCGCAAAAGCTTTGCCTGAATATGTGGAGGAATTTCCCCGATTTCATCCAGAAAGAGTGTGCCCTTGTCGGCCGAACGGATGAGACCGACTGCGCTGGTATGCGCTCCGGTAAAAGCACCTTTGACATGGCCGAAAAGCTCGCTCTCCATGACTGTTTCGCTGATGGCGGCACAGTCAACCGGCACGAAGTTGCTTTTGGAAAATGGGCTGTGGCAGTGAATCGCCCTGGCAACGAGTTCTTTGCCTGTTCCGGTCTCGCCTTGAATCAGAACCGACGCATCCGACCCGGCCGCCTGAACGATCGCCTGTTTCAAGGCCAGAATGGGATTTGAATTGCCCACCAAATGGTCAAAACGGAACTGAATATCCACCTCTGCCTGCAGTTTGCGGTTCTCTTCCTTGAGCTGCCAGATACGGTGCAGTTGTTCAACCCGGGCACGCAACGCATCGACAGAAAATGGCTTTTCAATAAAGTCGACAGCTCCCAACCGCATTGCCTCGACGGCCTCCTGCACACCACCATGGCCGGTGACCATTATAGCCATGACCTGGGGATAGTGATCCTTTGTCTCCTGCAAAAGGGTGAGGCCGTCCATCGCCGGCATCTTCCAATCAATGAGTGCTGAATCGACCTTCTCCTCTTGCATCAGGGCGAGCGCCTCCCGGCCGGATGTCGCCGAGAGAATTCGGTATTTATCCCTTGCAAAAACCCTTTTGAGGGATTTAATTATTCGGGGATCATCATCGACTAAAAGTAAAGAAAAATTCGTACCTGAGTGATTCATGACACTTCACCCTTTCCAAGGCCGGCCTTTTCACATCAATCCGGCAACCAAACTCACCATTCCGGCCGCAGCGGAGAGCCGGAATCCAGAAAAGGCCTTGCGATTGCTGGATTCCCGTCTTCGCGGGAATAACAAAATGGCCGGTATTGGCCTGTTTATTGAATTGCCGGTCTAGAAACTCTAAACACATTCCACCTGTCCTTTATTTGTTCGCAACATAGCGTCGTACACGATTCGGTTGAGTTCCTCAGAGTCATAGGGTTTGACTGCAATGTCGCAAAAGCCATGGGTTTCGTAATTTGCCAGAACAGGATCATTTGAGTAACCACTCGAAGCGATGGCTTTGACGTGGGGATCAATTGTTTTAATTTTCGCCAGCGCCTCTCTTCCACCCTATCCAGCGGGTACCGTCAGGTCAAGCATGACCACATCAAAAGATCGACCGTGTTCTATGGCCGAGCTGTATTTCTGAACGGCCTCCTCACCCGTTTTAGCAACTTCTACCTCGTATCCTGACCGTGTAAGCGCTTGGCGGACACTGCCTAAAATAAGCTCTTTGTCATCCATCACGAGGACTTTACCATGACCGATCATCGGATCTGACTCAATAAATCCATCGGAATCCGCCAACGGTTTCTCTGTTGCTGGAAGGTAGATGTGGAAGGTGGTGCCTTTGCCGATCTGCGAGTTCGCCAAAATACGCCCTTTGTGTCGCTTGATTACCGAATAGGCGGTGGCAAGGCCCAGGCCGCTGCCTTTCTGTTTGGTGGTAAAATAAGGATCAAATATATTTGGCATATCCTGCGGTTTGATTCCAAGGCCTTCATCCTGAATGCATATACTAATATATCGTCCGGCGGGCAAAGTCGGGTGCCTCTCTTTATCATTATCCACATTTTCGGCTCCAATGTGTATAGTACCCCCTTCCGGCATAGCTTGTATGGCATTGATTACCAGGTTCTGGATAACCTGTGATATCTGGGCGGTATCCACCTCGGCGGGCCAGAGGTTCGAGGGCAGACAGAATTCAACGCCAACATTAGTACCCGAGAGTGCAAACTCGGCGGTGTCAACCAAAAGATCCGTGAGGGAAGCTACCTGCTTGATGGGAGCACCGCCTTTGGAGAAGGTAAGCAATTGCCGGGTGAGATCTTTGGCTTGCAAGGAGGCAGATTCGGCATCCATGAGCGCTTGAAACAGATCATCATCTGAGTCCATAAACTGTTTTGTCACCGAGAGATTGGTGAGTATTACGGTGAGCAGGTTGTTGAAATCATGAGCGATCCCGCCTGCCAGGACACTCAGGGATTCCAGTTTCATCGATTTTAACAGCTCGGCCTCCATTTTGCGCTTATCAGTTACGTCATGAAAAACCAGGACTGCGCCCACGATGCGATCCCCCAATCCCCTTATGGGCGCAGCGCTGTTAGCGACAATGCGCTCCTGCCCGTCCCTGGAAAGGAGCAGCGCATGATCGGATGGCCGTACTGGGCTTGCCATTATTAGAGCTTTCTCCGCCGGGCTCTCACACGGCTCCCGGGTCTGCTCATCGAGGATATTAAAAACCACCGGAAGATAACGTCCACGGGCCTCGTCCAGCGACCAGCCGGTGAGCTCTTCACTGGCCTCGTTCATGAGGACAATTTTGCCCCGGGTGTCGGTGGCGATCACCCCATCGGCGATTGAACGCAATGTAACAACAAGACGTTGTGATTCCTCCACCAGAGCTCTTTCCAGATTCTCCCGTTCAACAATTTCCGCTTCCAGTTCTACATTAGTCTTTGCCAGCTCTGATGTGCGTTCGATAACGCGAACTTCCAATTCGTCGCGAGCTTTGCGCAGCGCCGCCTCTGCCTGTTTACGTTCCGTTATATCATTGGCAACACACACAATCCCGGCCATGTTTTGCTCCTCATCCCAAAGAATTGAATTGGAAAAACTGACCGGTATATTTTTACCGCTATTTGCTTTGCAAACGAGATCGTAATTCCGGATCTCTTTACCCTGAAGAATCGAAGGCAATACCTTGACAGTGAAGTTCTCATCACTGAGAATATGATCGAGCGCTTTGCCTTTCAGATCGTTATGGCCATATTCTAGCAATTCGAGGGTTGCCCGGTTTGCAGTAATGATTGCTCCGCTATTGTCCACCAGTAGCAGACATTCACTCATGGTCGAAAGGATATTCTCAGCAGCAGTCGCAGGGGTTATCGCCAAAAATCTGTATCGCGCAGTAACGTAGACCAGTCCGGACGCCCAGATAAGTGCCAGAAAATCGGCCAATGGTGGTACATTGTACACGCCGAGCCGTCTCAATATTACATTTGACAGAGTGCCAACTAAAAGAGAAACTGAAGTAGTAATGAACAGGGCGCCTGCCTGTCTCTTTTTGAGCAGCTCCTTTGTCTTTCGATTAAAGATGAAAGTGAGAGATATGCCTATTGTCATAAATGAAATGTAGTACAGATAGAAGAGATACGGCCAAATTGACGTCGACCACACTCCTACCCATCCAAAGGATTGCAAACGGGATTCCGCCATCAATAGCCCTGACCACTGCAGATACAGAAAGAAGGCGGGCAGTGTTAGAATGAGGATTACGAAGCTTTTTGATTCACTCAATCGCTTTGTTTCGGTGAAAATGACAGTAAACCACAGGAAGAAAGCGCTGAAAGATATCCACCCGAAAGAAGAGATACTTTCAAAGAATTTGGCAGTATCTTTGGAGATCAGCGGATTTCGCACAACCATGATCCCAAAGCTCCACACACAAAAACTGAGAAGGAGGAGCGTACACACCTTGTTCAGCGTGGACCTTGGATTCCTGATGTACACGAATGCAGCCAGACCGAGATAAATAGTAAAACTGAAGCAATGAAGATATGACAGGTAATTCATGGCGTGGCCCCCTGTCTTTCAATTCATCCTCATCCCCGCGTTTTCTTATCCAGAATGGATGAAAGGTTGGAGTTGTTTATAAAAACTAAAGCAGGTATTTTATTTCTTTTAAGAGCAAGTGATATGCCATATCGAAGGCGTTTTGGCGGGAAATCGGCTTTACCAATAACCAATTGATAAAACTAGCTTTTTTATGCTTCACAGGCGTCGGCTGAGAGGAACACTTTACAGTCTTTTTAAGAAACTGCCAACGAAGTTGACGGTTTTGAACAGACCTGAAAAAGTTCCATTTGGTAGGGAGGTTTGGCGGTATAAACCAAATTGACATGAACGGCAAATAGGTTGACATTCGAGCAAGTAAGTCGCGGCAAGGCATTTAGAATCTGATTCTCAAGCAGAGAATTAATCGCCATCGGATATAGATAGTTCTCCGACCTTGAAATCATTTACGACTTTGAGTCAATGCTTTCAATGCTTGTTGGACCAAATTAGCTAACTGTAAGTCAATTTAATAGATGCTAATCGAGGGGGTTGTATTAGACAGCTACCAACTCATTTTTACGCAAAATGTGCAAAGCATTTGTTGGCATCTTTGTAAAGCACTAACAAACAGGCATTGACAAAGATTAGAATTGAATTCAACTTTGTCACGACGGTAATTTTGTTTGAGACAGTTGAATTTTGGAATTTCGGATTTGTTTCGAATTTCGAGTTTCGAGTTTCGTATTTCCGGTTTATCCGGGTTAGGGCTTAGGACTAACTTTCTGATAGCAAAAAGTGGATTTAAGGGAAAATCAGATTAGTAAATGCGAAACGCAGAATATTGAAAAGAAAGCGACCTATTGCGACTCGGCCGGTTCGCAGATATCCTCTGCCTTAAAAGCCTGGGCCCGCAACCCGGGGAGTTCGGCTTCCAACCGGACAAGCAATTTCTGAAAATTAGCAGTTCGTCGACGACATAGGTCAGAATAACATCTCCTTCGAGTTTGACAGCGTTCTTGGTAAGCATCTTCACCGCGCAGCAATAAGCTGCATCACCGGCTTTCAGGTTGGATACGCCGATGCCGTAGATGAAATGCTCGTCGACAATCCCGCCGCGGGGGTCGACGGTCCAGCCTTCCGTCGAATATCCTTGCTCACTCCGGAAATCCGGCTTTACGTGCGGCGGCGATGAGAAGCTCTGCATGGGCTTTGTTTTTATAAGGAATTATTTTGGAAATAACGCTGATGCGGGCTCGGGGCGTCAATTCAATTGCTTTGGCGGCTAATGTACGGGCTTCTTCCTGCCGATCTAATAAAATATTGGTAATGGCCATATATCCGTAGATAACAGCATTGTTTGGGGCGCGCTGACGTGCTTTTTGGAATTCGGCCAAAGCAACTTCATACTGCCCTTTTTGAAGGTAGCAGCGGCCGAGGTTATGATAATCCCAGTAGGCTGGATAAGGGTCGAGGCGAATCGCTTGCTTAAAATCGGCGATGCCTTCATCAAGTTGCCCGGCATCGCAGCGCGTCATCGCCAATATGGTGTGAATCATGGAGTCACTCGGTAGAAGCTCAACCGCGCGCTCACCTAATTCAATCCCCTTATCGAATTGCCTCATAATATAGTACCATTTGCCCAGCATAGATTGGGTATATCCATCCGATCCATCCAACTCGAGCGACTTTTGGGCAAACTCAAAGGCTTTTGCCAAATTTTCCCGGGGTGATATGGCTCTCTGGGCAAGTTCGATGTGATACCAGCCCTGCAGTCTGTATCCGATAGCGGACTCCGGTTCGGCAGCAGTGATTTCCCGTGCCAGCTCACCGGTACGCATGATGCTTTCTTTGGTCCCTTCTTTTGCCAGTGCTTTATATTCCATAAGTTTATAATAAGAAGAGGTGTTGGAAAACTTTTTAAGGTGAAAGCGGGCCTGCTCACCTTCGGTAAGCTTGACTTGCAGGCCGTTTACGATGTTCAGCGTGATTTCATCCTGAACTTCGAATATATCTTGCGAAGCGCGGTCATAGTTCTCTGCCCACAAATGCTGCCCTTTGACGGCATCGATCAGCTGGGCCGTGATTCGAAACCGATCACCGGATTTTCTGACACTGCCCTCGAGCACATAGCGGACGCCGAGTTCTTCGGCCACCTGCTGGATCTTGACCGGCTTGCCTTTATAGGTAAACGATGAATTGCGGGCAATCACAAAGAGATCCCCCAACTTGGACAGTGCGGTGATGATTTCTTCGGTGATGCCGTCGCAGAAAAACTCCTGGGAAGGGTCGCCGGTCAGGTTGTCGAATGCCAGGACGGCGATCGAAGGTTTGTCCGGCAGGGGGTAGGCCATCTTATCAACTGAAGCCGTCGCCATCGAAGGGCTGCGCAGGTAAAACTGCCAGATTCCCAGGCCGACGACAATCACCACCGCAGTAGCTGCTGCAAAGGCAGTTTTGCGCCATCTTCGTACTACAGTTTTTTTAGCTTTGAGAACACGATGTGCGGCGGCACCCGGATATGAGAGCACACGGTATACATATATCGGCACGCTGATGTTTTTAACCTGATGTTCTCCTAGATCTTCGTATCCGAATTCGAGCTTGTTCGCGATCTGATGATAGGCCTGGCCTGAAATACAAATCCCACCGGCCTCTGCCAGCGATTCCACCCGGGCGGCGATATTGACGCCGTCGCCGTAGATGCGGCCATCTTCCTCGATGACATCACCCAGGTTAACGCCGATGCGAAATTCCATTTTGCGGTTATATTCCAGCTCAGCATTGCGCTCGGCGAGTTCCCGCTGAATTTCAACGGCACAGTTGACGGCATCAACTACACTGCCAAATTCTGCCAGAATGTTGTCTCCCGGGGCATCCACCACGCGTCCCCGAAAACGCTGGACAAGCTCGGCGATGGCGCTGCGGTAAGCGGTAAGAGTGCGGACGGTGGCTTCCTCATCATCATCCATGAGACGGCTATAGCCTTCAACGTCGGCACTCAGTATGGCGGTCAGTTTGCGTTTAAAACTTTCCTCTGTCATGGGGCATCCTCCGTCATTAAAATGATTAATGCCGACAAATCAGCAAATGGTAAAATCGTAGAAACCATGCGTATGAGACAGACTATAGTAGCTGTAGAAAGGCAAACATTGGAGAGGATGCTCGAAGAGCGGTGATTTCGTTTTACGAAGAAGTTTCGTTGGTCCCGGGAAGAAGGATTTCAAGCCTTGCCTGAAAGTTCATGGTACCGGAGGATTAGTAACTACGACGATATTATAATACGTGCTTGAGCTGATTTATTGAGAAAGTTGCCACACAGATCTGTTTTTGGAAGGTTCCGGTCCGGAGAGGATGATAACAATGAAACATTACCGAAAGAGCTCAACAAACATTGTCAAGTGAGATTGTGGCTTGATGTCATAGAACAGCTGCCCTCCAGTTATTTTTTAGTAAGCCGTGGTGCAAGACCAAAGTAAGCCGTGGTGCAAGACCAAATATACTGCTTTAAATTCTGACCGTCCTCTCGATTATTTGCTTTTTGCAAGGATCTCAACAGCTATAATGTAAATACATTAATACCACAATGTGATCTGTCAATGAAACAGATTCCATGCTTCCGAAATGCTATTTATTTCTATTAAAATATCAGAAAATATCAGAGCCTATGGTTCCGATCCTAGGCGCCAACACTAAAGCATTGAGAACGACAAATCCAACGATATCGGAATGTTTTGCCGAATGGTGCTCTAAGGTGATATGAATTCCTATTATTTTACTATACTTTGGTGTTTAGTTTGATTGAATCCTCCCGATAATCATCACAACCAATAAAAATGTGGATTATTATTGGCCCAAATACGGCGCTGATAAACCGCAGCCGAAAGTTTCGTTCGTAAAGCGTTTTAATAAATGGGATTGGGTTATCGGTACCGGAATGTACATCGATGATATCGACACCGTGGTTCAAGTTCGCCAGCAGAGGTGAAACGCTCCGCGGATGAAATGGCAAGCCAGGTTGAAAGCATCCAGGCTGATATGCAGAGAAATATAAACCGGGTTGTGATGATAGATAGATGAAATCGCTTTTCAGACCAATCTTCTTGCTTTAAATATCTGGTACTGGGGTCGGACCAAGACAAAACGCCGGTAATTAAGGCATGAGCTTGAAATCAAGGCCGTTTTTCGGCCTTAAAACGCCCTTTTTGCCGTCAAAAATGTAATTTTAAGGGTGAAAGCCTGCTCTATATATGTCAGGAGATGCCTTTTTTCTTAAACCGTCCTTTTCGGTGTCAAAAGCGCTACGCTAAGCCCAAAATGAGGGACTATTTTTAGCGCTAATCTCTAATTAACAGGCGTTCAGCTTGGTCCGACGCCATAGCAGATCCCGTTTTATCCACATGGTAAGTCACTTGGCGTTGTCCGACTCCCAGGATTTCGTGATGGCCCGACCCCCAGGACAACCCCAGGATTCGCCCCAGGATTTCGTGACAGGGATTCAAATGCCGGTTGCGGACCTGGCATCCCATCCGGTTGAGGCCGTATTAACCGGTTTCCACTTCCCTCTAAAAGTGACACCAAATCCTTGACTATGCTTTTCATTTGTTCAGCCTGGGCATTCATTTCGACCGAGGCTGATTCCGTTTCCTCGGCATTTGCTACATTCTGTTGAGTCACCTTATCAATATCCGCCACAGCGGTGCTGATGTGCTCGATGCCCTGTGCCTGTTGGAAAGAAGCAGTGGCAACCTCTTCAAGCAGTTCACCGACCTTTTGCGAATTGCCGGCCATTTTGGCAAAGGTTTCCTTGGTTTTGGCCATCAATTCGGATCCGTCTTGAATCTTGCCGACTGTACTTTCGATCAGGGCTGCTATATTCTTGGCTGATTTAGCAGAGCGCAGGGCGAGGTTCCTGACCTCATCCGCTACAACGGCAAAACCGGAACCGACATCACCGGCACGGGCCGCCTCCACCGCCGCATTCAGGGCCAGCAGATTGGTCTGAAAAGCAATTTCATCGATCGTCTTGATAATCTGAGATGTTTCATCGCTGGCTTCGGCTATATCTTCCATTGAGGCCGCCAGATCATTCATTGCTTCTTTGGCGTCCTCTACGGCATGGATGGCTTCCTTCATCAATGAATCTGCCTGGCTGCCATTTTCGGCACTCAGTTTGGCCTGAGACGATATTTCTTCAATTGATGATGAGGTCTCTTCTATGGAGGATGCTTGGTCAGAGGAGCCGTCAACCAGGCAGCGGCTGTTCGACGATACCTGCTCTGAAACCAGTGTCAGTTCCTCACCGCTGACTTTCAGCCTTTCGATAATGCGATGAATCGGCCTGGTGATTGATCCGCTCAGGAAAAACGTGAGAACAATACCAAAGACAACTCCGGCACCCAGTAAAACAGCGCATAGCTTGATGGAGGCATTTTTTGTTTTTACCATTTCAATCTCAGTGCTTTTTTGAAGCAATTGGACTATTTCGCTGATCTTCTCCCCATTGCTTTGCATGTCTTCACTCAGCTTGGCATTGGTCTTCGACAAAGAGAATATGTCTTTAAAAGTGTCACTGTTGTAAATCCCGAATTGCCTCTTGATAACGGCATAGGCTGCCTCAACATTTTTGTCGGCTGCCGTCTCCATTAAAAAGACCAAGTCTTCCTCCGAATTCTTCCATGCCTTCAATTTCTCGTCAAATTTTTCGACATACCCTGGTTCGTTGTACATATAGAAACCGTTTTCATATGAGCGGGCATCCTTTAAATCTATAACCAAGGGGTTCATCACTTTCAAGAGCTCGTCCAGAACCGGGTTTGCGGCGTCGCCGGTTACTAAGGCCATATTCTGGGCTTCGAGAATCGGCGTTCTGATTTTCTTCTCGTAAGTTTCAAAGATTACTGCCGAGGCCTTCCTCATCTTCTTTTTCAGGTCTTCAATTTTGCGAGTGTTTTCTGCCGTTTTCTTAAATTTATGGGAATATTCCTGCACCCGATTGTCAATTTCATCTAACCCGGAAAACATGACTTTGTCGCCGGTTTCTGATTTGATATCAGAAATTAATTGGCCCAAATTTAAGATGCTCCGGTTCAAGTTCTCGACAGAATTCTCCTGTTTATAGAGATAATAGTCTGTTTCGTGTGCCCGGGCTTGAAACATTTCCTTGACCAATTGGTTGGCGGCATTGGAAAGCTCCATCATTGATGAGATATCCTGCATAGCAATAATGCTGATACCGGTTCCAACAACAAATAGCAGCAGAACGGTGGCAAAACCAGCTAATATTTTTATACGATAGGACATATTCCGAAGCTCCATTTTACCCTCCCCCCAAAAAGCAGCCGAGCGCCGGCACCCGGCATTGGACTACAGAATCAGCGGCCACCGGCTTTCCTTGGGGCATGGGCAAGGTCCCTGGTAGAGACCTTAAGGTGCACCAGAATCTGCCGGTGGTCGCTGATAAAAAAGGATGTTGCTTCATGTTGCATCTAATTACTCGTAAATTCCCGCCCCGACATAAACATTTTCATTGCTCGCCAGGCAGCCTTTGATGTAGGACACTTTTGGGGAAAACTTCTTTTCTCCCGGCTTGGGCCATCGGTATGAGGACCACCCCTGTCCATTGTAATAGGTTGTGCCGTTGTGGGTCGTTTGGCTGCTTTTAGCCACCCGGGTGAAGTCTGCAAAAAACCGCTTGCCCTTGTCGTCTTTGAGCCCAATCAACACCTTTCCGATCAGATGAGGTTTGATGTGCATAAGGGTCTTGCCTTTCAGGTCATTGACAAACAGGTAGTTGTCGCCGCAAAAGCGCATTTTTCCGACTTCTTCCAGACCGTCCTTGCCGCCATTTTCAAGAATGGAGACCGCCTCATTCACCGCGTTAACGACGTCGTCTTTTGTGCATTGTTCGCCGGCAAACAGGTTTGAAGAAAAAAGAACTGCCGTAGCCAGGATTCCAATTGATAAAATCATCTTTTTCATGTGCTTTTCCTTTCCACTTTCAAGTAAATAATTAGCCCGTTTCAAATGAAGTACGACACACTCTTTTGACAAAGAGTAGTACTTCTCCTGACTATATCGGCTGGGTAGACATTTTCTTTAGTTTTATGTCAACGGGGGGTCGGGCCACGGTAAGAGGTTGACATTTCATGATAAGCGGCCTAAAAATAGCTGTTCTAAATCTTAACCGGTCCATTTTGGGGCCAAAATCGAGCTTATAGGAAAAGGTTGCTTAAATGGCATGCGCAAAAGGACATTTTAATGAAAATACATTCGATTGGAATATAGCCGGATGAATAGCAATCCGTCAGACTTCTTAAGGCGCCCATTTTGCCACCAAAATGATGACGCTAAGCTTTTAATTCGATATCTTTTTAGCTCTTTCTAGAGATTATCAATCACTTACCGTGGCCCGACCCTCTTGGTGTACTCTTGGTCGCCCTTGCCGGACTAAATCTTGATTCCGATGTCGAACCGATTGTATCTCCAGCGTCAATCGTTCAGATCTACCCTTTACAAAGAATGTGCCAAAAAGAATCCTTTTAAATAGATTAATCAAACTGAATAGTTATATAAAATCAGCTGATGATAGGAATCAAATGGGCGTGGGGATTTGTTCGTATTTAGCGAACATTTTGTCCGGAAAATACAAACTTGTTCGTCTTAAAAGTTTACTTTCTGATGCTGAGACGGTGGTACTGGGGTCGGGCCGGCCGGATCAAGACAAACTGCCGGAAATTATAGCATGAGCTTAAAAACAAGGCTATTTTTCAGCCTTAGTCGAAGCGTGCAATATCATTAGGCGACGCGAGAATTATAGTTGAACGCGGTTTCGATTTTGTAACATGTGAACATCGCGTCCTTGAAGGCGAGAGAATCCGCGATGAGAGGTCGGCAAATCGTCGAGAAGCACGGATGGAAGCGTTCGGTAGAGGACAAATCCGAGGAGCGTCCCCTATAGCAAGAACATACCAATCCAATCATGCCAACTCGACAGCAGCTTCTCGCATAAGTTGACCAATCGGCACCCCTTGAGGACATTTCTTTTCAGCTTTTCCGTAATCCAAATCAGCCACTCGATTTCGGACGCTTAACGGCAACTCTCTGAAAGCTGATATTGCCCTTTCAGGTTCTCCATAGCAACGGCTATACATCAAATATCGCATAACATCGCTAATTGGGACCTCATCATCCAGAGCAGATTCACATATATACTTACAACCGGCACAGTAATTTGAAGCGGTTTCACGAGCATAGTTTTTCAAGCAATCTATATCGCGATCGGAGAGTTTTTTGCTGTCCATTGACGCTGAAGTGTTCTCAGATAGATATTTCATGTTCGTCATATAAGAGCAGATACTCGCTATGCGGTTGTCATCCCAAACAGCCTTTAGCTTGGCTTGTCCTGTGGTTAGCCCCCTCCTTTCAAATCGGTTTAGCAAAGCTCGCTCTTTGTGGTTTAGTGGACCTCCTTTGGTACTAAATCCTGATGATTGTGTTTTCATTGCAGTGAGACCGATACCGACTTTGTAGCAAGCGTCAACGGCCCTTTTCATCCTGTCAGAGTGCATGACTCGAAAATTGTATGTCAGCATAATGCCATCAATCCATCCCAGCTTAGCCGCACCCAGCAAGCAATCCTCCATATTTGAGTGGGTGCTGAATCCGAAAAAGCGAATTTTACTTCTTGATTTTGCCTCTTCAGCCCAAGCTTTTATATGTTTGTCATTCTCATATGGGTTTGAGACGCCGTGGAGAAAATAAAGATCGATATAGGATGTATTCATGCTTTCAAGAGATGCTTCAAGAGATTTCGTCATGTAGGAAGGGTCAAATATATCGGCTTTAGTGACTAAAAAAACCTTCTTTCGATCCTCTGGAAATTTTTCAAAATATTTACCAATCCCCGCCTCGCTCTGTCCACCTCCATATCTTGGGGATGTATCCCAGTAGGTAACTCCCATATTCAACGCTTGTTTCATTAAGAGCAGCTTCGACCAGTGAAATGCGCCACCTAAGCTGAGAATAGACACATCGACACCAGTTTTTCCAAATGGTCGGGTGGGTACAACATTAAGTGGGGATTTATTTGGATTCGCGCTTCCTTGCGCATTTGTTATGTTCTCAATAGGGGACAGCATTGATCCGATGCCAACTGCACTTGCCGTTTTTAGAAAATCACGGCGTGAAAATTTACCGGTTTTGCTGGACATTTCTGGAGCCTCCTTGACTGACAATTGGGGTGAAAGCTGACGCGCAATTACCGGAATAAGGGGGAGCTGGGAAGATCGGTCTGCAAAAACTCCTGATAATTGAAGCCAACTTCGGTTTCGAATTAGCGGTCGGATGGAGATGCGACCACGCTTCGCATGGTTTAATAAAAGAATACAGTGACTAAAAAATTTTCTTCGTTTCTGCGGTTTCTTCCGGACCATCATCCGAAGCTAATATTTTTTTGCATCATCTTCCTTAGAAGATTCGTCTTCCGACGCAACTTTTTCTTTTGCATCCGTCTTTTCTAAAGCGTCATGGCTCGAAACCAATCTTTCTTTCGTATCATTCTCCTCCGCAGGATCGTCACCCGAAGCCAATTTTTCTTTAGCCTCATTTACCTCAGAAGAGTCTATTTCCGGCGCAATTTCGCCTTTTGCATCATCTTTTTCCGAAAAATCCTCATCCGGAACCGCTCTTGGTGTGGCATCATTTATCCTTGGATCAATATCACTCACTGCGTCAAGCCGCCGGCCCTCGGTGGAGGTATTTGTCAGGGAATCCGCCATTTGCAGAGGATTTGCACTAATTTGGGAAAGGGATCTAAAAAAGATTGGCAGTTGGTCGGCATCGTAACCGGTAAGTGAGCTTAGCGTTTTCAGCATAGCTCCGCTGGCAACAGCCTGCTGGTCAGACAATTTCTTTTGCAGTTTAGCAAGTTTCTTATCCTGTTCGTCAATAATAGCGTCCTTTTTACCAATTTCCTTTTTTTTGAGGTATATTTCATTTTTAACCTGCATACGATATTTTCTGACTCTCATAATAAGCCAGAGGATTATTCCCAAAACGACCAGGATAAGAATGATCGCAAAGCCTTGATGCGTAGACAGCCAGCTGAAAATATTTCCTAGCGAATTGTAAACTGTCTCTCTAAAGCCCTGAAAACCCCCGCTTGCCTCCAACTTGACCAATTCGCCGGCATTTCCTACCGCTTTCTCCATTGTCGTCTCCTCTTTTATGAATAAATCCCAAGCCGGAATTTAAAGTTGATATTACCGCAAAAAGCACAAAATCTAATTTTCAACAAGTTATGAAATCGAAATTCAAAAAATTTGTCTTTTTACGAAACCGTCAAAATTGAATAGGAAAAGGTATTGCTTTTTCCAATGAAAGATATAGTGGAACCAGCTTTATACGTCAACCAAAAGTAGGACACAATATACGGTGCTTAAGAAAATTGTAGTAAAAAAGTATGGGACGCAGATCCTCACAGATTTTCACAGAGAAATTATTCCAGGTCCGCCTGGCGGCTGAAGAAGTAATGCAGCAAAGTCTGCGAGTGTAATTCGCTTTTTTTTCGCCGAAGGCGATGGCGTAAATTGGTTTTAAAATCTGCGTGCATCAGCGAAAATCTGCGTCCAAAATTACCTATTTCGAATTTGCCAATGCTCGGCTGTTTTTCACCGGATCGGTAGAACCTATCCGGGTCCTCCACCAGAGGTGGAGGTCTTAAATCAGACTAATTTTAGCGTAAATCCTTAATTAAAAAACATTCAGCTGGGTCCGACCCCATCGCGATCATAACGACAAAAACAACGACGACAATCAGAAGAGATTGAATGTCGAAAACCGCTATTAGAGCACATTACGATCTAAAAAACGTTTGATACCGGCTTTGATCTTGCCTTCCGGCATCTCGTCCCAACGATCATAGCAATCCGGGCACAGACAGATAGATCCGTCAATCCGACAAACACTATCCATGAGTAATATTGCATCACATAGATCGCATGCTTGGCGCTTCTGGATTTCGAGGGAAGTGGGCCGCTCGTGACTTTTCTCTAAAATTTCGACACCGATACCAAATCGGGACGATTTTTTATCTGAAATCTTTTTACACCATCGTATCACCGCCAAATAAGATTGAAATGCATCAGGACCGTTTGCCCCCGATGAATAATTGGGCATGATGATACTGATTTGCGAATTAAGATCCAGTGATTGAAAAGACTCAAAATACAACCCCCTTTCGCTATAATTCAATGCCCGGGAATTATAGTAGCGATCCGGCTGTAAATATAAATATTGGATAGGTGCTTCATACTGATAGCGTTGAAATTTTCTCCTTGATTGTGCTTGCATGTCTCTTCCCTCCCTAAAAGCCTTGCGGCGGAAATCTAACTCCGCCATGCCCGATGGGTCATTGAAAATCTGAATGCGCTGCCGGAGGCTCGATCCAACAACTTTTTTCAGTGTGAATGTGACTTTAGATCGGATACGAGGCTCAATAAAAGACGTCGATCGCTCTTTCCGCTAACGCTTATCACGGTCCCACCAGCTATTGACGAAAAGGAGGATCCAATGCCTTCAAAGGAAAGTATACGACATTGCTTCTTCAGTAAGAATCAAGCGAAAAAGTAAATTGTGCATCGACTTCAACTGTAGCCCAACAAATGAATGAGTCAATTTAGCGGGACCGTTATCCATCCAAATAGCGAAGGCAGATTCGATTGTCAAATGGAATTTTACCCTGGACCTAGAATTGGGGGAAATATGAGGCCATGAATATATCCAAAAATATACCAAATAAGAGCAGCGAGTACGGGAAGATATGCGGCACGGGATTATCCTTGGAACCGAATAAACGCTAGCGAATAGTGTAACGCCAAAGTTCGCAAAATAATTGTCTTCGCATTTTACATGTCTTAGAATATCGATAGGTTTCTTCTCTTACAAAATGACCCCCAAATGCAAAAAACCGGCACGGT
>Ga0209454_1000069_pt1 | contig 76488 bp, 56 predicted proteins | sample WorMetHERISLAND1_2_FD_187400 | JGI IMG/M metagenome (GOLD analysis project Ga0209454, IMG submission 187400) | Marine gutless worms symbiont microbial communities from Max Planck institute for Marine Microbiology, Germany - Olavius geniculatus... | ecosystem: Host-associated > Annelida >... | reverse complement strand
ATTTGATCTGAAATTAACTAGAAAAATTAATACCTGAATTTTGAAAATAACAAACATCGGCCAAGGTCAATTATGGAAAAATAACCTTGAAGAGTTCGTAGAGGAGATTTTCGTGCAAAATTCAGGTTTTTAATGAAATCCTGGGTTTCTTTGGTGATGTATAGAAATTCGGCGATCCGGTCCGGCCTGAGATCCCTGACGCAGGTCACGCCGCCGACCACCAGGGATTGGGGATGCGGATTCTTACCGCCGAAGATGGCGTGCATCCGGGCCGCCCGGGCCTGCAATTTCAGAGCCTCGATGTAGTGCGCGGCCGCCATCAGGTTGGCTTCAGGCGGCAGCTTGTAAGCCGAATGTCCCCAGTAGGCATTGGAAAACGGCCCCAGCTGACCGCTGTCTACAAATGTTTGAAGTCGCTGTTGGACACTTTTAAAATATGAACTGCCCCCCACCGGGGCATTGCTGACATTGTCCGACAGAGCAGCGGTCTTTTTGGGATCGGCCTTAAGTGCGCTGACAATATCGACCCAGTCTAAGGCGTGCAGATGATAAAAATGAACGATATGGTCGTGCTGAAACTGGGCTCCCATGAGCAGGTTGCGAACAAGTCGGGCATTTTTGGGTATTTTGACGCCCACCGCGTCATCGACTGCCCTCACCGAGGACAGAGCATGGGTGTACGTTCAGACCCCGCATGAGCGCTGCACAAAATGATGTGCATCCCGGGGATCGCGACCCTGCAGGATAAGTTCAATACCTCTGAACATCTGGCCTGAACTCCAGGCGTTGACCACTTTGCCGCCGGCCACTTCAACTTCGATTCTGAGGTGGCCTTCGATTCTGGTAATTGGATCTATCGTAATTCGTTGTGCCATATGATCTCCTCCTCCTATATCAGAAAGGCTTTAATTCCATTCTTAGGCTGCCTGTCGTTTACAATTCCTCGTAAAATGGAGTGAAATTATCCCAAAATGCCGGTTCGCTGCAGCCGATACAGGGGGCCCCGGCTTCAATCGGCCAGCTGGTGCCGTCGTTGAATTTAGCAATTGGACAATTGTTGTAAGTTTCCGGGCCGCGACAGCCGACCTTGTAAAGACAGTACCCGGCCGCAGCTTCAGCGGAGCCGAATTCTTCAACAAATTCATCATTTTCAAAATGCGACCGACGCGGGCATTGATCATGAATGGATTTGCCGTAGGCAAACATGGGGCGTCCTAAATCGTCCAACTCCGGCAGTTTTCCCAGGAGGAGATAGTTGACCACCGTGCCGACAAAGCTGACCGGGTTGGGCGGGCAACCGGCAACATTGACCGTTTTGATACCCAGGGCCTCGCCGACACCCTTGTATCCGCCCGGGTTGGGTGCCGCGGCCTGAATGTTGCCGAATGCTGAACAGGAGCCGATACAAATTACTCCGGCCGCCTTCGTGCAGACTTCTTTGCCGATTTCCAGAAATGTCCGTCCGCCGATCTTGCCGTAGCCGCCGTCAAACTTGGTTGCGATGGCACCTTCAACGACACAGATAAATTTGCCGTTGTATTTTTTCACTGCCGCATGTAATTGGTCTTCCGCCTGTTGTCCCGCTGCCGCCATAATGGTCTCATGGTATTCAATCGAGAGAATCTCGAGAACCAAATCGTCCACATAGGGATACTGGCTTCTCAAAACCGACTCGGAGCAACCGGTGCATTCCCCAAAATGCAGCCAGATGACCGGAGGTCTCTGGGCCGGTGCGGCAAACACATCCGCCACTTTGGGAACAAATGAGGAGGAGAGTCCCATGGCTGCCGTGAGAAACGTGCAGTACTTCATGAAATCCCTCCTGGAGACGCCTTTGCTCTCCAGTCTCTCATAAAAAGCCTTTTCGTTTTCCATTTGCACCTCCTTAGATCGTTAAAAGTCTACAGCAATTCACACAAGTTTTCCAAAGTATACAGCTATTTATGGAAACAAGATCTATATCAACCATACCATGTACAATGATATCATGCCTTACGGTCGCGATAGGAAATAATCATCAGAATATATAGTATGTGATAGCTCGTAGCTTGCAATTTTAACTTTTATTTATATTTGAGCGGCGGGGAGAATAATTGCTGTAGGGTGACAGCTTATTCATTAGTGCTTATATTTTATTGTTTATATATCTTTTATGTTATCGGGGATGACATGTCAACCCTATTTATCGTTTAACGGCGGTGCCTTGAGCCGGGCAATGCCGTCAAAGCCCTGCACCTGGACACTTTATCGACGATTCCGGCCTTCCATTGGCACGGTGGGATGCAGATCCCGGAACCAGCTCGAGGGCCATTAATCAGAGAGGGTGTTGTCGGAATCTGGGGGGGAGTGTTAGTTTTCAGATGCTCGGTTTCCTGTTACCTCTTTTGAAACTACATTGGAATGACGAATGTCGAATGTCGATTGACGAATGATGGAATCGCTCGCGCAGCGCAGGCGCTTGCGCCGCGTGTCGCTCAGTCGTTCTAAAATGGACCGTTCGACAAAAGACTCACGACATGCAGAATAGCTTAAATCCAAAATCCGCATTCCAAAATCTAAAATTTACTTTTTCAAGTTTCTTTCACGATCAGACTGGACGCTTACGACCTGCAATGGCGCTGACATCTGAAACCTGCCAAGTGGGGCATTGCGGCCCTGCCTGGCCCGCTTTTCTCGAGCGTAGGGTGGGAAGACCGCAAAGGCTAAATTCTCCATAACCCATTAATATGCTCTATATTTCAATTACCGTCATCGTTGTCGGCATAGTTTTCATCGGCAATTTTCAATGACGAATTTATTTTATTGATCTCCTCTTTTTCGCCAAAGGATTCATCATAGTCGTCTTCCAGAATATCATCAAGATCCTCCGGTTCATCCTCGACCGGCTTGGCCGGTTTAACGGCGGCCTGATTCTTGGTTAACAAATTGATATCGTCAAAAAAAAGTTCCACCGATTCTTGATCCTGCGATTGGTGCAGTTCAACGACCGCCTCAGCGATTTGCTCGGCATAGATGCCCGGCGGATACATATTGTTGGTTCGCAGCGCATCGACCAATTCATCTTTGCCGGCTGAGATGGCTGATTTTATCGTTTCGTAGTCATAAGCTTCTTCACAAAGCAGCGACAGCATTTGTTTATTCAACTCGGCAAATTCCTGGATTTTTATCTGCTTATTTTTTTTGTCGTTCAAAATCAAATATTTTTGTTTCATAGTTGTAATCCTTAATAATTCAGAGTGTTTGAATTATCTCTCAAACTATTTTATTAGAGAATATGCTAATTTTTTCTGAAACCATAAAATAACGAGCATGTCAATAAGCCATTTTTACCATATTATGGAGTTTTATTAATACGGAATCAGAGCATAAAAAATTAAGAATATTTATTGACCATATCAAGTTGAAATGTTAGATAGATTTGTTTATGTAGCAATACGAACGGATTGAATAATATAATCGCTCGATTCTGATCCAACGTGGAGGGATGGCTGAGTGGTCGAAAGCGGCGGTCTTGAAAACCGTTGAGGTTCACGCCTCCGTGGGTTCGAATCCTACTCCCTCCGCCACAATTAGTTGAATAGTTAACTGGTTTATTGGTTGACTGGTAAAATGATTAAATACCATTTTTTAGCTATTTTACCTATCAACGAATCAACCAGTCAACCAAAACCGGAGAGATGGCCGAGTTGGCTGAAGGCGCTCGCCTGCTAAGCGAGTATGGGGGTTATACTCCATCATGGGTTCGAATCCCATTCTCTCCGCCAGTTTTAAGGATTAAGGTCAATTTGACTTCTCTCGAATTGACCTTTTTTCATCAATACCCGAACAAATGCAATCGGCAGCGGCTGATCATCGGAAAAAATGCCAGTCGCCAAGCATGATCCGGTCCACAGTGCCGACCCCTTGCCTAATCCACCCGTAATGTTTCTTGACACCCAAAAGCCAAAATCTTATCTTAGAAGCTGAAATAATTCATTTCGGCTGCGACGATTAATATCCTTGTTTAATTGTAGATAATTCTGGTTTCACTAAAATTCCAGAGGCCTTAAACCGCACAATGAAACACTTGAAAACAATTTCAGCCATTATAGTGGTTTTGGTGCTCGCGGCCTGCGCCCAGACACCTGCCGGCAAAACCGCTAGCCCCACTCAGGAAAATACACGGTCCGCTCCCCCCGCCGAAAGTGCCGCCGCCTCCAAACGGTCCGAATCAGGGCAACAAGATTCTCAATCCGAATCTCAAACCGGCGAAACCGGCACGACTGAAGCAGCACCGGGCCCAAAGACAGAGCCCAAAGCGACGCCGTCACCCAAATCCGAACCACAAACATCAGCCCAAGAATCAAACACCGATCAGCAGGCGCAGGCGGAATCAGCCGAGAATAAATTGGCCCAAGCGCGGGAAGATCTTCGCATCAGCCGGGAGACCGAAAAGCGAATTGCCGACGAGCTTCAACAGCTCAAAGAATCCGGCAACCCTTCCGCGGAAGCGGTCAGAGACTATGAGGCATACCTGGAAAGTGTCAAGGCCATGACGGCCGAAAACCGTAAAATCGTGGAACAGATGGAGGCAGTCTATGCCGCCGGTGTTTCCGCCGAATCAGGTCCCGGCGAACTGGGTAAAATGGCGGATCCGGATATTCCGGAAGCACAAGTCGTCGATGAGGTCTCAGCGCTTGATCGCCAACTGAACGCCTCTTTGGCAAAATTCGACGGCATGCTGCTCAAGGAAATGAATGAAATCCGCGCCAAGTCGTCCAAAATATTGCAAGATCTAGCCACAGAGGCGGCTGGCGCGGCTAAACGTTTGCGGCAAAAAGGCCTGGATGTGGAAACTTCCGGATCGAAAACTGCCGGTGAGACCCAGGAGAATAATGAGGCAGACGACCGGGACCAAGAGTCCGCGGCAGACCGCAAAAGCGGCCAGAAGGCTTCAAGAGATAGTTCCGGCAAAGCCGGTGAGGGTCCAAACCGCACTGACGGGCGCCGCTCGGAATACGAAGACGACGATATCGTGGCCCGCCAGTTGCGCGAAGCAGCTGAAAACGAAACGGATCCTGAGCTGAAAGAAAAACTTTGGAAAGAATATGAAGAATATAAAAAGAGTCAGTAAAATGAAGGTTTCAGGTGTCAGTGTTCAGGTGTCAGGATACTGCCTCAATGTTTTTACGATTGAGTAGTTTCGATTGAAAGTTTAATAGTTATGGAATTTTTGCTATTTTAATAAAGACGGAACGAAGCGACATCCACAAATATTCAATCTTCAATTTCGAGTGCTATCATGAGATTAAGATTCTACATTCTTGCCATCGTCTCCGCTTCACTGGTCTTAAGTTCCGGCTGTGCAACCTATTATGCCCAAAATGTCGGTCCCACGCCGATTATGCGAGCCGAGCAGGAGATTCCCGAGGATCAGTTGCTGGATGTAGGTATTCTCGTATTTAAAAGCGAAGAGCTAAACGAGGAAAAAGCCGCAGACGAAGGAACCAACAACGATATCCGCAAAGCCGAAAGTCATTTTATCCCCTATCATCTGAAAAACACTTTACAACAAAGCGGTCAGTGGGGCGCCGTTCAAGTCATCCCGGCGGCAACCGACAGTGTCGATTTAATCGTTGCGGGAGAAATTCTCGAGTCAAACGGACAATACCTGGGATTGAAAATCGATGCAATGGATGCCACCGGCAAAACCTGGTTCAACAAAAAGTACAAAGCTGAAGCAGTCAGGAGCGCCTACGGAGGCAATCGACCGGGCGAAAAAGATGCATTTCAGCATATTTACAATGCAATTGCCAATGACCTGGCGGAATATAAAATGAAGTTGACCGCTGATCAGATTGTCAAAATAAGAACTACGGCCCAATTGAAGTTCGCCGAAGCATTTGCGCCGGATGCCTACAAGGGCTATCTGTCTACGGATAAAAAGAATGGAATCACCATCAAACGGCTGCCGGCCGATGATGATCCCATGATGGACCGTCTCCTAAAAATTCGAGAGCGGGAATATATGTATATCGATATTCTCAATGAACAATATGACGGATATTATAACGACATGTGGCCTTCCTACGAGAATTGGCGCGAACTCAATATGACTGAGCGGAAAGCCATCAAAGAAATTAAAAAGAAAGCCTTGACGCGGCAGATCCTCGGTGCCCTGCTGATCGCCGGGGCAATCGCCGCCGGATCCAGCGATTCAGGCAATGTGGTTGCCCTCCAAACCGGAATGGTGCTCGTCGGTGGTCAGGTGATTTTAGACGGCTTCAATATCTCCAAAGAGGCCGAAATCCATGAAGCAGCCATCCAGGAACTGAGTCAATCATTTAGCGGCGAAATGAAACCGGTGGTTATGGAATTTGAGGGAAAGCAGTACGAACTTACAGGTTCAGCAAAGGAGCAATTCCAACAATGGCGGGAACTGTTACGCAAGATATATTTTGCTGAAACCGGTTTCGAGCCGGATAATTAAATGTCAGATAAGGACTCATCCAAAGAATCACGCACGGAAACCATCACCCCGCTCACCGTTCACATCAAAAACCGGGGCAGCGACCCGGACGGTCTTCAGAGACGTCATCGATATGGCGCCATCATCCTGATTGGCGCTGCAATAATCTTGGTAGCCTTTGGCGGCTGGTTTTGGAACTATCTTGCTAAAAATCCCTTTCAGCCGCAACCGGCACCCACCAAACCATCCCCAAACCAACCCCAACCGGGTCCTGAAACGACCGCCACTGCTGCAACAACACCTACGCCTGCTGTGGACCCTGAAAAATTGGCGCTGGAAAAGCAGGCGGCCGAACAAAAGCTGGCCGAGTATTTGGAAATCAAAAAAGACCTCGATGACCAAGGCGCCATCGAATGGGGGGCTGATTCTTACGCTGAAATGGCTGCCATCGGCGCCCGGGCGGATTCCCTTCTGATTGATAAAGCATACCAGCCGGCGACCGCTGCATACGCTCAGGCCGCGATCATCGGCCGCGGGCTTGCCCGGCGGTCTGGGGAGGCACTGCAGCGAATGCTCGCGGAAGGCCGCACCGCATTGGCTGAAGGCAACGGGGCTGATGCCCGGAATAAATTCAAAGTGGCGTTGCTGATTGATCCAGCCAATCAAGCTGCGCAAAACGGACTTAAACGATCGCAATCCATAGAAAAGGTGAAACAGCTTATCGAAACGGGAAAACAGCACGAAACCGATGGCGCGTTTTCCCTGGCCCGGGACGCATACCAAAAAGCGCTTGGGCATGACCCGGAGGCGGAAGCCGCGCGCCGGGCGCTGGCCCGCGTCACAGGCTTGATCAGGGAGCAACAATTCATCCAATCAATGTCGGCCGGGCTGGCCGCATTGCACGATAAAAATTACGAATTGGCGAGAACCAGACTGATTGAAGCCAAAGCCCTCAAGCCGGACTCCCGGGAGGTATCGGATGCGCTGTCGCAGGTGGACCAGGCCCTGCGTCTGGCCCGCATCGATTTGTTGCGCGATGCCGCCAAACAGGCTGAGCAGTCGGAAAATTGGCAATCGGCCCTGAAATCATATCTGGCGGCACTTAACATCGACCAAAATCTTCAGTTTGCCGCCCATGGCAAGGAAAGGGCCCGGCAGCAAATTCAGATTGCCAAACGCCTCGACTACTACCTTACCCAACCTCGGGTACTCGAATCGGACAAACAGCTTGAAAACGCCATACTTTTGCTGTACGAAGCCCGGGAAACAACGCCTCGCGGTCCAAAGCTGACCAGTCGGATTAACAATTTGGATGCCTTGGTTACCGCGGCCCAAACACCTGTGCTTGTCACCATCGATTCGGATAACCTCACGCAGATTGCCGTATATAAGGTGGGAAAACTCGGTCGATTCGCCCGGCGTGAACTAAAACTGCGGCCGGGCACCTACACCGTGGTGGGGGCCCGGGACGGATACCAGGATGTACGCCGTAAAATCGTCGTGAAACACGGCCAGCCGGCGATGCGGATAACAGTTAAATGCAGGGTTAAAATTTGAATATAGAAAATAACGGTAAGGATCACGGTGGGACCCCGGTTGAAATAAAGCCGATCTCTTTCCGCCCCCCCGGCGACCCAAAGAAAAAAGCTTCCTCCAAGGTGTTGAAATGGTTTCTCAGTCTGGTGCTTGGCAGTTTCCTGACCTTGCTGTGCGCTTCGGCCTGGTTTGTATTCACCTCCCGTCAGGTAGTCGTTCGAGTTGAACCCACACCGGAACGCATGGATATTATCGGTGGGCTAATAACACCCAAAATCGGCGATTACCATCTAATGCAACCCGGCAAATATATTATCGAAGCCGAAAAAGAATGCTTTCAGCCATTGCAGGAAAAATTCGCAGTGGCAAAAGACAGGCGCCAGAATTTTAAATTTTCGATGACGAGACTGCCGGGAATTCTCTCAATTGAGGCTTATCGGTTCGGTCATCCAACGGCACTGGTGGCAGACGCGCTGATTGAGATTGAAGGCCGCCAACAAGGACGGACGCCCTTGAGCGGCTTGCAGGTTGAACCCGGTCGCCGTATGATTACAGTACGGGCCGAAAATTATCAGGTCCTGAATACCGAGATCGAAGTGGCAGGCTGTGGCGAGCGACAGCAATTCAATCTGGCCCTGGTCCCCGGTTGGGCGGACATCACCCTTCAATCCCTACCGGCCCAAGCCGCAGTTTCAGTGGATGGAAAGGTGGTGGGCAAAACCCCGCTAACATTCAGGCTTCTGGAGGGTGACCATGAACTTCTGGTGCGGGCCGATCGGTTCAAACCGTGGCGCACCCGTCTGGCGGTGGTTGCCAATCAGCCTCAAGAACTGGGGATCATCCAACTACAGCCGGCCGACGGCAAGCTGGCAGTTCGAACCCAACCGGCCGGGGCCAATGTGATGATCGGCAATACCTTTGCCGGTCAAACGCCGCTTTCGTTGACGCTGCCGGCCGAAAAACCGCATTTGCTTCAGGTATCCAAAGCCGGATATAAAAAAGCCAAACGCACGGTAAAACTGCTCAGTGAAGAGTCAAAAACCCTCAGTATCACCTTAAAGCCGGAAATGGGCGTTATCGACTTTGTTGTACAACCGGCCGATGCTGATCTCTTTATTAACGGCAAACCGGCCGGCCGGGTCCCGGCAACTTTGCGGCTGGTTGCCGTTGAACATCAATTGGAAATAAGACGACAAGGTTATCGACCCTACCAAACCCGGATTACCCCGCGGCCCGGATTCAAGCAGGAAATCAGCGTTGCGCTGACCAAATTGTCATCCGGCCCCCAGATCACGGCCGGTATTATCAAGGCCGCCAACGGGTATGTGCTGAAGCTGGTTCAGCCCGGACCATTCAGCATGGGTTCTTCGCGCCGCGAGCAGGGCCGACGCTCCAACGAAACCCTGCGCAAAATAAAGCTGCAGCGTCCCTTTTTCATGGGCATCCGGGAGGTAACCAACAAAGAGGTCAGGCAATTTTTGAAAACTCACAACTCCGGCGCATTTAAAGGACAAAGCCTGAATCCGGACCCATTGCCGGCAGTGGATATCACCTGGGAGCAGGCAGCCCTTTTTTGTAACTGGCTCAGCGTCAAAGATTCCTTGCGGCCCGTTTATGTGCGAAAAGGCGGCCGAATGACCGCCGTCGAGCCGGTCGGAAACGGTTATCGCCTTCCTACCGAAGCCGAATGGGAGTATTGCGCCCGCTTCAACGGCAGCCGGGCCGCACTGAAATACCCCTGGGGAACCGGATACCCGCCATCGACCGGTGCCGGTAATTTTGCCGATGCATCTGCCAAGGACATCATGGCTAATTACCTGGCATCCTATAATGATCGCTATGCAGTCAGCGCACCGCCCTCAAAGTATAAACCCAATGCCCTGGGCCTTTTCGACATGGGCGGCAATGTTTCCGAATGGTGCCACGACTACTACTCTATCTATCCCTACAAAGCCGGAAAACTGTATGTAGATCCCATGGGGCCTCAAGAAGGCGCATACCATGTAATAAAAGGTGCTTCCTGGATGCAGTCCGGCATCAGTGAGCTGCGTCTAGCCTATCGAGACTACAGCGACACCAAACGTCCCGATTTGGGATTTCGGATTGCCAGGTATGTGAAGTAAGCTCGAATTTCAGATATCGTAACTTCCTTTATAATGAGTCAACTTTTTAGGACACGATTTAGGTCAATTTGCGGAAAAATGAGGGATTTAGGAATTGAGGGATTAGGGGATTAAAGGAAAAATCATTAGATTAATTGAGGAATTGAGGAATTCAAGGATAGAATCTTTAAAATAGACCGAATTCCTTTAATTCCTGAATTCCTAAATCCCTGAATCCCTAAATTGAACCCATGTCCAATTTTCATGCAATTCCTGGGCTTATAAAGGTTCACAGTCATTTTTTCAATCGAAATTCTGCGGTCTGAATTTGTGATTTCAGAGCATATTGTGGTAAACTGACTTTTCCGCCAAGGCCGCAGGGCACAATACTGCCTAATTACCAGCATTATAATTTGGGCCTTTACTGCTTTAAGAACCGAGTGCGGACGAATCCAGAAAAGATTATGAGTTTTAGAACATTTATAGCTTTAATATCCCTCTTCTCATTTCTCATGTATGCACCGACAGCTCCGGCGTGGATTTTTCTTGCTCCCGAAATACCAGCCGAACAAACTAAAGCCCCTCGCCCATCCTTATGCAATTGGAGCTCACTGGTTGTAGCACAAATTGAATCCAAAGAAACCGAAAGTGGCACCCTGCCGTCCGATGAAAACAGGGTGCAAACCACGGATTCAGAAAGAGAACAAAATGAGAGAAGCAGCGGAAAAGAAGATACTGCTGGAGCTAAGCCTTTAAAACCCTTCAAACCGTCGGAAGAAATTGCCGCCGAGCAGGCGGTCGATTATCCGGTCGATATATGAAATCGCAGAGCGCAGTGGGCATAGCGCAAAGGGCATTGGAACACGGCGTTGTGGGAAAAGGGTCTTTGTTTCGCGTCAATTCAAAGTATTTAGCGTAAAGCTTTTTGATATAAATTTTTTCTACACTCAAAACTACAGTGAATTCAATATCTGCAAAAGCAAGTCTCGCGGCAAACAATAGTTCTATATTGGAAAAAAATTTATAATGAAAAAAAATTCTTCGATCGAATTCTTCTATCAGCTGTTTGCTTTGATCCTGATTATCATCATCATCCACGCAGCTTATGTCGCCATTATTCGCCCCCGGGCCGACGCGATTCTGGCTGAGCAAGCCGCCGGATTGGAAGCAGACCAGTCGCAAGTTACCGAACGCTCGGTATTTGTCCTGGTGCGCGACTACGAACAGGAGGCCTGCTTTGTTTTGATGTTTTGGGCCTTGGCCATTATGGCCTACAAAGCCGTTGTCACGATCCGCCGGCGGTCCCTGCTGCAAAAAGATCTAATTCCATTGGCCGAGGGGGTGCGCATTCTGCCGGAGGACACGCGCGAGCTTTCACGGCAAATTCAAGCGCTGCCGCCCCAGCAAGGCAACGCCCTGCTGCCCAGAGCGCTGTTGGCTGCTTTGCACCGCTTCAGTGCCACCGGCAGCATTCAGGATGCCGCCGATGCCACCCATGCCTATTGTGCGGCTGAAGCAGAGCGCCTTGAATCTGATTTGTCCATGATCCGGTATATTGCATGGGCGATTCCCTCGGTTGGTTTCATCGGCACCGTACGAGGCATCGGGCAAGCCCTCGGCCAGGCGCACAAAGCGATTGAAGGGGATATATTCGATGTCACCACGAGTTTGGGCGTCGCCTTTAACTCAACCTTGATCGCACTGTTGATCAGCATTGTCCTGATGTTTTTGCTGCATCAATTGCAGTCACTTCAGGAGCACTATGTCCTGGATACGGAAACGTATTGTGAAGAAAAACTGACAAGGCACTTACATGCGCAATAAAAAGGGGTTTAGGGTGTAGGGTATAGGGTATAGGGTGTAATGCAATGGGAATATGATCTCCCTCTCCAAAAGACTCGAAACTCCTTCCTTAACCTTATACCTTAAACCATAAACCGTATACCAATTTGTAGATAGCAATGAGCCTGTTTCCTAAAGGAAGTTTTCATGACCATTATCGGCCTTGAAATATGCGACGCCGGCATCCTAGCGGCCGGCGGCAGCCCGGTGCAATTGCTGGACCTGGACGGGCAGCTTCGGGAAAGTCCCGGTTTCGCACTGCCACGCAAAAAAGGCTTGCTGGTGGGCAAAGCCGCCGAAAGCAAAGCTCACCTCTTTCCCCGCCAAATTCTGAACCATTTCTGGGATCAACTGAATACCGAACCACTTGAGCAAACCGGCCGGCATTCTCCGCATAATCATGCCGAAATTGTTTATCGCCATTTGTCAACGATCTGGCAGCACCTTCAATCCCATGGCGACGAAATCGTAATGGCGGTACCAAGCTTTTATAATCGTGAGCAACTGGGCCTAATCCTGGGTATTGCCCAGGAGCTGGGGATGCCGCTAAAGGGATTTGTGCCGCTGTCCCTGGCAGCTTCATCCCATCCATGTCCGCAAAAGATGCTGCTGTTTCTCGATATTCATCTGCACCGAATCGAGGTTAGCTATTTGGAACAGGGCGCTCATCTGACTGTCAGAGATTCTGCAACCACCGCTGATAAAGGTCTGCACTTCCTGTACCGCGGCTTGGTCGAGATGATCGCGCAACAATTTGTTCGCTTGACCCGCTTTGATCCATTTCATCAGGCGGCCTCGGAACAAGAGTTATACGATCGCTTGCCCGGGGTTCTGACTCATTTACAGCACAACTCATCGATGATATTTGAAATAGCCGGGGGCTCCAATCCCTACAGCATCACGCTGCAGCGCGAAGAATTCATTCGTAATACCGAACCGATTCACGGCGAAGCGATCAGGTTAATTAAAAGAATGCAAAACAAGCGGGAAGAGTCCCGGACACCGCTTGCACTGCAAATATCGCATCGCATGGCCCGGCTGCCAGGATGCAAAGAGATGCTGGCTAGCCTGAAGGACATTGAAATTATAGAATTGAACCGCGGCGCGGCTGCCAAAGGCGTAACGCAAATCTGGCACCATTTGATCGACCAAAACAACAACACGGGGATATCCTTTTTTAAAAGTCGACCGTGGCAGCCAAAGCAACAGACCGTCGATCATGGGAATTCGACAGCAAATCTGAAGTCAAATATACCAACCCATCTTCTCTATCAAAGCATTGCTTATCCAATATCAGAAGATCCGCTGACAATCGGCAGCACCCAAAAGAATGATCCAAACGATGTCACCATAACAGCGGAGACATCAGGGATATCAATCAGGTATTGCACCATCAAACGACAAAATGAAAGTATCATTCTGGAAGACCTGGGCAAATCGGGAGTCTATGTCGATGAGCAGCGAGTTAACGGAAGTATTACTTTAAAGCTCGGCCAAGACATACGAGTCGGGGCAGACGGTGAAAGACTTACTCTGATTGTATGTCTTAAATAAATTTGTGCTTACCGGTTTTCATAAGCTGAGTATGAGTTTCCATGTCCTGACCCCTGATATCTCAGGACGGAGAAATTAAATGGCCCGCAAAAAACTCAATGTATTCAGTCTGTCCTTTTTAGACATCATTACCTGTGGATTGGGTGCCATTATACTTTTGTTTGTGTTGGTCAATGCCAAGAGTGCCGCCCGACGCGATAGCGTGACTTCCGATCTGCGAGCCGAAACCAACCGGGTCGAATTGCAGATATTGGAAGAAAAAAAAAACCTGATACAGGTCCGCAATGTCCTTGAGGAAACCCGGGCCGAGTTGGTTAAAACCCAGGGGCTCGCGCGCCGGTTGATCGAAACGATCAAAGAAAAAAAGATCGAACTGGCCGACAGCGATAAAGATACCCTGGCCGCAAAAACCCACGTCAACCGTCTTAAAGCGGACCTTAAATCCCTGGAAGAAGATGTCAAACGCCTGCGGGCCGGTGCCAAAGCCCAGGACAAGCTTGGCCGAAAGTTGCGGCCGTTTCCCGGTCAGGGAGACCGCCAGTATCTCACTGATCTGAAAATGGGCGGACGCCGCATCATGATTCTGGTGGATTCTTCGGCCAGCATGCTGGCCGATACCGTCGTCGGGGTCCTCCGGCGACGCAATCTGAAAATAGCTGAAAAAATAAAATCCCCCAAATGGCAGCAGGCTGTTAAGACCATCGAATGGTTGACTACCCAGCTGCCCACGACGAGCCAATTCCAGATCTACAATTTCAACGAAACTGCCGGGCCGCTGATTGCCGAGAGCAAGGGTGTCTGGCTGAATGCCGGCGATGTCGACCAGCTCAATCAAACCGTCGCCCGCATGCGCAGAGTAGTCCCACAAAACGGCACCAGCTTGGTGAATGCGTTCAATGCGGTGGCAAAGATCAAGCCGGCGCCGGACAATATATTCCTGTTGACAGATAGTTTGCCGACCATGGGCGCTAAAAAACCCTGGGGCAAACGGGTTTCCGGTAAAAAGCGTCTGAGGCTCTTTCACGATGCGATCCGCCGCCTTCCTTCCCGCGTGCCGGTCAATATTATTTTGTACCCTATGGAAGGCGACCCTTTTGCAGCCGGGGCGTTTTGGAAGTTGGCCAAAGACACCCGGGGTTCGTTTTTCAGTCCGTCGAAGGATTGGCCGTGATTCGATTGCGGATTGCGGAATTAGAGGCATAGCGCAGAGAGCAGAGCGCATGGGGCAACAAGCTGAGGGCAAAGAGCAGAGAGCAGAGGGCGTGGAGAAGACGGAAGTGGGAAACAGGAAAATGGGTATAAGGTGTATGGTGTAAGGTTTAAGGTAATAGATTGTTTACCTCTGATTTAAAAATAGATCATCATCCTTCACCTTATACCATATACCCTATACCTTAAACCATTTTTTACTATTTGGCCGCAGGCGTTCAACCTTGAACTTTGAAACCAGAACGCTGAGCCTTGATATTTATGAAAAATCGTCGTCGTGACATAGAAATTTTCAGCCTGTCGTTTCTGGACGTGATCTGCTGCGGATTTGGCGCGGTTATTCTGTTGTTCGTGCTGTCCAAATTTGCGGAACCCGTCATCATCGAGGAAGTTCGCGAAGATCTGCAGGCTGAAATTATGCGCCTTGAGCAGGAATTGCATGCCATTCGTGGGCAAACGACGGTGCTGGACCGCCAGTTGAAAAGTCAAAAGCTACAGCTGTCGGAGGAAAAGAAAAACCTCGCACGCCTGCAGGGGGATCTGTCGAACCTTAGAGGACAATTTGCAGCTTCCGATCAACGTGCCCAGGTCCAGAATATCATTGAAGAAAAACTAGCACGGGCCCTGCAGCAATTAACCGAAGAAATGCAGCGCTTGCTGGAAAAGCAGCCGAAATCCATCGACAGCTCCGTCGGAGGAATCCCGGTGGACAGTGAGTATATCATTTTTATCATAGATACCTCCGGCAGCATGCAGCGCAATGCATGGGGTCTGGTCCAAAAAAAGTTGAACGAGACCCTGCGCGTCTATCCTCAAGTAAAAGGTATCCAGGTTATGAATGACATGGGAGTTTACATGTTTTCCCAATTTGCCGGGAAATGGATCCCTGACACGCCGGGTCGCCGCCGGGCGATTATTTCCAACCTGACCACCTGGCGCTCATTCAGCAACAGTAGTCCGGTGGAGGGAATCACGGCGGCCATTAAAACATTCTACGACGAAGATAAAAAAATAAGCCTGTATGTCTTCGGCGATGAATTCAGCGGTAATGCCATTCAACCGGTCATCGAAGAAGTGGATCGAATCAACTCAGCAAGCGGTACCGGGCAACGGCGGGTGCGCATCCATGCTGTGGGGTATCCGGTGCTGTTGCAGAATAAAGTCGGTCAGGGAAACACAGGGGAACGTTTCGCCACCTTGATGCGAATCTTGTGCTACAAAAATGGGGGAACTTTTGTGGGATTGAATAGTATTCGACCTTGAGCAAGTTGCGGCTGAAGATTGAAAGGAAGGTTGCATAAAACAAATAAATACCAAATTACAAACACCAAATTACAAATAAATCTCAAATTTCAATATCCAATGACCAAAATTTTAACAACAATAGATCAATAGCGCTTCACTAGTCATGCTCCGCCGGTAAATCTTCCATTTCCCACAAATGCCGATCGATTATTTGTTTAGGATTTTGAATTTGGGTCATTGGAATTTGTTTGGAATTTGGGTTTTGATATTTGGGATTTAATCGGCGTTTCAGCGGGGGGGGGGGTGGAACACTGAATCCCGTTCGAATTTTGCCAATTACAGAGAAGAACCCTGTCTTAAGCTTCCCCGGTAGTATGATTTTGGATAAACTGCTCCAGACGGTCGCACTGTTGCCGGGTTAGTTCGCCAAACTGGAGTCCCATCTGTCGCATATTGAGCGAGCTGAACGTGTGCTCGTTTCTAATTGCGAAATCGGTGATTTTTCTGTAGGGAAGTTTGTCTAAATATAATCCGCCCTTGCCGACGATGATTTTCAGTTCGTTGGCCTCACCGTGGTTGTTGCCATGGTCGATATAACGAAATGAAAGCCCCCTTTTGCTGATATCCTTGATTTGGCCTAATTTGCTGTTGTGATTGACAAGGGCTGCAAATACGCCCTCAGCCGCCTTGAACCTGGGCTGCCGGCGGCGCTCAACTAGCAATTCGCTCGTACTCATGAAAGTAACCCCCCCCCCGGGTTATCGATATGGAACGGAACCTTCGGTGATTCGCCTAACCGCGTTATTTCTGTTTGAATCTCCAGTCGAATGTTGGCAGAATAATAACTCATTTTCGGCCATCAAATCAAGGCTGAACTAGATTTAATAATTTAATTTCGATGATTATCTGAACTGCAAGATCGCTGTTATTTCCAAATTGAAATCAATGAACTTCGTCTCATGCAAGCTTTTCAGACAGAATCGCTGATTTCGCCGAATTCCGCTTGACAAAAGCACAAATCCTTACTAATTATACTCTTTTTGTATGCGAGCAATCAAATCGCACCAGGCGATTTAAAATAGAAAACAATAGTGAAAGGAGAAAAAAGCAAATGTCAAAATTGATTCCACCTCATGGCGGAAAAGGTCTGACCTGCTGCCTGCTCGAAGGCGCGGAGTTGGATGCTGAAAAGAAAAAAGCCGAAGGCCTCAAAAAGATATCCGTATCACCGCGTGAAAAGGGTGATCTGATCATGATGGGTATCGGCGGCTTCAGCCCTCTGACCGGTTTTATGACCAGAGCGGACTGGAAAGGTGTTTGTGAAGAATTCTTGATGGCCGATGGGACCTTTTGGCCCATCCCGGTAACCCTCTCAGCCAGCAAGGAAGATGCCGACGGCATCAGCGAAGGCGACGAGATTGCCCTTTACGATCCCGAAGGCGATGAAATCATGGCCACCATGAAGGTTACCGAGAAGTACGAGATGACCGAGGCCGATAAAAAATTCGAGTGTGAAAAAGTTTACATGGGCGAGGGTACCCCGACGGCGGAAGAGTTCTGGAAAATCGCCCAAGACGATCATCCGGGCGTCCAGATGGTCATGGAACAAAAAGACATTAACCTGGCCGGACCGGTCAAGGTGATGACCGAAGCCGAGTATCCCACCAAGTATGCCGGCGTCTATATGCGGCCGGAAGAATCCCGTAAAAAATTTGAAGAGCGCGGCTGGAGCGAAGTGGCTGCCCTGCAGCTGAGAAACCCCATGCATCGTTCCCATGAGTACCTGTGCAAAATCGCCGTCGAAGTCTGCGACGGTGTTTACATCCATTCCCTGGTCGGCAACCTGAAACCGGGTGACATCCCGGCTGAAGTACGGGTTAAATGCATCGATACCCTGGTCAAAAATTACTTTGTGGAAGACAAGGTCGTCCAGGGCGGCTACCCGCTGGATATGCGCTATGCCGGTCCCCGCGAGGGCCTGCTGCACGCCACCTTCCGCCAGAACTACGGCTGCTCCCGCATGATCATCGGCCGCGACCACGCCGGCGTGGGCGATTTCTATGGGATGTTTGAAGCCCAGACTATTTTTGACAAAATTCCGCAGCCCGACGACAGCGGCAAAACCCTGCTGTGTACCCCGCTGAAAATCGATTGGACCTTCTACTGCTACAAGTGCGACGGCATGGCGTCTTTGAGAACCTGCCCGCACGAAAAAGACGATCGTGTCCTGCTCAGCGGAACCATGCTGCGCAAAATGCTTTCTGAAGGCGGCGAACTGCCGGATCATTTTGGAAGAGATGAGGTTGTTGCGATACTGCGTGAATACTACGAAGGACTGACGGAGAAGGTCGAGATCAAGCTGCACGGAGCTGCTACCGGAGATGAATAGTAGAACCGGAACCTGAATACCTCATTTAGTTCCATTATCTAAAGGAAGCGCCTTGCGGCGCTTCCTTTTTTTATTGGAATGACCGCCTGACGAAGCCTTTGAATCTTTTCTGCTATAACCGGATGTGATGGAGTGCTCAAGTGTTGGAGTACTGGAGTACTGGAGTGTTGGAGTTTTAATGATTGCGGATTTCGGATTGCAGAATTCGGATTGATTAAATGGAACTGGAGCCGAATTATATATTTCACAATTTCCATCCGAAATTTATAATCATAACCATCGTTTTACCCCTTCATATCCATTACTGCGCTAATCAATGAGGACAGAGGACAGAGAACAGAAGATGGGAAGTTAAGAAGATGAGAAGATAAGAGCATCTGTTTCGGGCATTCCGCCGCCTGTGTCCGTGCTTTTATTCGTTTCAATCCGAAATCCGCAATCTGCAATCCGCAATCGAATTACCCCTCAACCTCGCACCTCCGGAACCGGCACCTTCGATCCTGCAGCCTCTGAACCTTGAACCTCTGAACCTTGAACTCCGGAACCCGGAACCTCACTCTCCTTTTTCTTCCCGATCCCGCTCAGCCGCTGCATGACGACATAGAATACCGGCGTAAAGAGCAACGACATGATCGTGGCGGCGGCCATCCCGCCCACCACGGCGGTCCCGATGGCCTGGCGGCTGGCGGCACCGGCGCCGGCGGCCACCACCAGCGGCATAAAGCCGGCGATGGATGCGATCGATGTCATCAGGATCGGCCGAAAACGCAGTTTGGCCGCCTCCACGGCCGCATCCAGAAAACCTTGACCCTTGGCGCTTTGCTCGATCGCAAACTCCACGATCAAGATCGCATTTTTGCTGGCCAGACCGATCAGCAGGACAATTCCGATCTGGGTGTAGACATTATTATCGGCGCCGCGCATTAACAGCGCTACGACAGTGCCAAGCACCGCCAGCGGCACTACCAAAATCACCGCTGTCGGATTCGACCAGCTTTCGTACTGGGCGGCAAGTACCAGGAAAACGAGAATAATGGCCAGGCCGAAAACCAGGATGGCTTCCGAGCCCACTTTCTTTTCCTGGTAGGACATCCCGGTCCATTCGTACCCCATGGAGGTCGGCAATTTCGCATCAGCCTGCTGCTCCATCAGGTTCAAGGCCTGGCCGGAGCTGAATCCGGACGCTGCCTGGCCCGTAATGGAAGCCGAGGGATAGAGATTGTAGCGCAATATAGTTTGCGGCCCCAGTATTTGATCGACTTGGACCAGCGTACCGATGGGGATCATGTTTCCCTGGGCATCGCGCACATCAAGTTGCCGAATATCATTGGGTTGCACCCGGAACTGATGATCAGCCTGGAGCTTGACCTGCCAGGTGCGCCCGAATTTGTTAAAATCATTGACATAAAAGGAACCAAGATAGGTTTGCAGGGTACTGAAGACACTGCTCAGGGGGATTTGCAGCCGCTTGGCCTTGGTGCGGTCAACCTCGGCAAAAAGCTGCGGCACATCCGCGCGAAACGTGGTGTTGAGATTAGAAAGGCTGGACTGGGCATTGCCGTCCTGAACCATCTCCTGGACCATTTTCTGAAGTTCCTCCAATCCAATGTCGGCCCGATCCTGCATCTGCATCTGAAATCCGCCGGATACCCCCAGGCCGGTGATAGCCGGCGGCGGAAAAGCAAACACGATTGCCTCTTGTATCTGGAAAAACTGTCGCTGCAGGTTGGCCAGAATCGCCTCCTGGCTGAGGCTTGGATCGCTGCGCTCGTCCCAGGGTGCCATGATAATGAAAACGCCGGCGCTGTTGGAGGCATTCGTGGCATCGATCAGCGAGTAACCGCCCAGGGTAACCCATTCCCGGATACCCGGTGTATTTCCAAGAATGCCGTCTATTTTGGCCAGTACCTCATTGGTGCGCTCCTGGGAAGCGGCGTCGGGCAGCTGCACATTGGCCATCAGATAACCCTGATCCTCAACGGGCAAAAATCCGGTGGGCAAACTGGTAAACTGCCAGCCGGTTAGGGCGGTCAGCCCCAAAAACAGCAGCATTACCAGGGCGGAACGCCGCACGAACAGTTTCGCAACACTGAGGTATCCGTTCTCGGTTTTGCGAAACAGGGCATCGAAACCCCGGAAAAAGGCATTTTTACGTTCTTTCGGTGGCCGCAGCAACAAGCCCGCCAAAGCCGGACTCAATGTCAGGGCATTGATGGAGCTGAATATGGTCGAAATGGCAATGGTCAGGGCAAATTGGCGGTACAGCTGCCCGGTGATCCCCGGCAAAAAGGCGGAAGGAATGAAAACCGCCATCAGCACCAGCGTCGTCGCGACGACCGGCCCGGAAACCTCGCTCATGGCCTTGATGGCCGCCTCCTTTCGATTCAATCCCCGCTCCATGTGCGCAACGGTTGCTTCCACCACAACGATGGCATCGTCCACCACAATGCCGATGGCCAGCACCAGTCCGAACAGGGTCAACATATTCAGCGAGAACCCGGCCGCCAGCATGACGGCCAGGGTACCGATCAGCGAAACCGGTATGGTCACGGCCGGGACTACGGTTGCCCGCCAATCCTGCAGGAAGATAAACAGCACGATAAACACCAGCAAAGCGGCTTCGAAGAGCGTCTTGAAAACCTCCTTGATGGATTCGTCAATAAAAATGGAGGTGTCGTAAGGGATTTTGAATTCCATGCCCTCGGGAAACAAGGATTGCAGATCCGCCATGGTCGACCGCACCTGCTGGGCCACGTTCAGCGCATTGGCCCCGGGCAGCTGGTAGATCAGCACGCTGGCGGAAGGCGCACCGGTCAGACCGGAAGTAACGTCGTAGCTTTTACCGCCCAACTCAATCCGCGCAATATCCTTGAGACGGGTGATCCGTCCGCCCTCGCCGGTTTTGATGATAATTTCTTCGAATTGCTCAATTTCCGTCAGGCGCCCGAGAACATTGACCGTATACTGAAAGCTCTGGCCTCTGGGTGCCGGCGGCTGGCCGATCTGGCCGGCCGCCACCTGAACGTTCTGTTCACGCACGGCATCCAGGACATCCTCGGTGGTAAGGTTGCGGGACTTGAGCTGACGCGGATTCAGCCAGATCCGCATGCTGTAGTCGCTCTGAGGGAAAACCGTCACTTCACCCACGCCCTTGATCCGGCTGAGGGTATCGCGCAGGCGTAAGGTCGCGTAGTTGGCCAGGTAAAGTTCGTCATATCGTCCTTCTTCCGAATAAAGCGATATGATCAAGACGATATTGGTCGATTTTTTCTTGGTGTTGACACCCTGGCGCTTGACCTCTTCAGGCAGCAGGGGCTCGGCCAGTTTGACGCGATTTTGAACCAGAACCTGGGCCATATCCAGGTTCGTGCCGACCTCAAAGGTGACTGTCAATTTGTAGGATCCGTCACTGGCGCTGGTGGACGACATGTAGATCATGTCTTCGACCCCGTTGACCTGCTGCTCGATGGGGGCCGCCACCGTCTCGGCCACCACCCGGGCGTTGGCTCCGGGATAGTTGGCTGAAACTTCCACCGTAGGCGGTGTGATTTCGGGATACTGGGCGATCGGCAGCGCCCCGAAAGCAACCAAACCGGCGATCACGATGATGATGGAAATAACGCTGGCAAAGATGGGATGTTCAATGAAAAACTTGGAAAACATGGTAGAGCCCCCGTTGGGAATGACCAATGACTAAGGATAAATGTCGATTGTGGATTTTGACCATACTTTTTCTTTGTAGCGTTCACAGTTTCAAGGCTATCTCTGTCCCAATGCATTTACAATTTTAGTCGCTGCGTTTTTCTGCATTCAGCTCCTAACTTCATTGATTGTTTCTGAAGTTATAGGATTTCCTAAGGGATGGTGAATCAGCGATTTCGATCGGTCTTGAACCTCAACCTCTGAACCTTGAACCCTGAACCCGGGAACGGCTGTTTTTTCACTCGGTGTTGCCCTCCCCTGCCGATGCAGTGGGTTTTGCAGCTTCTTGCGGTACCTCCTTAACCACCTCGGCATCCATGATATCCACGTTTGGGGATTGCTCTGAAGTGTCTCCGGCGGGTTTGGAAGTTGAGGGGCGGTCTGTTTTGCCCGGCAAGGCGGCTCGGAGGGTCGAAGCCGCAAGAGATTTCATTTCGGTGAGTTCCGGATCCACCTTGGCCCCGGGACGTGCCCGCTGAACGCCGTTGACAACGACCCGCTCACCCGCTTCCAAGCCATCTTCAATCACGCGCAGGCCGTCCTCCAGTTGGCCGATGCGGATCGGCCGCTTTTCGACGACATTCTCACGGTTCACAGTCAGCAGATAACGCCCGCCCTGGTCGGCGCCAATGGCGCGCTCGCTCACCAGCAGGGCGTTTTCCCGTTTTTCAACAGGCATGCGCACCCGTGTGAACAAACCCGGCAATAGTGCGTAGACCGGGCCCGGATTGGGAAAGGCTCCCCGCAGCTGAATGGTGCCGGTCCCGGGGTCGACACCGGACTCGGAAAAATCCAGAACGCCCTCGTGGGGATGGCCTTCCTCATTGGCAAGCCCCAGATATAGGGGGATTTCCGCTTCGCTGTCGGACTCTTCATCGGGGTTGAAGCCCGTTTCCTTGACGCGTTCGCGGTACATGGCGTGCACCCGCAGCAGGTCATTTTCATTCAGGTTGAAATAGACATACATGGGGTCATACTGGGTAACGGTGGTCAGCAGCGTCGCCTCGCCTTCGCCGACGAGGTTGCCCGCATCCACGAAATTACGGCTGACCCGGCCGCTGATGGGCGCCGTGACCCGGGTGTAGCCCAGGTCCAAATCGGCGCGCTCCAGCTTCGCCCTGGCCCGCTCGATTCGGGCCAGGGCGACATCCCGTTCGCCTTGCCATTTGACCACATCCGTCTCGCGCCCGGCCCCCTTGTCGAAAACCCTTTTGGCCCGGTCGTACTCTATTTTAGCTCTATGCTCCATCGCTTTGGCGGCATTCAGCTCAGCCTGGGCCGCGTTGAATTCGGCCTGGTATTCCTTGGGGTCGATCACGAACAGCAGATCTCCCATATCGACCCGGGTGCCGGGGGTAAAATGCATGCTCTTCAAAAATCCGGACACCCGGGCCCGGATTTCGACTTGTTTAAACGCCCAGGTGTTGCCGGTAAAGTCCAGGTAGTCGATGACATCCCGCTGTAACGGCACGGCGACGGTCACCTTGGGTGGCGGCGGCTCCATGTAGGTGTTCTTTTGCTCGCAGGCGGTAGTGAGCCCAAGGGCCAAGAGGACCACAGCCCATATCAAGGCGCGTTTGACGAATACGTATTTGCTTTCTGGTTTTCGGAGATTAACCATCTTGTGATATTCCTCTTTTGGCATGGCATTCAAATTACGCGAGACATTCAGAAACCAAATGGTAAGACATGTTCGGCAGCTTTTCAACCGGATATGCACTTGGGATCGGAATCAGGTAATCGGGTCGACACCATTGCTCATAGCTCCATCGCTCCATCCTCCATCACTCCAGTACTCCATCACTCCAGTACTTCACCACTCCAGTACTTCACCACTCCAGTACTCCACCACTCCAGTACTCCATCACTCCAATACTCCACCACTCCAGCACTCCATCATCCCAAATAAAAAGGGAGCCCGCAGGCTCCCTTTTTACAATGTTTTATCAAACAGCAGCGTTATTAAAAATTACGTCCCGCATACTCGTTATACGCCATGGCCACGGTACGGTAGACCAGGTGGGCCAGTTTGGAAAACGGCAAATAGGCAAACAGGCAGAAAACCAGCACCAGGTGCACGTAGTAGGTGGCAAAGGAAATAAAAGCCCAGTCGGCCAATCGGGTCAACTGAGCACCCATGCCGGTCACACCCAGACCTAAGGCCAAGTATACCAGGTACCAGTCAAAATACGTGGATTTCTGGTCTTTCTTGGCGCTGCGGCTTCTGATGAGCAGAATGGTCCCGACAATCAGCGCCACACCGGCGAGATTGGCCAGCCATTTGACGGGATTAAGCTGGGACCAGGGACCGTGAATCGGTCCTTCCGGCAATAGGTACGAACCGTAGAGCACCACGAAAATGATGCTGGTGACGATAAACAGCCCGATGAAGCCGTACATGGTCAGCAAATGCCCGATTTGGCGGTCCTTGTTTTCGGTGCACTGATCGAACTTGCTGTGCGTGAGGATGGTGGGAATGACCTTCAGCAGGGCGGCGATAAACCCGCCCACTTCGATCGTCTCCTTGTTGGTCTTGCCTTCTACCAGCGCGTTCTGATGAATATCACCCAGGAAACGTTTAAGGCCCAGGGCAAAAACCGCCACGGCAAAGATAGCTGCCGGCAGCATGTGCATGTCCACCAGCCAGGTGGAGAAAAACTTGTAGTGTTTGATGCCCTCGCTGAGATCCGGCGTAAAATCCAGCAACCCGGTGATGCTGCCCACCACCAGAAACAAAATGGCCGGAATCGCCATCAGTATCGGCAGCTTCTTGGGATCCTTCAACGCCCGGGCCAGGACTTTGGGCTGGGCGTATTCCTCGATCGCATATTCTCGCACGGCAGCCAGCACATCGCCCGGTTTGGCTTCCCGCGGGCAGCGGGTCGAGCAGTCGCCGCAATTGTGGCACAGCCAGATGTCGGCATTGCCCACCAGTTTATCCTTCAATCCCCAGGACGCGGCAATCATTTCCTTGCGGGGAAACGGTTGGTTGTCCGGGGAAATTTGGCAGGCCACCGAACAGGTAGCGCACTGGTAGCACTTTTTCAGATCCTCGCCGCCCAGCGCACCGACTCGATTGATAAAATCTAGATCAGGATCAATTACGTATGTTTCGGCCATACTAATACCTCCTAGTGCCCCGTCTCAAGGTTCTGGTGATTCAATTTGGTGCTCTGAAAGTCTGAGTGAACTTCCCAAATGAAATCCTTTTCGTCAGAGACGGGGGAAATCCGAAATTCAAATCTCGAAATTCGAAACAAATTCAAATGTTCCAAACACCAAACGGAAAGGCCCCTGTGAAAGGCAGCTTTGGTTTTGAATTTTGAACATTCGGATTTTAATATTGTTTCGGATTTCGGATTTCGATATTCGGATTTCCATTTAAATTTACTTCGTTTAAGTAAAATACTAAACCGTTTACTTCAAATCGGAATATATTTATTTCACACGCTAAAAACCTTTAAATGGATTCGGTCCCATTTCTTCGACCGAGTCGACGAAGTCATTGATAATTTTGGGCAGCTTATCATATTCATCGATCGCCACTTCAAACTGGGCCACGCGCTCTTCTTCCAATGCCAGGCTCGACAGGGCATCGCCGATCTTCTGCATCCTGATTTCCGCCAGCTCGCTGCCTTTGACAAAGTGGCACTGGTAGTCGTCGCCGTATTTGCAGCCGAGCAGAAACACGCCGTCCATACCCTGGGCCAGAGCGTCCTTGATCCAGATCACGTTGACCGAGCCCAGACAGCGGACCGGTATGAAACGGACATCGGCCGAATACTCCAGCCGGTTTAAGGCGGCTATATCCAGCGCCGGATAGGCGTCGTTTTCGCAGACCAGACCCAGGATGCGCAGCGGGGGCTCGTCATAATCATCTTCCGAGGGCACACCGACGGCCTTGACCATGGAGCCGATGCTGTCGATGCTGTAGTCGGAAAAGTTGATGATCCGCTCGGGGCAACACCCCATGCAGGTTCCGCAGCGACGGCAGCGGGCCGGATTGGGTTTAGGGGTGCCCCGCTCATCGTCGTCAATGGCGCCGAACGGGCATTCCTGGGTGCAGCGTTTGCACTGGGTACAGCGCTGGAAGAAAAAGTCCGGAAAAGTCACATCACCGGAACGCGGATGAACGGAAACCCCGCGGTTGACCGACTCCAGGCATTGGATGGCCTTTAAGGCCGCACCGGTGGCATCCTCGACGGATTCCTCGACGCTCATACCGCGCCGGATCCCGCCGGCGGCATAAATGCCGGTGCGCTGGGTTTCATAAGGGAAACAAATGTAGTTCGAATCCGCAAAGTCGTTGAAGATGTCATTGTCACGGAAGCCGGGCCCCTGGCGATAGGCCAGGTTGACGACCGGATCATCTTTGGTGACCGGGACCATACCGGTTGCCAAAACCACCATATCGGCCTTGACCTGCACTTTCTCTCCCAGCAGGGTGTTGTCGGCTTCGACGATCAGACCGCCGCCGTTTTGGGAAACGCGGGTCACTTCGCCCTTGGTCAGAAATATACCCGGATCCTGCTGAATATTTTTGTAAAAGTTTTCAGTCAGGCCCACGGTGCGCATGTGCTGATAGAAGACATAGGCTTTGGCGTCGGCATAATCTTCTCTGACGTACTTGGCTTGCTTGAGCGCCACCATGCTGGTCACAGCCCCGGTATAGTCAAAGTCCTTGTCATCGCCCTGGCCGGGGCTCTGGATGAAAACAACGGACTTGGCTTCTTTGCCGTCCGAGGGCCGGGTGATCTTTCCGGCGGCGGCAATCTCCTCGAACTGCTGGTTGGTCACCACATCGGCGTTCTCTCCGAAGCCCAGATGGGCCAGTTCGCCCTCGGCCGGTTCGTAGGGTCGCCAGCCGGCGGCCAGAACAACGGCACCGTATTTTTCGCCGGCCGGATCGAAGGTCAAAATGTCAATCTTGCCTTCGTTGTATTCCATAAATTTTTGATGCAGTTGCTCGGCATCCAGTTCCTTGCCCTTCTCGTCGACCGTCATCTCTTCGGGCAGCGGGTAGGGAACATCGAATTCGATTTTTTCGCCGGGCTTTTTCAAGGTAACCGTAAAATCGCCGGGTTCGCCGGCAATGCGCGCCACAACCGTCTCGGTCTTGATGGTGACATTGGAATAGCCTTTGAGTTCACTGATTTTTTCCGCGACGGTCGGTGAAATCAGTCCTTCATAGGGATAGGCACCGGGCAGTTGTTTGCGCCACTTGCCGGCCTTGCCCCCCAGGGCCGATTCCTTTTCAACCACCGTGACGTCATAGCCGGTCTTGGCGGCTTCAATGGCAGCGGTAATTCCGCTGATACCGCCGCCGATGACCAGAATGTTTTTGTGAAGGGCATCGAGCTGATAGGGTTCGGGCAGATCGACTTTTTCCACCCGGGCCATACCCATTTTCAGATAGTCTTCGGCCATCAGCTGAACATGGTCGATAAATTCGTCATCATCTTTTTGCTCTTCGGTGGGCGCCGGATAGGTCGATCGGGGATGGGTCCAGACGACCTGTTCCCGGAGATTGACCCGGTCCACGATGCAGCCGTCAAACCGGAAGACATCATGGAGTACCCGGCGGGAGCACGCTGCAATCACCAGCGTGTTGGTTCCCTCGGCGATATCGGACTTCAGCAGTTCAACGCCTTCCTTGCCGCAAAGCACCGGGCACGTTTTTACAGGAAGCCCTTCCTCCTCGGGCACATCGCAGAGCTTTTCGATATCCACTGACTCTCCGATCCCGCATCCTTCGCAAATATATACACCATATTTTTTATCCATGGATAACCTCCTACCTGTTCACCAGAGTTTGGATGGCCTTTAAGGCCATACCGGTTGCATTTTGATTGGACGAAACCACGTCGGCCGGTTTATTGGCGCATCCGGCCCCAAACATTCCGCCGGCTTCATAATCATTGAGGATAAAACCGTCCTCGTTGTAGTTCAGATCAGCCGGCAGTTTGTTGGTCGCGGTTGTGGGCTGCATACCGGTAGCCAGAACCGCCATTTCGACTTCCTGGTGGATCTTTTCGCCGGTCACGGCATTTTCGGCAACCACGGTGATGTTGTTGCTGTTTGGATCCTCGCTGACTTCCGCCACCTTGCCTTTGATCAGAAAGATGTTTTCATCTTCTTTGATCTTTTCATAAAACTTCTCATAGCGATAGCCGGGCGTTCTTAGATCGATGTAAAATACATAGATTTTGGCCTCGGGATATCGTTCACGAACATAGGTGGCCTGTTTCAATGAAGCCATGCAGCAAATGTAGGAGCAATAAGGCAGATGGTTCTCGTCGCGGGAGCCCGCACACTGGACAAACCCGATGCTGGCCGGTTCCTTGTTATCCGAAGGGCGCAAAATGCTGCCCTGGCTTGGACCGTTGGGCGCCGCCATACGTTCCATCATCATATTGGTGATGATGTTCGGGTGCTGGCCGAAGCCCAGATTGTCCATCTTGGTGGCATCATAGGGTTCCCAACCGGTGGCCCAGACAACCGATGCCACATTCAGGTTCAGGGTCTTGGCCTCCATGTCCAGGTCGACCGCATCATATTGGCAGGCGTCTTTGGCCCGCTGGGCGTCAGGGGTGCCGACGATTTCCGGTGCAATCACAAAGCGGTGCGGAAACGCCATTTCAAATGGCAGGTAGGCCCCTTTGACTTTTTTCAGGCCGAAATCATAGTCACTGTCGACTTCGCTCTGGCAGGCTGCGGCACAGTCACCGCAACAGGTGCAGTTTTCGTTGACATACCTGGGGTTCACTTTGACGGCGACATTGTAATTGCCGGGGCTGCCGTCGACCTTTTCAACTTCGGCCAAAGTTAAAACCTTAACTCTGGGATTATCCTTGATGCGTCTGAAATTAATTTCGAGCCCGCAGGTCGGAGGGCATAACTTGGGAAAATATTGGTTAAGTTGAGCTACCCTTCCGCCCAGATAAGGATTTTTTTCCACCAAGAAAACTTCGTACCCCACCTCGGCAGCTTCCAGGGCCGCGGTCAGGCCGCTGATACCGCCGCCAACAACTAAGATGCTATCACTAGCAGGGGTTGCTTGTTCTTCTGTCATGCTATCCCTCCGTGCAGATTTGTTATTGATTCATTTTAGGTTTCAGGTTTCAGGTGTCAGAAAACAGACGTCAGAGAACAGGGGCCAGATGTCAGAGAACAGAGGTCAGAAGGCAGTTTAAAACCCGGAAAATCGAACACCCTCTCTAAATTCCGCCCTCTATAACCCGTTATCTGTCATCCGTTATCTGTCACTTTTTTTCTGTCATCTGACATCTGACCTCTGTCATCCGTTATCTGTTGGCTGACACCTGACACCTGACACCTGAAACCATTTTATAGTTAATAAAAACCTCCAGGTGTCCTAAGACACCTGGAGGCCCTATGGTTAGTTAATAACTACAAATCAACTTCGACATACGATTAGTCCGTGATGATTTTGACGTAGTCTTTCTTGAAAGTATCCCATGTTTGTTCTTTGGGATCGTACTTGGAGTTCACGAAACAGAACCAGTTCTCGTCATCCTGTCCCGGGTGGTCCGCCTGATAGTAGAAACCGGGATAACGGGTCTCTTTGCGGAACTGGATGTGGCGCAGATGCGATTCCACGGTCCAGATACGGTGCTGAATCTCCCAGGCACGCATGAGTTCATGCAGATCGCCGGCAGCCAGTTTTTCATTGTCTTCGCGCATGGTCGCCAGCAGATCCATCACGATCTCCAGGTTCTTGCTGGTGGTCTGGTAATACGTGGCCGTTCCGGCACCGTACTCGTGGGTGGCCTTCATCATACGGTACATCATGCCGTTGGGCTTGATGTACTCGGGGTTGAAATCCGCATGCGTGCTGAAGCCTTCGTTATCCAGATAGGTGCGAACCGGTTTGTAAACCATGTCCACCAGTTCCTCGTTGCTCTGGGCGATGGCCGGTGAGAAGTCGGCATGATCCTTGGCGTAGCGGACCATCTGCTTGACGGCCATACGGCCTTCGGCGTGCGAACCGGACGAGAATTTGTGTCCGGAGCAGCCCACACCGTCGCCGGCGGTAAACAGGCCGTTGACGGTAGTCATGCGGTTGTAGACCTTGCCGTTGTCGGCTTTGATCTTGTAGGCATCCGGCACCCAATCCAGATCCGGGCCGGAGGTCCACAGACCACAGCAGCCGGAGTGGGATCCGAGCAGGTAAGGTTCGGTCGGCATGACTTCGGAATTTTTCTTTTCCGGCTCGGTGTCGGTGGCGCACCACAGGTTGGCCTGACCGCAGGTCATATCCAGGAAGTCTTCCCAGGCTTCGGATTCGAGGTGCTTGAGCTCTTTTTTGTCCATGGTCTTGCCAAGCTCGGCCAGGGCGGTGACCGTATCCATAATGATCGGGCCGCGGCCTTCTTTCATCTCAAAAAGCATCAGGTGGTTACGCAGGCAGGTCGGGGTGATGGCAGCCGTCCCGTAAGGTGCATATTTTTCCAGCTCGGCCTTGGCGGCATCACTGCCGGCAAACGCTTCGCCCAGACCATTGAGGGTCTTGGCTTTGAACAGCAGGAACCAGGCACCGACCGGACCGTAGCCGTCTTTAAAACGGGCCGGGGTGAAACGGTTTTCCATCATGGACAGCTCGGCGCCGACTTTCATGCACAGGGTGTAGGTGGAGCCGGAATTCCAGACCGGGTACCAGGCGCGTCCCTTGCCTTCGCCCACACTGCGCGGCTGATAGATGTTGACGGCGCCGCCACAGGCAACCATCATGGTTTTGCACTTGATAATGAAGACTTTGTTTTCACGCACGGAAAAACCGACCGCACCGGCGATCTGATTTTCGTTGTTGGCATCCAGCAGCAGCTCAACGATGAAAACCCTTTCCAGGACGTTTTCCTCGCCGAGGGCCAATTGGGCGGCTTCGGCCACAATCCGTTTGTAGGATTCACCGTTGATCATGATCTGCCATTTACCGGTACGGACCGGCGTGGCACCAGCTTTGAGGGTCCCCATTTTCTGGCCTTTTTTGCCGTCCAGGTTCTTGCCGTCATCGGATTTTTTCCAGATCGGCAATCCCCATTCCTCAAACAGATGGACGGAATCATCCACGTGGCAGCCCAGATCGAAGATCAGGTCTTCCCGGACAATACCCATCAGGTCGTTGCGGACCATGCGGACGTAATCTTCCGGGGAATTTTCGCCAATGTAGGTATTAATGGCGGAAAGACCCTGAGCAACCGCGCCGCTTCTTTCCAGGGCAGCTTTGTCCACCAGCAGCACGCTCTGGTCGTCGCCCATCCATTTTTTAACCTCAAACGCCGCGCCGCAAGCCGCCATGCCGCCGCCTACGATCAGAATATCAACTTCCCGCTCTTCGACTTCCGGGTCCCTTACAGCTTTAAGTTCACCCAAAGGTTTATTCGGTAATGCCATATTGCATCCTCCTTAAATATACTAAATTTATTAAGTAAGCTAGTTAACAGATTCAGTTGCGCTATCTGGTGCGACAATTAAACCATTTGGTCGGCGGCCGGTGCACGCATCTCTGTGCCGTCGGCTTCCTCGGTTGAGAGAGACTGGCTTTCGATGTCTTGTCCTTTGAGATCCAGATAACCATTGGCCTGTCCTTCGGGGGTGGTCCGAATGGGGAACTTAAAGCGTTTGATGGTCCCGTTTCTGAACTTGCAGGTCCACATAACATCTTCGGTGCCCAGCATCGGCATAACACTGCTTCCCAGGGGCACAAAGTCGGCATAGCCCCTGACTTCGATGGCCTGGGTCGGGCAAATCTTGACACATGAAAAGCATTCCCAGCACTGATCCGGCTCCTGGTTGTAAGCCTTCATCTCGTTGGGTTCCAGAACCATCAGGTCGTTGGGACAGATGTACTGACAGGCAGTTTTGTCCCCGCCTTTGCAGCCGTCGCATTTTTCAGTTATTACATAACTTGGCATTTATTATACCTCCTGAATTTTGTTTAATGACATTTTGTTTCTTAAACTTTAGAAAATTTTCCGGGTTGAATCCTTAGCTAATTTGCACCTCCCTTCAGTCCTTTGATCCAAAGTGGAACGCTTTGGTCAAACCTGTTTTTTTTATACATGGGTATTTTATTTCTCAACAACCGGACCCCATCCGGTTAAACTTTATTCAATTGCAAGCTATCAAGTATGAAATAAAAAAAGCTGAATTTCCTATAATTTCAATAAGATGGATCATCTATAAGGGAGAGAGAATATCACTCAACATGGGCATTGTCAAGTATTTTTAACCAAAGGCAAAGACAAAAAAGGCGATTTTAAACCGGGCACCCATACCCTACAATATCTGGTTCAAATCCCCGATTGCCATACTACATGTAGTGTTGATCAGAACAACTGGCAGGGTCCGCGGTGGCAGTGACAGAAGGCAGAAATAATTGATTGCGGATTTCGGAATGCGGATTGCGGATTGTGAGGACAGAGGGCCTAAAGCATAGCGCATGGGGCATAGGGCAGAGCGCAGAGGGAAGAGGACAGGGGATCGAAGTGGGAAGTGGGAATGCGGAATTCGGAAAGTTAGGGCGGAGGACAGATGACAGAGGTCAGAAGTCAGAGGACAGAGGACAGAAGGTAAGAAGTTGAGAAGATGAGAGGATTAGAGTTAGGAAAGATTTGAAGCGGGAAATAGGAATTCGGAAGTGGGAATGCGGTCTTCGACGAGCTTAGGCGAGGCAAAGTCGGAAAGTTAGGGCGAGGAGCAAAGAACGTAGGCCGGATGACGCACAATTTCTATTTCAATGTGGGAATGATCAAAATGGGAACTAGTTGTTCTCAGACAGCCTCCGGGGTGAAATCGAATCAAGTAGATATTGCTTAGGAACGGTCGGCCATGGTATGGGGTATTGACATAAAAAACGGAACTATGCCCCAAAAGAAGGTAATCCGTCATGGGGCTCTGTATTTGTTAAAATTTAGGAGTCTTGGAGTACTGGAGTGTTGGAGTGTTGTTGTCCTGGAGGCTTGGAGTGTTGGTAGATGGGTTGATGTTCTCTTTTATACCCCAGTACTCCATTACTCCAGTACTCCAAAATCGAGATTATCAACAGCTGCTTGCAACCTCAAAACTACCATTTTACTGGTTATAGTAACGAAAAGTTTTATCAGTTTACAAAGAACAAGTTAACGCCCTGGACTCGGTGTTTTTCAGGGCGGATTAAATAGGAGATCGACCGTGGAACCCGATGTAACCCCGATATCCCTGAAGGAAACATTTTGCTTTGCCTGCCATCCGGCGGTGCCCTGTTTTAATGAGTGCTGCCGGGACTTAAATCAGTTTTTGACGCCTTATGACATTTTACGCTTGAAAACCCACCTGGGTCTGACTTCCCGCCAGTTTCTGGAACGCTATACTTCCCAACACGTCGGGCCCGAATCCGGACTGCCGATTATAACCCTGGAGCCGGGCGACCCGCAGAATCTGACCTGTCCGTTTGTTATCCCCCGGGGGTGCAGCGTATATGAAAACCGGCCATCATCATGCCGCACCTATCCACTGATGCGCGGCATTGCGCGTTGCCGGCAAACGGGCACGATGACCGAGCAGTTCATGGTGTTAAAAGAAACCCATTGCCGCGGATTTGACCGCGGCCGCAGCCAAACCGTGCAGCAATGGATCGATGGTCAGCAAATCGCCGACTACAACGATATCAATGACAAACTGATGCACATTATCAGCCTCAAAAACTCGCGCAAACCGGGTGTGTTGGGCCTCAAAGAAAGACACTTGTTCTTTACCGCGCTCTACGACCTGGACGTTTTTCGATCACAGATAACCGACAACGGCATCCTGGCCGACGGCAACCTCGATCCTGCACTGGTTGACAAAGCCCTCGCAGACGATCTGGCCCTGCTGGAAATAGGTATGATGTGGGTTGAAAAAGTGCTTTTCGATCAAAATTGAAATTACCAGCATTTCTGCTGTCCAGCTTCAATAGGTTATCAGAAATTCCAAATAACAAATCCCAAATTTCAAACAAATCACAATGACCGAAATTCAAAACTTCAAACAAGTTACCCGATTGCAAAATTGCATCTTGTTTGCCAGATGGTCCAAATGGGTATTGGATTTTGAGATTTATTTGTAATTTGGGGCTTGTTATTTGGGATTTTTCGAAGACTTTATTTATAAGTGATGGAAGGTGCGACTATGGAACTTAACGGCAAAGTCGCCTTGGTACTCGGTGCCATAAAGGGTATCGGCAAAGGCATCGGTTTGGCGCTGGGGCAGCTAGGTGTTAAGGTGGTGCTGAATTATTTTGATTGGGAAGAAGAGCTGGTGGACCTGAAGCGGGACTTTGCTCATCTGGGACAGGACCACCTGATCATTCAAACCAATCTGTTGGAAGTCGAAAAAATCCCCAGCCTGATCGAGCGCGTAGTCGAGGAATACGGCCGGCTTGACATCCTGATCAACAATATCGAACGCGGCGGCTGGCCGGTGGTTCATGGCGCGTATGTCACCGAGCAGTGGGATCTTGAAATGTCAACCACTCTGCGGGCGAAACGCTGGGTATTTGAGTCGGCTTTACCGCATCTGAAAGCATCCGGTGAGGGTGTGGCCGTCAATTTTTCCTCAATCGCCGCCCTGGTAGGACGCAGTGGTCCGGCTGACATGGTGTTTAACGAAGGTTATGCGGCGGCCAACCGCGGCATCTCACTGCTCACCGAAACATGGGCCCGCATGGGAGCGCCCGCGGTTCGGGTAAACGAAATCATGCTTGGTCTGTTTGAGACCAGGCATGCCCAAAGAACCCGTGGCTGGGGCTTGCTGACCAGAGAGCAGAGACAGGCCCTGTTGGACCACACCCTGCTGCAGCGCACCGGCACCATTGACGATGTCGTCAACGCCGTCCTTTTTATCATCCGGGATGCCCCCTTTATGACCGGCAGCGTTTTGCGGCTGGATGGGGGGTATGTGCTGGGGGGTGACAAGGTTGGAGAGATGCCGAAAGGAGTTTTGTGAGTGCGACGAGGTTGATAAGCTGGAAACAAAATGAGCGCTGCGCTTGAGGAGCGTTTCACTTGACGAGCGCTGCGCTGGAGGAGCGTTTCACTTGACGAGCGCTGCGCTGGAGGAGCGTTTCACTTGACGAGCGCTACGCTTGAGGAGCGCTTCACTGGAGGAGCGCTGCGCTTGAGAGGGTTTCGCCTGCGCGAAACTTGAGACAAATTCAAGGACAAATTCGCTTCCAACAAATGTGTTTGCCTTAAAAGGCCGCAGGGCTGCTCTTCAAGGCCGCAGGCCGCTCTTCAAGGCCGCAGGCCACTCCTCAAGGCCGAAGGCCGCTCCTCAAGGCCGAAGGCCGCTCCTCAAGGCCGAAGGCCGCTCATCAAGGCCGAAGGCCGCTCATCAAGGCCGAAGGCCGCTCTTCAAGGCCGAAGGCCGCTCATCAAGGCCGAAGGCCGCTCTTCAAGGCCGAAGGCCGCTCATCAAGGCCGAAGGCCGCTCTTCAAGGCCGAAGGCCGCTCATCAAGGCCGAAGGCCGCTCATCAAGGCCGCAGGCCGCTCCTCAAGGCCGAAGGCCGCTCCTCAAGGCCGAAGGCCGCTCCTCAAGGCCGAAGGCCGCTCCTCAGGCCCGCGGCCGAATATCCTTGCTCTTCATGCCCCACACAAACACCTTCACCCACTCAAAGCCGAACTTCATCAGGGCCAAATCGTCGATTTTCAATTTCTTGCGCAGGGTGGATTTTATCTGGTAGCGCTTTAGAAAGCTGCTCTGAAACACAAATTCGCGGAATCGGTCGACATTGTAGGTCGCCATGAAGGCCATCTTGGCCCGGGGCCCCTCGGGACCTTCAACGCCCCAGGGATCGTTTTGAAACAGGCGTTTAATTTCCGACCAGCGGATGGTCATCTTATGGTATTGTTCGGCTTCCTGATCTTCGATCCATTCCGGTATCGTCCATTCTTCGGTTTCATGCCGGCCCAGGCAAAAATCAGGCGGACGAAAAAAAAACACCGGTAAATCCGCTTTGCGGGAAGCATCATACATGACCCCCTGCTCAATCGGAAAAGTACGGCAGGTATCCGGCCGGTGATGGTAGACGACACAGCCGGCCTCACTCAAAAAGGGACAGGTTTTCTCCGCATTGTCCGCCATGCGCAGCAGCACTTCCGGGAAATAATTGGAAGACCGCATGACAAGATCCACGTATTGATCCAGGAATGCATCCGACGTGATTTCAAGCGACTGCTTGAGGCGCAGCACGTCATAAGGATATAAGAACAGGTTCAGGTTGCGACAACACCGATTAAAGCACTCGACCTGGGGGTGACAGCGAAAACGAAAGGAATCATCTTCCTTGATTCGGATCCCGGGCAACTTATCTATTTCTTCAATTTCAATGGGTTTCACGATAATTAAGGTTTCAGGTGTCTGGTTTCAGGTTTCAGGAAAATGGTATAGGGTATATGGCATAGGGTAGAAGGTGTAAGGTATAGGGTTTAAGGTTATAATGCGAAACACAGAATTTCGAAGGTCGAAGGGTGGAATCGCTTCGCTAATTAATTTTGAATAGGGAGATAGACTACCAAACTTAGACAATCGCGGTTTTCAACGTTACATTTGTAGATCAAATTGGTTACACTTCGACCAACACTTGGACTGCCATCAAAAGTTCTGCCCCCCGACGTCTCTCACCTATCCTCTGTTTTCTGTCCTCTGAACGTCTCACTTTCTTAACTTCCCAACTTCTGTCCTCTGACATCTGCCTTCTGTTCTCTTCCCTCTGCAATATACGTTCTGCCCTATGCGCTCTGCCCTATGCCCCATGCGCTTTGCCCTCTGCCCCATGCCCTCAGCTCTCCGCCCTCCGCCCTCACAAACCGAAATCCAAAATCTAAAATCCAAAATCGAGAATCATTTCCGCAATCGTCAACCTGATCCTGCCGTTCAGGCCGGCGGTCTGCTTAAGCTCATTTTCGAGCCGGGCCATCTCGAAATAAAAGCGGGTGCGGTCAAACTTGAAATAGGGTTTTTCGGAGCACTGCCGATCGAAGGCGTCGCACCCCGGGCCATGCATCACCGGTTGCCCGGGTTTTTGAAGTTCGTGGGGTATCCCGTGCAGCCGGCAGATCATCGGACGATAGCGGTATAGGGTGCATAATCCATCAATATTCAAAGGACACATCAGCCGCACCGCGCGTTCCTCGATATCTGCCAGTTCCAATTGCCGGCATACATCTAAAGCCTTGGCCCGCAATGCCCTTCGCGCCGATACCTCCAGGCTTTCAAAGCCCTGGCGAAGAAATAGGAATTCCAGGTAGGTGTGGTGATAAAACCGCGTCAGACAGCAATTATCCTCACACCCCCGGCACTGAAATCCATAGGATTGCGCTGCGATATCATAGCTGCGATCCATGTCTCCGAAAATCTTCTGCAGCCGATTGAAAAATGCGATTTTTTTCTCTTCAGGTATCATTTTTAGTGTAATGTCAACAAAATCAATATCAATTTAGCTATTTTTTTCAGAATGACATCGCATAAATTCCAATTTTCAAATCCCAAATGCCAATTAAATCCCAAATTACAAACTACAAATTCAAAACCAATTTTGAGTAACAGCGAGCCAGCTTAATACGGTATTCTAGACAGACATTCATACTCTCAGAGTTTCGATCAAATATTTCGACTAGCGGCAGGCTAAATATAGTTTGGGTCATTGGATATTGTTATTTGGGATTTGTTTGTTATTTGGTTATTGATGCTTGGGATTTTGTTTATTCGTGCAATCGAATGTGTCCTTATTATCAGGTTTGCACCTTGATTTCATCATCGCTTTCCTCACACCAGGGGAATCGGAAAAAAGAGCTTTTTATAAAGGTTCATGGCATAGCGATCGGTCATACTGGCAATTAAGTCGCAGACAATTCTTTCCCGGGGCTGGTGGTTTTCATTACATCCCGTCATTTGCAATTCAGCCAGATTGTCGAGCAGCATCTGTTCATTGTCGAGAAAAAAAACGTAAAGCTCGGACAAAATCTTTTTGGCATTCTCAAAGTGGTTATGAACCCGCGAGGATTTATATACGTTGTCGTACAAGAACTTTCGCAAAAGAGACATGGCTTCGCTCACCTCAGCGCTCATCTGCAGACAAAGCTCGTTGTCACGGACTTCGGTGGAAGAAATCAGGTCCCTGATCATGGTTGTCGCACGTTCGGAATGGGTGAAACCAAGGATTTTCGAGCATTCGGCCGGTACCTGGTCGGCCTTGATGACACCACTTCTTATCGCATCCTCGAGGTCATGGTTAAGGTAGGCCATGATGTCGGCAACCCTGGCAATTTGTCCCTCATAGGTGACAGCCCGTTCGCGGGTATTGTCCGGTATGATCTTACCAAATCCCTTCGAATGCTTAAGGATGCCGTCTCTGACTTCATGGGTCAGATTAAGCCCATGCCCATTATTCTCCAGCACTTCGACAACCCGCAGGCTCTGGGCGTTGTGGGAAAAATCCGCCGAAAATATCTCTTTCAGAACCGTCTCCCCGCTGTGGCCGAAAGGCGTATGGCCCAGATCATGGCCCAGCGCAATCGCCTCGACCAGGTCTTCGTTTAAAAACAGCGCCCTTGCGATGGCCCGAGCCATTTGCGCCACCTCAAGGGTGTGGGTCAAACGCGTCCGGTAATCATCTCCCAGCGGTGACAAAAAAACCTGGGTTTTGTGTTTCAGCCGCCTGAAAGCATAAGAATAGACAATGCGATCACGGTCAAGTTGGAAAGCGGTTCGCACCGGACAGGGATTTTCGTATTTGTCGCGTCCCTGTGAATCAGCGCTCGGACAGCCGAAAGGCGACATGAAATTCTTCTCGCGATTTTCGAATTCTTTCCGTATTGACATGAATATCGACCTTAACAATGATAAAAAAGATGTTATATTAATCCCAAGTGGATTTCCTTGTAAAGGAAAATTATTACCGTTTAGAGTTCAAAGGTTCAGGGTTCAGAGGTTAAAGGTTCAGAGCCTCCGAAGTCCTTAGTTATGAGCTGTTGCCTTTGATCTCGCAAGCCCCGAGCAAATTCTGAACCCATGAACCTGGAACCTGGAACCCATGGCCGGCCACCATTTAATACTGGGCGAACTGAATGATCGGATCTCGGGCGAACCCATCAAGGACACCCACGACGAACGGTACCGCCAAAAACTGGCCGGTCTGCTCATCGACGGCAAAGGGTATCTGAAAGGTGACATAGAGCCGCGCCGCCGCCTGCTGGTGCAAGCCGGGCAAAAACGCGCCATTATCAAAATCGATTTTTTAATCCGCCTGTCCGGCCGCCTGTGCATGATCATAAAATACGGACCCGGTTCCCTTGTCACCCGCCACCGGTCGGTGCTGGCCGCATCACGGGTATTAGCGGCCTATCAGGTGCCGCTGGCAGTGGTAACCAACGGTGAGGATGCTGAAATACTGGAAGGATCATCGGCGAAAGTCATATCCCGTGGACTGGAGGCGATCCCGTCGAAAACGGAGCTGCGTGAATTGATTGCCGGTCACTATTTTACTAAAATCCCGACTGAGCAGGCCGTCATGGAATCCAGAATCCTGTACTGTTATGAAGTGGACGACGGTTGTCCCTGCGATGAAGATGTATGTAGGTTGTGAGATAGGTTCAGAGGTTCCGGGTTCAAGGTTCCGGGTTAAACCTCGTGCGAAGGATTTTTGATAACATTTAATATCTGTTTAAAGAAGAGAGACGTTCAACCTCTGAATCGCCAAACCATTAAACCCCTGAACCTTTGAACCTCTGAACCTTGAACCTCTGAACCTCCCAACATGGACTACGAATATTTCATGAAAATTGCGCTGGAGCAGGCCAAAATGGCTCTAGAAGCCGGTGAATTCCCGGTCGGCTGTATTTTGGTACATGAGGACAAAATCCTGGTGACCGGCGCCCGCCGGTTCAGCAGGGGCAGCAACCGCAATGAAATCGACCACGCCGAAATCGTTGCGTTGCGGCGTCTGTCGAAGTTGGGAGATGCGATCGATCCCAGCCGGATAACGGCTTTCAGCACCATGGAACCCTGCCTGATGTGCTACAGCGCCTTGATATTGGCCGGTATCGGCAGTATAGTCTATGCTTACGAAGATGTCATGGGCGGCGGCACCGGCTGCGATCTGTCCCGCCTGACGCCCCTGTATCGGGACAGTTCGTCGAAAGTGGTGCCGGGCATCCTTCGGGCTGAAAGTCTGAAATTGTTCAAAGCGTTCTTTTCCAACCCCGAAAGCGATTATTTCAAGCAGAGTCTGTTGGCTGAATATACTTTGGAGGCTTAGCGTGCAGCATTTTGTCTATGAATTCAGGTCGTAAAACCGCAAAAAAGAGAATTAAGCAGCAGGTCATGTAATTTTACTTGCATTTTTTTCTTGCATTTCTTATTTTGGTTGTATATTCAAGCGGATGGATATATCGTCATTTATTAGTGGACCGAACCACAAGTCGCAGGCATCCCCCTGTCAGAATATATTGGCAGGTCGGCGATCCTCGCAATCCAAAGCGCATGCGCACATGCATAAAACAACATCATGAAATGAGGAGGTAGAACATAGCTTCACCAAGACGACCCCAGCGACCGAATCGATCCAACAGAGTAAACATCAACCAAACAATCAGAGCCAGAGAGGTCAGGGTCATTGATCCTGACGGCAATCAGGTCGGGATTATCCCGACCCGGCAGGCGCTTGAAACGGCGGCTGAATTTGGTCTCGATTTGGTGGAAGTTTCGCCCAATGCCAATCCGCCTGTGTGCAAAATCATGGATTATGGGCGCTACCGCTACGAGCAGACCAAAAAAAAGCAGGAAGCCAAAAAGAAACAAAGCACGTTTCAGGTCAAGGAAATTAAGGTACGCCCCAAGACCGGCGAGCATGATTTGCAGACCAAGATCGGCCATATAAAAAAGTTCATCGGCCGCAAGGACAAAGTCAAGGTCACCGTGATGTTCAGAGGTCGCGAAATTACGCTTTCCAAACTGGGGATGGCATTGCTCGAAAAGATTGCCGAGGAAACCGAGGAGACGGCCGTGGTCGAGCAACAACCGAAATTCGAAGGCCGATCACTGGTTATGATTTTGGCACCGCGCTAAATCGACCGGATTAATTTGGAAAGTCCGATAAAATCACCGGATTTACATCAAACGACGTATTTGAGACAACGAATAGGCACCGACTAAGCTAAAGATAAGCACCATTTGATTCTGTGACGGTGGCGTGAGCCGGTATTTAACAGCTCACGCCATCTATTTTTAAAATAAGGAGAAAGAATAATGCCGAAAATTAAGACGAATCGGGCAGCGGCGAAGCGCTTTAAAAAGACCGGAACCGGTAAGATTGTATACCGGAAATCATGTGCAAGCCATAAGCTGACTAAAAAGGCAACCAAGCGCAAGCGATCGTTGCGAAAACCGAATCTGATCGCTCAATCCGATCGCAAAGAAATCCGGCGCCTGCTGCCCAATGGATGAAAGCGGACAGATAACAGAAGACAGACGTCAGATGACAGAGGCCAGATAACAGAGGTCAGAAATCAGAAAGCAGAAGTTGGGAAGTTAAGAAGGTCAGAAAGTCAGAGGCGTTCGATTGCGGATTGTTTCGAATGCGGATTGCGGATTTTTTGACCGATACTGTTAAGTAACCTGAAACGTTGAAAGGTTGGCTGTGCTAAATTGGGTCGGATCGATTGATGTTGACGAGTTTAAAAGTCAATCAACTCAATAAACTTAATAAACCCAACGATCTCAATCAACTAAAGCAAACACCACAAATTCAATTAATGTAACGTAGATATGTGAGGTAAACAAAATGAGAGTAAAACGAGGATTCAAAGCCAGACGAAGACGCAAAAAGGTTTTGAAATTGGCCAAAGGATATCGAGCGGGCCGCAGCAAATTGTTTCGAACTGCTGCCGACGCCGTCGACAAAGCCCTGATGTATTCTTATCGCGACCGCCGGGTGCGCAAACGCGATTTTCGCAGACTGTGGATTACCCGCATTAATGCCGCCACCCGGATGAATGACCTGACATACAGCAAATTCATCCATGGCCTGAAGCTTGCCGGCGTAGAGCTCGATCGCAAAGTTCTGGCAGAGCTGGCAGTTTCGGATCCGGCCGGATTTACCAAAATCGCAAACCTGGCCGCACAGAAACTATGAAAATGAAGAATGAATAATGACAAATGACTAATTATTGAATCCGTTCTAATTTTAAGAAAAGACAGAATTCCTTCATTTGTCATTAGGCATTATTCATTATTCATTCCCTACGGGGTGTTCAAGTGGAAAATAATCTAGCTCAAATACACCAGGACGGGCTCAAGGAAATCGAGGCCGCTGAAAACAGCAACGATATCCGGGAACTTGCGGTGCGCTATCTGGGCCGCAAGGGAATCTTGACGCAGTTTTTGCGCAATATTTCCAAATTGCCGGCCGAACAACGACCGGCAGCAGGCAAACAGGCCAACGAAATAAAAAACTTGCTGGATAGCGCGTTTAAACAGGCTGCTGAAAAATTTGACTCCGCCGGCACGGTTGAAGATGATCGCATCGATGTTTCTTTGCCGGGCAGAGCGGCGCCGGCCGGTCACTTGCATCCGATCACCCAGGTCAACAACCAGATCTGTGACATATTTTCCAGCCTGGGATTTGATATTGCCGAAGGCCCGGAAGTTGAATCGGACTATTACAATTTCGAGGCGCTCAATTTCCCCAATGATCACCCGGCCCGGGACATGCAGGATACGTTTTTCGTCAGTGAAGACGTGGTATTAAGAACCCATACATCGCCCCTGCAAATCCGGACCATGGAAAAGCAGCCGCCGCCGGTGCGGATTATCTGCCCGGGCAAAGTGTATCGCTGCGATTCGGATCTGACCCATACCCCCATGTTTCACCAGGTCGAGGGGCTGCTGGTTGATGAAGATATTTCATTCGGTGACCTCAAAGGGGTGCTGACGACCTTTGTCCACCAGATGTTCGATGAACAAACGAGCCTCAGGTTCCGGCCCAGCTTTTTCCCGTTTACCGAACCCAGCGCTGAGGTGGATATCCTGTGCGTCATCTGCCGGGGCAAGGGCTGCCGGGTGTGTTCCCATACGGGATGGCTGGAAATTCTGGGCTCCGGTATGGTTCATCCCGCGCTGTATGAAAATGTGGGCTATGACGCCGACCGCTACACCGGATTTGCGTTCGGCATGGGTGTGGACCGTATCGCCATGTTAATATACGGCATCGACGATATTCGCAAATTTTTCGAAAATGACATGCGGTTTCTGGAGCAATTCTAACCATGAAAGTTAGCTTAAGCTGGCTAAAAGACTATGTTGATATCACCATGGATCCGGCCGATCTGGCGGAGGCCCTGACCATGGCCGGTCTGGAGGTCGATTCGGTTTCCGAGCGGTATGCTTATCTTGACGGGGTCATCGTCGGCCGGGTAGATGAGGTGGCGCCTCACCCCAAGGCCGATAAGCTGAAACTTTGCCGGGTAGACACGGGCAACAGTCTGGTGTCGGTGGTATGCGGGGCCCCCAACGTCACACCCGGTATGCTGGCGCCGCTGGCCCAGCCTGGGACTGTATTGCCCGACGGCAGCCGGCTTGAAAAAAGCGTTATCCGCGGAGAAACATCCGAGGGCATGCTGTGCAGCGATGCCGAGTTGGGGCTGGGCGACGATCCTGCCGGCATCATGTCCCTGGACGCCACGTTGGCGGCGGGCACGGCCTTGGCCCGGGCCCTGAACTTGTCCGATACGGTGTTTGAGCTGGATCTCACGCCCAATCGTCCGGACTGTCTCAGTGTAATCGGCATTGCCCGGGAAATCGCGATCATTCAAGACGGCTCCCTGAAATATCCCGACTACACCATTGAAGACGCGGCCGATGCCATCCGCCGGATGACTTCTGTCAGGATTGAAGCGCCGGACCATTGTCCGCGCTATGCCGCCCGACTGGTTGAAAACGTCAAGGTAAGCCCCTCACCGTATTGGTTGCAGAATCGCCTCTTGTCGGTTGGGCTGCGACCGATTAACAATATCGTCGATATCACCAATTTTGTGATGCTGGAAACCGGCCAACCGCTGCATGCCTTCGATTTTGACAATCTGGCAGATAATCGTATCGTCGTGCGCCTGGCGGCCGATGGTGAAAAATTTACCACCCTGGATGAAAAAGAGCGCACCCTTGAATCGCATATGCTCATGATCTGCGATGGGGAAAAGCCGGTCGGGGTGGGCGGCGTGATGGGCGGCCTCAATTCGGAGATCGAAGATGACACCACCCGCGTGCTGATCGAAGGCGCATATTTTAACCCGGTCAGCATCCGCCGTACTTCCAAAAAATTGGGATTGAATACGGATGCATCCCACCGCTTTGAGCGCGGTGTGGATCCGGAGGGCTGTGTACGCGCCGTCAACCGGGCCGCCGAACTTATGGTGCAGATCGGCAACGGCACTCTGATTGAGGGCATCATCGATGAATACCCCAATCTGCAAACCAGAGATAGCGTGGAGTTGGGCGTCAAGCGGACCAATCGTCTACTGGGTACAGATCTGGATCGGGATCAGATTCAGCAGCTTCTCGAATCCATTGAATTCAAGGTTGAACCGCTGGACGACAACCCGGATCGCCTGCAGGTCAAACCGCCCAGCTTCCGGGTGGACGTATCCAGACGGGAAGACCTGATGGAGGAAGTGGCCCGGCTGTCCGGCTACAATAATATACCGACGACTTTTCCGGCCATGCCGGCCGAAGGCCGCCCGCCGGATCGCAGGCTGCAGCTCAGAAACCGGATAAAAGCGCTGATGTGCGGATTTGGTTTTTCAGAGGCGATTGCCTACAGTTTTGTACCCGAATCGTCCGTTGACCGCCTGCAAATAAAGTCCGCGGATCCCCGACGGGCCATGGTTCATATTTTAAATCCATTGACTGAAGATCAGGCCGTCATGCGCACGAGTCTGGTGCCGGGCATTTTCGAAACCATGCGCTATAACCTGGCGCGGCAGATGAAAAACTTGAAAATTTTCGAAATTGGGAAAATTTTCCTTGAAAAAGACCGGCAGATCCTTCCCGAAGAGCCCGAAATGCTGATCGCCCTGTGGACCGGGGCCCGCATGGATACTTCCTGGCACAGCCGCGAAATCCCCTGCGATTTTTATGACATCAAGGGTGCCGTCGAGGCCCTAGTGCATGCTTTGAATTTGGAAGCCGTGCGGTTTTCGGCCATGGCTGACGACGCCTGTGAGTATACCAGACCCGGCCGCACGGCTCAGATCACGGCATCGGACATACCCCTGGGACTGGTGGGGGAAATCGATCCGCGGGTTATCGAGGCCTGCGATTTAAAGCAAACGGCTTTTATCTTCGAACTCGATTTGGAAAAAATCACCGGATTGATTTCTGAAATCCGCAATACCAGACCGATCCCGCGCTACCCGGCCATCTACCGCGATATTACGATAATTGTCGACCGCGGGGCTGAAACCCAATCAGTGTTGGACCAGGTCAAAGATTTTCAGGAACAATTGGTCGAAAGTTTGCATCTGTTCGACGTTTTCGAAGGGGATCCCATCGCAGCCGGCAAAAAGAGCGTGTCGTTTCGTGTGACCTATCGATCGCCCGACAAGACCCTGGTAGACGATGATGTCAATGATCTCCACAAGTCGATTACGGAACGACTACTAAAAGCGTTTGATGCCACGCTGCCCTGATTATTGACTATTGACTATTGAAGATTGAAAATTTGTGGAAGTCGCTGCGCTCCGTCATTTTTTAACACGTAGTTGCTCCGTCATGATTTAATAGGCAGTTAAAATAGATGCGCTGAAAGCGCCCCTTAAATATTCAATCTTCAATCTACAATATTCAATTTTTATAGTCCGTGTTGCCAATGCGAGATCGAAAGCCGCAACATATCAAGATTCCTGACAAGCTGTATTTCAAAATTGGCGAAGTCAGTGAGATTTCCGGTTTGCCGAGCCATGTATTAAGATTCTGGGAGTCTGAATTCAAAAAAATCAAACCCCGGCGCACGGCGGCGGGGCAGCGTTCATATACCAGAAAAGATATTGAAACGATCCTGGAAATAAAGCACCTGCTTTATGAAGAGAAATTTACCCTTGAAGGTGCCCGCAACTATTTGAGTTCCAGAACCAGATCTGAAATGTTGTCTGAAAAAGGACTGCTGGAGGACATAAAAGCCGAGTTGAGGTCCATCCGGGAAATGTTAGATCACTAATAATAATTTTGACCTAGTTAGCAAAAAAGGAAGTGGCGTTTTTTGACCATCCTGTATCGATTTTATACTGAAAATTTAAGGTATTCGCTCTATTTAAAATGGACGGAGCGAAGCGACAACCACAGATATTCAATCTTCAATCTTAAATCTTCAATACTGTTTTGATACATTAGTTTGCTGAAAGTTATTGACAATTCAATCAAATTGTCTTAAATATTTTAATCTTAGGCTAGCGGGCATAGCTCAGTTGGTAGAGTACAAGCTTCCCAAGCTTGGTGTCGCGAGTTCGAATCTCGTTGCCCGCTCCAGCTTAAGTTCGCCTAATCCGTTAGAATTCGTGGCTTGGGGTGGTACTTGTTATGTATTGTGGGATGAACTTTAATTTTTCCTTATGGTTGATGGCATGAACAGATAATCTTTCTCGCTGTACATCAAGTAGATCTACCTGCAACATGAGGAAACGGGCGATAGCCCGTTTTTGCGTTTGTAAAGAGAGGATTTCACGGCCCAGTGAAAAAAAATAAACGCCGACGCAAAAACAAGACCGAGTCAAAAAATCTTGACCGGTCGCGGGCCAACGAGCAGAAGGTGATACAACAGGTCTGGTCCCTGGCCGAGCCGCTGTGCAGCTCGGAAGGACTGGAGTTGATCCAAGTTGAATATCAGCGTGAGTCGGCCGGCAGAATTCTGCGGCTGTATGTCGACAAGCCCGACGGAATCAAACTCGACGACTGCATTGGTGTCAGCCGTCAGATGAGCGATATTCTGGACGTCAATCTGGCAGATGTCGGGCCTTACAGCCTCGAGGTGACCTCTCCGGGCCCGGAGCGGCCTCTGGCTAAAAGAGAGGATTTTGATAAATTTAAAGGCAACCGGGCAAAGCTCAAGACGTATCGGCCGATTAATGGACGAAAAAATTACACAGGTGTTCTTCTGGGCATAACCGGAGATGAGGTCAGCCTTCAAATCGATGAGCAAATAATCACCATCGGGTTTAAGGATATTTCAAAAGCACGCCTTACTGAATAAAGTTGGAAATGGAGATATCTGATGTTTATCTCAGACATAAAACGTGTCGTGGAACAGGTTAGCCGGGATAAGGGTATTGATCGCGATGTCCTGATCAGGGCGCTGGAAGAGGCTTTGCGATCTGCTGCCAGAAAGAAATACGGCAACAAGATGGATATCGAAGTACAATACAACGAAGAAAGCGGTGAGATCGAGGTTTTTCAATTTAAAGAAGTCGCTGAAGTCGTCACCGAACCGGAGATTGAAATCAGCCTTCCCGAAGGCCGCAAGTTGGATCCCGAATGCGAAATCGGCGACAGCCTTGGCACCAAGATGGATACCAGCACCTTTGGGCGCATCGCCGCCCAATCAGCCAAACAGGTCATCATTCAGAAAATGAAAGATGCCGAAAAAGATGCCGTTTATGCCAGCTTTATTGACCGCAAGGGGGAAATCCTCAACGGTATCGTTCAACGCATCGACCGGGGTGATATCATTGTTAACTTGGGCCAAACCGATGGTGTGTTGCCCGTTCGTGAACAGGTTCCAAGGGAATCCTATCGGCGGGGGGACCGTATACGCGCCTATATCCTTGATGTGCTGCACGAATCGCGCGGTCCGCAAATCGTTCTCTCCCGGACCCATCCGAACTTCCTGATAGACCTTTTTAGAACGGAGGTACCGGAGATCAGCGAAAGTATCGTCAGTATCATGGGGGCATCCCGCGAACCCGGCGTGCGCGCCAAAATCGCCGTGGCGTCCAACAATTCCGATATCGATCCAGTGGGTGCCTGTGTGGGTATGAAGGGCAGCCGCGTCCAAAACGTCGTCCAGGAACTGCGGGGTGAAAAAATCGACATCATTCCCTGGCATTTGGATCCGGCAAAATTCGTCTGCAATGCGCTGGCGCCGGCTGAAATTTCCCGCGTCATCATCGATGAAGGCAACAACTCCATGGAAGTAATCGTTCCGGATGAGTTTTTGTCCATTGCCATTGGGAAAAAAGGCCAGAATGTTCGGTTGGCATCCAAGCTTACCGGCTGGCACCTGGATGTAAAAAGCGAAACCCGCTACAACCAGGCGATGCAGACCGGATATGACTCCCTGGTATCGCTGCCGGGAGTCGGTATCAGCCTGGCTGATGCACTGTATGAAAGCGGCTTCTATTCAGCTGATGAAATCGCCAGCGCCGCCGTCGAGGATTTAATTCAAATACGGGGGATCGGGGAAGAAAAAGCGGTTGTACTGCTTGAGGCGGCCAAAGCTACGGCGGCTGAAAACAGCGAGGCCGACGTTGACGAAGAAGATGTTGAGCAGGCGGCTGAAAGCGGCACTGCGGATGCGGCCGCTGAAGATGAGGCCGAGACCCTGGCTGCCGAAGATCAACCGGCCGGGAAGCATGCCGCAGACGAATCCGACGAGTCGGCCGCTGATATTGAAGTCGAAGATTCGGACGCCAAAGAAGAAGCGGCCGGTTCGGGTGCTGAAGACAAGACCGCTGCACCGAGTGATTTGCAAACGCCTGTGCAGGCTTCAGATGATTCAGATTCAAAGGAAGGTTAGCCGATAAAAAGTTTCGAAGCACTACGTACAGACCTCGGAAATCAGATTAAAAAATGGCTGTGAACCTCTGTACGTCCTGCAATTGCAAGAAAAAAGGTAGACTCATTCTAAGAGTAAGATACAAGACCTGAAGTAAAAATTTTATAGGTGCCTTAGGGGGACGTAATGGCAAAGATTAGGGTTTATGAGCTAGCCAGAGACCTTAACCTGGAAAACAAAATTCTACTGAGCAAGCTAAATGATCTGGATATCGCGGTCAAGAGCCATATGAGCGCTCTGGATGACGACACGGTTGCCCAAATCAGGCAACAGCTTTTCGGTAAAAAAGAAGAGACCATTGAAGAGACGCGCGTCAAGCCGACTGTCATTCGCCGGCGGAAAAAGGTGAAGGTCGAAGTGGCTCCTGAACCGGCGCCTGAACCGGAAGAGCCGGAGGCCGCCGAAGTGCCGTCTGAACAAGTCCCTGAAAAAACCGAACCCGTCGAGGAAATTGCGGCCGCCGAACCGGAACCGGAGGCGCCGGAAGTGGCGGAGGTAGCGGAGATGCCGGAGGTGCCGGAAGTGGTCGAAAAAGAAGCAGCCGCGGCTGAACCACCGGTAGAGGAAACCGTCGCAGAGGCCGTGGTGGAACCAACGCCGGAAAATAAAGTCGAAGAAAAGCCCCCCAGAAAAGTCGTCAAGCGGGTCAAGAAAGAGGAATCAGCAAAAATCATCCAATTGCCGGTAAAACCGGTGGAAATACCAAAGAAGGAAAAACCCGCTAAAAAGGAAAAAGCCAAATTCGAGCCACGTCCGGCCGGCAAACCAAGCGCTCCTAAACCCGGCGTCCGACCGGGCGAAGCGCCGGCTAAAGACGCCAAGAAAAAGAAGTGGAAGAAAAAAGGGGATGAGGGTGATCACGATCGCAAATTCCTGAAAAAGAAAATTTCTTTCCGTAAAAAATCGGTTGTCGAAGGGCAGGATCTCTATGACAGCGGCTACCGGTCCCGCAAACCGCGCAAAGGTGCCAAGGCCAAGGTACCCGCCACAGCCCAGAAGACCCAGATCACCACCGCCAAAGCGATCAAACGCCGGATTAAAATCGATGAAGCGATCGTTTTATCCGAATTGGCAAAACGCATGGGAATCAAAGCCAACGAGATGATCAGAACGCTTATGGGTATGGGTTTCATGGCCACCGTCAACCAGAGCATAGATTACGATACCGCCGCCCTGGTGGCAGCCGAGTTCAATTATGAAGTCGAGCGGGCCGGTGCGGCTTTCGAGGAAGAGGAAATATTGAAACAAGCCGCCGACGATCCGGAAAAATTACAGGAAAGACCGCCGGTGGTAACCATTATGGGACATGTCGATCACGGCAAGACTTCGCTGCTCGATGTTATTCGAAAAACCCGCATCACCGATCTGGAAGCCGGCGGGATTACGCAACATATCGGCGCCTATCATGTCGCCACGGACAAGGGCCAGATTGCCTTTCTGGATACGCCCGGGCATGAGGCATTTACCGCCATGCGAGCCCGCGGTGCCCAGGTCACCGATATCGTCGTTCTGGTGGTGGCTGCCGACGATGGTGTCATGCCCCAGACTCTGGAGGCCATCAACCACGCCCGGGCGGCCGAGGTTCCGATTATCGTTGCCGTCAACAAGATCGACAAAGCCAATGCCGATCCCGAACGCGTGAAAAGAGAACTGGCCGAAAACGGTCTGACTCCGGAAGATTGGGGTGGGGATACGATTTTCCTGCACGTTTCCGCCAAAGAGAAAGAAGGTATCGATGAACTGCTGGAAATGATATCGCTACAGGCTGAAATTTTGGAGCTCAAGGCCAACGCCGATAAGCTGGCGATCGGCCATGTAGTCGAGGCCAAAATTGACTCGGGCCGCGGTCCGGTCGCCACCGTGCTGGTAAGGGAAGGCACTTTGAGAAACGGAGAACCGGTGGTGTGCGGCATCCACTATGGCAAAATCAGGGCCATGCTCAACGACCGAGGGATCCAGGTGGATTCGGCCGGTCCATCGATTCCGGTGGAAGTCCTGGGGCTGTCTGGTGTGCCCATGGCCGGCGATGAATTGATTGCCCTGGAAGATGAGAAAAGCGCCAAACAGGTCAGCCTGCACCGCGGCCAGAAGCAGCGTTCCAAGGAACTGGCCCAGACCAACCGGCTCAGCCTGGATAACCTTTTCGAACAGATGCAGCAGGGTGAAATCAAGGATCTGAATATTATCATCAAAGCCGATGTGCATGGCTCCAACGAGGCCCTGGTTGAAGCTCTGACCAAATTGTCCAACGAAGAAGTCAAAGTGAAAGTCGTACATTCGGCCACCGGTACCATCACCGAACACGATATTTCCCTGGCGACGGTATCCAATGCGATTATCATCGGCTTTAACGTACGGCCGACGCCGAAAGTCCAAGCCCTGGCCAGCGAAGAAAATGTTGATATGCGGTTTTATAACATCATCTATGATGTCATCAAGGATGTCAAGGGCGCTCTGGTCGGCATGATGGAATCCACTTATAAGGAGCACATCATGGGCTCGGCGGAAGTTCGCGAGGTGTTTCAAATTCCCAAAGTGGGTGCTATCGCCGGCAGCTATGTGACGGATGGCAAGTTTGAACGGGGCAAGAGTATCCGGGTCGTCAGAGACGGCGTCCAATTATACGACGGCAAAAATTCGTCCTTACGGCGCTTTAAAGATGACGTCAAAGAAGTGCAGTCCGGCTACGAGTGCGGCATTGGTGTCGAAAACTTTAATGACATTAAAGTCGGCGATGTATTGGAGTGCTACTATCTGGAAGAAATCAGACCCGAAATCGAATAGAAGGATTGCGGATTTCGGATTGGGGATTGCGGATTTATCAGAGGAACTCCGATTGATATAAAATCAGGAGAAAGTTATCGGTTATTCGTTATTGGTTATAAGATGATTGACATTGGATATCCAAAATCAGCATTTGCAGATATAGCAGGAATGTCTGATCGGGAGGATCGGGTACCTAATGCCCAGTACCCAATACCCCGTACCCAATACCCAGTACCCAATAACCAATAACCAATAACAATTAACAATTAACAAATAACGAATAACCCCATGGTCGTCGGTACCGGACTAATCAGCTTGAGATTGCACGATTGCCGCTCATTGAAAGGCAAGCGCAAAATTGTCAAGGCAATGATCAACAGACTGCGCAACAGCTTTAACGCATCCATCGCCGAGGTGGGGTCGAACGACATTTATCAGAAGGCTGAAATCGGAATTTCGATGATCGGCAACGACGCCGCCCTGATCAACTCGAAAATAGACAAATTATTCAATATGGCTGAAGATCTGGGTCTGGCTGAAATTGTTGACATGGAAATGGAAATAATACACTTATGATCCCTTTTTCCCGCGCCGACAGGGTAAGCGGTTTGATTCAGGAAGTCTTGTCGGAGCTATTAAAAAAAAAAATCCGTGACCCTCGCCTGGCGATGGCGACCATCACCAGCGTAAAAATGTCACGCGATTTGAAACTGGCCCGAATTTATTTTACAATATACGGTGACAGCGAAAAATCGGAAGCCGCCGCCCAGGGCTTTGAGAGCGCACGCGGATTTATCAAAAGAAGTCTTGCAGGCAGGCTTGGTCTGCGCTATATGCCGGATTTAAAATTTTTTTATGATGAATCGTTTGAATACGGTTCGCAGATCGACCAATTACTAGAAAAGATATCGACGCACAATGGACCAGATCATCAATCAGATTAAAAACGCACGACATATTTTGTTGACCTCCCACAGTGACCCGGACGGGGATGCCGTCAGTTCCCTGTTGGCCCTGGGCCTGGCCTTAAGCCGGGAACAAAAAGTCACCCTTTACAATTCCAGCCCGATACCGGCGGTTTATCGTTTCCTGCCGTCCGTCGAACGCATTGTCCGCAAAATAGAAAAAGCCGAGTCCTATGACGTTGCGCTGGTCTTGGATTGCGGCGACCTGTCACGGGTGGGAGAGGCGAGTTCGACAATCGGCCAAATACCGGTGGTTATCAACATTGACCACCATCTTTCAAACACCGGTTTTGGCGACATACAACTCGTCGACGCCGAGGCCTGCTCGACGGCGGAAATTGTATACCGGTTGATAAAGGCCCTGGATATCCCTCTGGACAAGGAGATCGCAACGTCGATCTATACCGGGATATTGACCGACACAGGATCGTTTCGTTTTTCAAATACCAACCAGGCCGCATTCGCCATCAGCCAGGAGATGACGGAGTTGGGGGTTGAGCCTTACAGTGTGGCCCAGCGCGTATTCGGCACGTACTCCCTGGAACGCATCAAATTGTTGAACCTGGCGCTGGATTCCCTCGAAATATCAGAAAACGGTAAATTGTCCGTCATGACCGTCACCAATGCCATGTTTGATTTTACTGAAACCCAGCCGGAAGATGTCGACGGCATGATCAACTACGCCCGGCGAATCCAGGACGTCAAGGTGGCCGCCCTGATCCAGGAGCAGCGCAACGGTCGGGCAAAGTCAGAAGGCCAGCGCCATTTTCATGTCAGCCTGCGCTCTGATGGATCGGTGGATGTGGCAGCCATCGCCGGCGCTTTCGGGGGCGGCGGGCATGCCAGTGCAGCCGGCTTCCAGGTTGAATCGAGCCTGCTGAAAATAAAATCGGATATCATTACCCTGGCGCAAACCCTGTGATGCTTTCAATTTGGGACCCGTCGTCGTCCGATAGGGCAGGACTATGTCGCGGCTAGAGATTCGGATTGCGGAATTTTTAAGAGGAAAACATCTCATTTTATGCTGTTGCTTCGAGCCAAATGCTCGTTTTACTGAACCTTCAATTATCGAGTTTCCAGCATCGAGTATCGAGTAACCAAGAACCAGCGACCGGAAACCGGCAATCAATCAAATCTGCACGGTATCCTGGTAATTGACAAACCGGCGAACATGTCATCTGCCCGGGTGGTGGCAATTGTCAAAAAAACGCTTAAAGCCGCCAAGGTTGGACATGCGGGCACACTGGATCCCTTTGCCGAAGGCGTGCTTGTTTGCTGTATCAATCAGGCCACGCGATTGGCCGGGTTCTTGCTGCACAGCCCTAAAAAATACGCTGCCGAGCTTAAACTGGGCCAGGAAACGGATACCCATGATTTAACCGGTACCGTAGTCAGTACCGCGGTGGTGGGGGAGTATTCGCAGCAGACGATCCAATCCGTAGCCGACTTGTTCAAGGGGATCATTGAACAGGCACCGCCGGTGTATTCGGCTTTAAAGCACAAAGGGGTCCCCCTTTACAAACTTGCCCGCGGCGGTCAGCCGGTTCAAAAGCCGCCCCGGCAAGTTCAGATTTACGACATCTGTGTCACTGGAGTGGATCTACCCTACATTCGTTTCGAGGTGTCCTGCTCGGCCGGAACGTATATCCGTACCCTGGGCGCTGATATCGGCCGGGAATTGGGCTGCGGCGGGCACCTCAGTGCATTAAAAAGGATCGAAAGCAGTGGCTTTGCACTGGATCAGGCAATTTCATTATCTGCGTTTAAAGACCTGGCCGGACGGGGCAGCCTGCCGGAAATAATGATCCGCTTGGCGGATGCCCTGCCGGATATGCCTGAATTTCACGCCGGAGACCGCTTAGCAGCCAAAATCCGGCAAGGTCAAAGATTGGCTTTAAAAGATCTGTCCGGAAAGGATGATGCCGGCAAAACCAACCTGGCGGGCGGCTACCTGAAAATTATCGACCGGGAACAAGATCTGGTTGCCATCGTGGAGCAGAGTACGGCCGATGACCGTTTGACATATTGCTGTGTCTTTCCAAAACAGAGGACTTGACCTGATCGGCATCGTTGAAAAAGATCATCTAGTGCAAAATTGAATATTTTTGACATAGTACGCAGGATGCTGGATACTGGATGCTGGATACTCGATACTGGATACTCGATACTGGATACTCGATGCTGGATACTCGATACTGGATACTCGATGCTGGATACTCGATACTGGATGCCGGATGCTGGATAAAATAGGGATGATATCCGTTTTGAAATCGAGTATCAAGTATCCAGCATCGAGTATCTAAACCGCAAGGGCAAGCAAGTCTGTTCAACTTACGTTTAGACCGATAATGAGAAAACTATAAAATCTAGCACCACAACAAGAGGAGGCGAAAAAGAAAGTGGCTTTCACAACAGAAGATAAAAAGAAATTGATTGAAAAATTCAAATTGCACGAGTCTGATACGGGTTCGCCCGAAGTGCAGGTGGGCCTGCTAACCCACCGCATTTCCTATCTTACCGAGCATTTAAAAATACACAAAAAAGATCATCATTCCCGTCGGGGTCTGTTGATGCTGGTAGGCAGACGCCGTCGGCTGCTCAACTATGTAAAGTTCAAAGACGTCAACCGCTACCGGACCATCATTGACACCCTGGGTTTGAAACGGTAAACACCGCGCCCCCACAACAAACTTGTATGCCCATCTACGCCTTAGAAAGTAGGACGCCAGCACTGCTTGAAAGACCACCCGGTTTTTCGTGCAATTGCCGGGAATCAATTCGGCCTATAATCGATCGTTGGCCATGGCTGGCATTTAGACAAGCCGGATTCGATCCGGCATTCCGTGACGTGTTGTCTGCGCTTGAGTTGGTTGCGCTTTAGACTCCTGAAGAAATTCGGTGAAACGTCACCAGAAGTTAGGAGAAAAACATGGAAATTTTGGTTAAAGAACAAATCGATGGAAAAACACTGAGCATTCAAACCGGCAAGGTCGCCAAGCAGGCATCCGGTTCGGTAGTGGTTCAGTATGGTGAAACCATTGTCCTGGTTACCGTGGTGTCGGCCCACGAAGAGCGGCAATCGAGTTTTTTGCCCCTTTCCGTCGAGTACCAGGAAAAAATATATGCTGCCGGGCGCATACCGGGCAATTATTTCCGACGCGAGATCGGCCGCCCCAGTGAAAAAGAGACCCTCACGGCTCGCCTGATAGACCGCCCGATCCGGCCGCTGTTTCCTAAGGACTACCGCTATGAAACCCAGGTGATCGCAACGGTCCTGTCGATGGACCAGGAAAACGATCCCGATACGCTGGCGATGCTGGGCGCCTCGGCCGCCCTGACGCTGTCGGATATCCCCTTTGCAGGCCCCATAGCCATGGTGCGGGTGGCGCGAATCGACGGCCAGTTAAGGATTAACCCCACCATTCCGGAGTGGGAGAAAGCCGATATCAATATCATCGTGGCCGGTTCCCAAACCGGGGTCGTGATGGTGGAAGGCGGCGGAGACCTGGTCAGCGAAGCCGACATGCTCGAAGCCATATTTTTCGGCCACCGCTCACTGCAGCCCCTGATCGACCTGCAGTTGAAGCTGCGTGAAACTCATGGGGTCGAGAAAAGACCGTTTGAACCGCCGGCCAAAGATGAGGCCCTGGTCGCAAAATTGGAAGCAGAAGGCTCTGCCAAAATGCGCGAGGCCGTTTTGGTCCCGGAAAAGATGAAGCGCTACGCAGCCATTCGCAATATCAAATCCGAATTGGTCGAAAACCTCGGTGAAGAATGGGAAGGCCGCGAGGGAGAGGCTTACGAGATTTTAAGCAGTCTACAGAAAAAAATCAGCCGGGATCTCATCTTGAAAGAAGGGCGCCGGATAGACGGACGCCGGTTCGACGAAATCCGGCCCATCAGCTGTGAGGCCGGTATTTTACCCCGCCCCCACGGCAGCGCCCTGTTTACCCGGGGAGAAACCCAGGTGCTCGGCGTGCTGACATTAGGCTCCGGCCAGGATGAGCAGCGGGTCGAGACCCTCAGTGGCGAGGAGTTCCGCCCCTTTATGCTGCATTATAATTTTCCGCCCTATTCCGTCGGCGAGGTAAAACGCATCGGAGGACCCAGTCGGCGGGATATCGGCCACGGCGGACTGTCCACCCGCGCCATCGAAAAAATTTTGCCGGACAAAGAAGATTTTGAATACACCATCCGCCTGGTTTCCGAAGTATTCGAATCCAACGGTTCATCCTCCATGGGAACCGTCTGCTCATGCTGCCTGGCCCTGATGGACGGCGGGGTTCCGATCAAGGCCCCGGTAGCCGGCATCGCCATGGGCCTTGTAAAAGAAGACGACCAGGTCGTTATCCTGTCGGATATCCTGGGCGATGAGGATCACACCGGCGATATGGATTTCAAAGTGGCCGGCACCCGGGACGGCATTTCCGCCCTGCAAATGGATATCAAGATCCTTGAGCTGTCAAAAGATATCATGGAAAAAGCATTGGCCCAGGCCAAAATCGGACGGTTTCACATCCTCGATAAAATGGATGAAGCGTTAACAGAGCCCCGTCAGGAGATTTCACCATTTGCACCGACCATCATCACCATCCAGATCAACCCTGATAAAATTCGCGAAGTCATCGGCCCCGGCGGCAAAGTCATCCGGGGTATTCAAAGCGAAACCAACACCAATGTTGCGATTGAGGATTCGGGTCAGGTCAAGGTAGCCGCGTTCACGAGGGAAGAAGGTGATGCAGCGGTCAAAATGATCGAAGACTTGACCCGCGAACCGGAAGTCGGCGCAATCTACGAAGGTACGGTGGTAAAAATCACCGATTTCGGTGCTTTCGTTCAGATTATGCCCGGCACCGACGGCCTGGTGCACATTTCACAGCTGGCCAACCATCGGGTGACCAAAGTGTCCGACATCGTGAAAGAGGGCAACAAGCTTAAGGTCAAGGTACTGGAAATCAATCGTGACGGTAAAATCCGTCTGAGCCATAAGGCTGTCTCGGAAGAAGAAAATGGACGCAAACGTCGTTAAATCCACCCTGGCAAACGGAATACGGATTGTCACTAAAAATATGCCCTACACACGCTCGGTATCCATGGGCGTATGGGTCAACGTGGGTGCCCGGGATGAGTCTGCGCCTGAAAGCGGGCTGTCTCATTTTATCGAGCACATGATTTTCAAGGGCACCCAAAAGCGTTCCGCCTTTCAAATCGCCAAAGAATTCGATGCCATCGGCGGCAACACCAATGCCTTCACAACCATGGAAAACACCTGCTACTACGCCAGGGTCATTGACAGCCAGGCGGAAACCATGGTGGATATTCTTTCGGATATTTTTGTCAATTCGGTTTTCGATCCGCGCGAAATAGACAAAGAACGGCCGGTAATCCTGCAGGAAATCGGCATGGTCGAAGACAGCCCGGACGAATACGTTCATATGCTTTCCGGCCATAATTTTTGGGGAGAAAATCCGCTGGGCCGTTCGATCCTCGGTACGCCGGAAAACATTGCCCGTTTCGATGCTCCGACCCTCAAGAATTTCTTTCAGCGTCTGTATCAACCCGATCGCATCGTCATCTCCGCAGCCGGCAACCTGGAACACGAGCGCCTGGTGGAGTTGGTCGAACCGGTGTTTGGGACCATTGCAACCCGGCAAGGCTTTCCCCAGCGTCAAACGCCCCAGGGCCGATCGGTGGTAGACCTCAACCATCGCAGCCTGGAACAAATGCACATCTGCCTCAGCGCCCCGGGGTTGTCCATCACGGACCCGCGTCGTTACACCTGCTCATTGCTGAACACCATCCTGGGCGGCAACATGAGCTCAAGGCTATTTCAGGAGATCAGGGAGCGCAGAGGCCTCGCCTATTCGGTATATTCATTTATTTCCTCCCATGTGGACACCGGTATGTTCGGATTTTATATGGGAGTCGATCCCCAAAAGGCCCGGGAAACCACGCAGCTGGTTTTGGATGAGATCGACAGAATCAAAAACGAGCCGGTCGAATCAGCGGAACTCGATGGCGCCCGGGAATATACCAAGGGCAGCCTGTTGCTGGCGTCTGAAAGTGCGGACAATCAAATGGTGCGTACGGCCCAGAATGAAATTCATTTTGGCAAAGACATTGCCCTGCAGACCATCATCGATAAAGTCGAGGCCGTGACGGCCGATGAAATCCAGGACCTGGCCAATGATCTTTTCAACCGCAGGCAGATGACGCTGACGCTATTGGGCCCGCTGGAAGCGGATAAGCAAGAATTTGAAAAAATCTTGTATGAAAATTGAGCAACGCTCAATTTGTCAATTTTGTCCGTTGCAGGTTGTCCGTTGCAGGTTGTCCGTTGTCAGTGGTCCGTTGTCAGTTGTCAGTTGCATGTTGAAAATAATAATGGTATTTTGATCAACTACAACGCTCAAAAAAATTCTCTCCCCTCTTTGTAGGTTGGATTAGGAGAGGGGGCAATAGCGGGCAGATTTCCTCTTTAAACCACTGACCACGGACAACTAACCAAGGACACCTTCGATCAGCAGTGCCGATTCGCGAACACAAAAAATGTTTTCGAGCACTTTATTTTGGACGCCAACCCGACTATTAAGATTCTGCGCCTGCGACCGGAAACGGATTCCGACATTCCCCTGCCCCGCTATATGACACCCCAAAGCGCCGGCATGGACATCTGCGCCGCGGTCGAAGAAGAAAAGACCCTGGAAAAAGGTGAGGTAGCCCTGCTGCCCACCGGCTTTGCCATTGCGCTGCCTCCGGGTTTTGAAGCTCAGATCCGCCCACGCAGCGGTCTGGCGGTCAAACACGGCATCGGCCTGATCAATTCCCCCGGCACGATCGACGCCGACTACCGTGGTGAGGTTAAAATTGCAGTGATTAACTTAGGCCAGGCACCTTACACCTTCCACCGCGGGGACCGCATCGCCCAGATGGTGATCCAAAAAGTCTACCAGGCTCAATTACAGCAAGTGCGGCAGCTTGATGAAACCTCCCGCAACACCGGCGGCTTCGGGCATACGGGGAAGTAAAAAATGAGCGGCCTGCGGCCTTGAAGAGCGCTGCGCTTGAGGAGTGGCCTGCGGCCTTAACGAGCGCTGCGCTTGAAGAGCGGCCTGCGGCCTTGACATCGGAAACATAAATGAAGAAATTGGACTACCGATTGTCAAAAAATAGACGATTTTAAGGCTTTTGCCTCAAACGAAGTGCTCCTCAAGTGAAACGCTCCTCAAGCGAAGCGCTCCTTAGACGCTCTTCAAGCGAAGCGATCATAATACAGTTAGGTATACAGATGTATTTACGAGACAGACATAATGACCGATAACGATCTAACACCTACCGATTATTCTCTCGCCGTCTGCAATCTGGCCAGCGGCAGCAAGGGCAATGCAACTTATATTTCCGATGGCGAGACATCCATCCTGGTGGACGCCGGCCTGTCCGGCATTGAGCTCCAGCGGCGCCTGACATCGAGAGATCTGGTTCCGGAAGATCTGGATGCAGTCGTCATCACCCATGAACACAGCGATCATGTCAAGGGGGCCGGCATCCTTTCTCGTCGTTTTAAATTGCCGGTATACATCAATCAGAAAACACAAGCGGCCTCCCCCGGCCTTGGCAGTCTGCATGAAACCAGACCTTTTGATTGCGGTACCAGCTTTAAGATCGGGAAATTAAGCATCCATCCATTTTCGATATCCCACGACGCAGAGGATCCGGCCGGTTTTACCATTGGCCGCAACGGGACCCGTATCGCAATTGCCACCGATCTTGGCATTGCCACCGCCATGGTCAAAGAGCATTTGAAGCATTGTGCCCTGTTGGTGTTAGAGGCCAACCACGATCCCCAGATGCTGGAAACCGGCCCCTACCCCTGGCCCCTCAAACAGCGCATTCAAAGCCGCGTCGGCCACCTGTCCAACAGCGATTCCAAGGATTTGCTGCATGAACTGCAGCATGATAATCTGCAGCACGTCATCCTGGCCCACCTGAGCGAAATCAACAACGCCCCCCAAAAAGCATTTGAAGAAGTCGCCCGGGCCCTCACCCGCTGCAAGGCCCAGCTGACTGTAGCGGATCAGTACAGCCCCGGGCCGGTTATTTACTTGAAATAGGTGACTGAAGACAGAGGACAGATGTCAGAGGACAGAGGACAGAAGTAGAGAAGGTAAGAAGGTGAGAAGGTAAGAGGACAGATATCGGAAGATAGAAGCTAGGAAGTTAAGAAGGTGAGAAGGTCAGAAACTTTCGATTGCGGATTGACAGGGCTTGGGGCATGGCGCAAAAACAGAAGTTGAGAAGTTAAGAAGGTCAGAAGGTCAGAAGGTCAGAAAGTTTCGATTGCGGATTGACAAGGCTTGGGGCATGGCGTAGGGCGAAACGTGTTTAAAGGATAGCGTATGGGCGAAAGGCAGCGCGGGGCGATACTATCGGCCTTGGACCCTGCCCCCGGGATTAGATGACTTATACCTTACACCTTTTACCTTAAACCATATACCCTATACCTTAAACCCTTGCGGTGCGCTAGCCCTGTATCAATAATCAGCTGCCACAGTTTCTCCCCTTCTCACCTTCTCACCTTCTGACCTTCTGACCTTCTCATCTTCTGACCTTCTCACCTTCTCATCTTCTGACCTTCTGACCTTCTGACCTTCTCACCTTCCCATCTTCCTGGTATCTCCCGCTCTCCGAAGCCGGCAATTCGTCATCTCAATCCGCTTCTCGCCACCGCGTCCTGGCCCGCGCCAGCTCCCGGCCGTCCTGTTGACGGATCAGGCTGTGGTGAAAAATCGTGTTGTCCGGATCTAGCGAAGCACAGGCAGCGACAATCCGGTCCTCATAAAAAGCTTCTGCCTGAAAGTTGATTTCTAATTCCACAAGCACCGCAGCACTCAACGTAGTTGCCGGCACGCCTTCGACAATCCATTCCACGAATTTCACATTGTTGGCGTGTTGGTTGATATCGAGATCGGAATGGCGAACGGCAAAACGCTTCTCATGAACAGGATTTTTCAAGGCGGGCAGCTTATCCAGCCGGTCATTCAAAATGTGGCTTCCTTCAATGGGTTTCAGCCTATCGACAAATGGTGCAATCCGCACCGGACGCCGCTTTTGCAAATCGATGACGAGCCAGGCCGAAAGGGCGGCGGCTATGGTCTGATTGTCAGCGTCGATCATTGCAAAATCTCGCAGCGCAAACAGTTGTTGGGCACCCGAAGGCCAGGTCTTGATCTGGATCGAATCGTTCCAACCGGGATAGGCCGCAATTTGGATCTTGAGGCGGGACAGGAGCCAGGTGTAATTTTCGGACAGCAGCTGGTGAATGGAGACGCCCAGGGCAGCGGCATGCTTGCTGGCGGCCTCCTGCATGAAACTGAAGATTGAGAGAATCGACAGCCGATTGCGACAATCGACTTCATAGGATCTGATTTGATAGTCTTCGCGCCAGATATTCGCATCAGCGGCGCCGTGGGTCAGTTTCAATAGGTCGCTGTTGTCCATCGTCCATCTTTCACGCACCATAGCCACGTCGGCGCCGGTGTTATGTCGGTTGCAGGTCGTAATTAGCAGAGATCTAAATTATGAAAAGCGTTATCTACCACGGGCAGGCCGATCTGACAACCTATTATCAGAGGACAGAGAACAGAAGGCAGAGGACAGAGGACAGAAGAAAGAAAATGGGAAGCTTTTCGATTGCGGATTGCGGAATTCGGATTGCGGATTGACAGGGCACGGGGCATGGCGCAAAGGGCATGGCGCAGGGTGTAGGGCGAAGCGTGTTTAGTGTACAGCCTATGGGCGAAAGACAGCGCGCGGCGATACTATCGGTCTAGGACCCTGCCCCCTGGGTTAGTTGACTTATACTTTACACTTTACACCTTATACCTTTTACCTTAAGTCTTACACCCTACACCTAAAACTTACACCCCATACCTTAAGCCATTGCAGTGCGCTGTGCCCTTTGCGCCATGCCCAATGCGCAGACAATCCGAAATCCGCAATCTGCAATCCGCAATCGCCCCAATCGCCCCAATCGCCAAGCGCCCGTATTCATTGACAAAGCTAAGCGCAATGATTACAATCAATGTTAGTTAAGGGGATCTGATACCAGATCATCACTGCTTTTATTGGAGGTAATCCAAATGTCCGATAATTTCATGGCGATTAAATTGTTCGATGAGGGTGTTGCAGCCTATCTTAGAAATGATTTCAAAGCCAGCATCAAATATTTTTCCCAGGCCCTTAAACATGATCGCAAATTCGCGCTGGTATACTCAAGCCGAGGCGCGGCGCAATTAAAAACCAACAAGATACAAAAAGCCATATCCGATTTTACGCGCGCCATTCGGCTCGACCCGGCCTATGCCCGTGCATTTCATCTGCGCGGCTTGGCCCATGAAAAAGCCGGGGAAACCGCCCGGGCTTACCGGGACTTCGATCGTGCCATTGAAATTGATCCCGACCTGGCGGCTGCTTATCGCAGCCGGGATTCAGTATTGGACAAGGAGGTTGATGATCGAAGGGATTTTGAAGATTTTGAAATGGCCGAACACCTGAAAGCCATGACCGTTGCTTTGCTCACCGGCGAGAAGAAAGCCGCCTGAAAACTGAGATTTTGGATTGATTACTCAAAAGCACCGCCGCTGGCCGCAATCGTCGAGTTTTATCGGAAAAACCTAATGAACGTCGAACACTGAACGTCAAACATCGAATAATGTATTCTGCCTGTCGTGAGTCGTTTGTCGAACGGTCTACTTTTAAGCGACTGAGCGACCTGTCGGGTCATCTTGTGGGATCGTAGCTGAAAGCGAAGCTCAAAGGGCGAATCTACAAGCCGAAGGGGGCCTATGGGGTCGTAGCTCGAAGAGCGACGTGTGGGGTCGTAGCTTGGAAAGCGAAGCCCCAAGCCTGAGGCGATTTCGTCAATCGACATTCGTCATTTAATGACGGAGCGAAGCGACTTCCACCATTATTCATTATTCAATAGTCATTAGTCATTTCTCCGCCATTATTCATTAGTCAATAGTCATTAGTCATTTATACCCCTCCCGCCGCCGGTGTGGTATCTTGCACCTGCCGCGCGATCTCCTGTACCGCCGGATCACGATCATCTACAAACTGGAGGAGGCTTTGGGAGGCTTCCGGGTGAGAAATCCGGCCCAAGGCATAGGCGGCGGCCTCCCGCACTCTGGAATCTTGGTTCTTGCGAAAGATGAATGACCGCTGGGGCAGCAAAAGTTTAAGCAGTGCATCAGCACACAGCGGATTGGCAATCTGACCCAGCGCCCGGCAGCAGGCGACCCGCAGCTGCACATCTTCGGTTGAATTAAGCAAAGCAATCAAATCGGTCTCTACATTCGGCGGTCGGAGGTTACCCAGGCATTTAACGGCACTGACTGCCAAAACCGGATTCGGGCTCTGCAAAAATTCATGCAGCCATTCAATCACCCGGCTGTCTTTCAAACGCTCCACTAATCGGTAGGCTGCCTGGCGTAAGTTGGTATCATCATCGCCCAGGGCATGGGACAGCTCGATTTTCAAATCCGTGGTCAAAATATCTATAACCCCCAGAATTCGCACGCGCTCCTGGGCGCTGATTTCCAGCACCATTAAATGTTTGATGCGTTCAACCGCTTTGGGCCCGAGTTTCGCCAGCAAACCGGCAGCTACCTGACGCGTCCGAAAATCATCCTCGCGTTTGATAATCTCGATCAGCATTGAATTCGCCGCGACTCCCAGGCTTCCCAGCAATTGTGCGGCATTGCGCTGGCGCTCAGGATCAGCGGATTTGAGATCCTCTATCAGAACCCGCAGCGCCTGGGAATCCAACTTCCGATTCATGCTGCCGGCAAATAGCTGGGCGTTGGGATCTTTCGCGTTCTTAAACTTTTGAAATTGTTTTTCGATATGTCCGAGAGCCCGGGATGCCAGGGGATAATCCGCAAACTGGATTAAAAGGGTGGCCATTCGGCTCAGCAATGAAGCCATCTCGACCACCATCTTCGGTTCTTTTTCGATACCCAATTCGATAATTAGCGGATCCATCAATATCTTGGTAAAATCATACTGATAGGCCGGGGTCAAACGATCCAGCAATTTTCGCCAAAGTTCGATGACCATCTTGCGCGGGCCAATTTCACGATCCTGAAGGCCCAGATAGACTCGGTTCACGGCCTGCTCGACCAGTGCCGGTTTTCCGTCCACAAAAAAATCTTGCACCTGTTTGGGCAGCTGCTCCAGGTGGTGTCTAAAAAGTTGTGGTGCAATTGGCTGGTCCCCGAACCCGTGGGACATCGCCATGGGATGACCACCGGTCACCGACTCAGCTTGGCCGGCCGACAGACTGTGCGCGACCTGAACTTCATAGAGCTGCTGATCAAAAACGATTGCGGACACCCCTTGCTCCACGGCCAGAGATTTCCAAAATTCCGAGTTCACTTCAGATTCGGGCAAATTGCCCAACGCTCCGAAAAACGCCTCCAGCTGATGAATGGTTATGGTTTCCAGGAAGGTGATGCTTTCCAGGCCGATCTTGTCGAGCAGGCCTTTAAAATGATCCGCCAGCCCCCTTAACTCTGCGATGTCCGATGTGTCCAGTTTCTCACCGTTTACCAACAGGGTATCGCCGGCCTGGGAAAACGTCAAAACTCGTTGAAGGGTAAAATATTGCTGCAGTTTTCGCAGCAGCGTATTCAGTGTATTGACCACTGATTTGCTTTTTAGCGGATATAGGTTGACCACACGGGCTGCCGCAACCAGAGATCGCAATATCTCCGGAATGATTTTCAGCTCCTGTGGACCCAGGGGGGATTTCAATTCTGAGGCTTGGGCAGCCGTCAAAGATCCCGGGACCGCAGCGGCGGTGCTCTGGCCGGCCCCATCCGTAGCTTTGACTTTCACAGAATATTGCACTTGCTTCAATTCGATATTGGTCAGCTGGTGTTCAGCCGAAAAATCTTCCCAGAAGCCCGCCGTGAATGTCTGTTTGACCGTATTGCCGAGGGCCTGCAGCAGGGCTTCAAGCTCCCGCTCGGTAAGACCGCGGTGAAATGCGATACCCTTGAGCTCAGTACGGTCCAACAGTTTCAAGAAAGTATCCGCCACCAGTTTGAACTCCGATACATCGAGCTTCTGCCCATTGACCAGGATGGCATTTTTAACCTGGACGAAATTCAGGATTTCGTTGCCACGCAATACCCTCTCGAGGGAAGCCTTAAATTGGCGGTTGATTTTGACAATCGATTTGCTGCCCGGCGGATAGAGTTTGATATTGCGCACGGCCACCATAAAATCCCGCATAATTACAGGAATTCGCTTGAAATCATTGGGCTTCAGGGGTAGGTCGTCTTCAGTAGCCTCACCGGGTGCAGGTACCGAGTAGGCCATTGCCTCCTGGCCGTTGAAATTGCGGCTGTTGGCACGGGCCTGGATTTTTTCGTAACGTCCGGCTTTTTCCTGATTGGTGGATCGTTTGAAATGGTAGGCCAGCGTCGCCGCCGAAGGCAGGATATGCTGCTCATACAGACCCTCCTGGTAATTGCCGATCTGTTCGTGCAACTCCTGCCTGCGATCGTGCTCAATGGCCCCATAGGTGATGGCCAGGACCTGTTTCCCCAGGATGCTGATTATCTCGTCGTTGAGTTGAAAATTGGTACTGATAAGCCCCTGGGCACTCGCCTGATCTATGAACTCCAATACCTTGGCTTCCCTTTGCTCGGAGCTGCCCACCAGCATGCTCAAGGAAACATCCCCCCCTAGCGCCGAAATCTGATCCAAAATCAGGCGGCTTTCTTCATCCAGTGCCGTAATTTTGTGAGAAACGATCTCCTCCAGAGTTTTGGGAAAATACCCCTCTTCCGGCGGCTCGATGGCCCATTGCTGGCCGGTGAGGGTAATTTTGCGATCAAACACCAGTTTGCGCAGCAGCTCGCTGATAAAGAGCGGATTGCCCTGGCTGATCCGGGCAAGTTCATCTTTGAAATCCGGCGGTATGGTTATGTTCGGAAATAAGGAGTTCATGTGCCTGGTGATGTCAGCGGCACTCAACGGTGTAAGGGTCAGCTTTCGAATACCGAGAGTCCCCTGGTAGAGTTCGCTGAATCGACGCAAGGGAATTTTGTGCTCCGCGCGCTCCGATTCCGGGTCGCTTTCCGCCGAAGCAAGGACACATAAAGAGATTTTATTGAATTGCAATAGCTGGCGCAGCAGAAACAGGGAGGCTTCGTCTGCAAAATGCAGATCATCCAGGAACAGGATAATCGGCCGGCTGCCGGCTGCCTTGATAAACAAATGGGCCAGAGCTAAAAAAATGCCCTTGCGATTTAAACGCTCATTGTCATTTTCAACCACTGCTGCATCCGGTGCCAGCTGCGGCAATATGCGCCCGATATGGTCTTGGTGTTTTTTGTCAAGGCTCGCGATGATGGCAGCTCCCTGATCGCCTTGATTGCCCAGCAGATTGACTAAAATTCTGGTCATCAGGTAGTAGGGGCGGAACATCTCCCTGGGATCGCCGCCAACTTTTATGTGCCGGGCTTTGGTACGCGTCAGGCTTCGCCGGATAGACTCCAAAAACTCGGATTTTCCAATGCCGGCTGTGCCTTCGGCAATCAGCATCTGGTTTTGTTTCTGCCCGAACTTGTTCAGAACTTTGATTACCTCTTTGAACTGGGGGTCCCGTCCCACCAGCTTAGCCTCTTTAAGCTGGTTGACGACAGTTTTGTCGAACACGGTTTCCGGGACAACTTCGCCGGCATTCACCAGGCAGTCCCGGCCACTGCATTTGGCAGAGTAAAGGGCAACATCAGCTTGTTGTATCAGGCTCTTGCCGCTTTTCGCATCTTCGGGAGCGGAAGCAACGCCAAGGCTCAACGTAATGGGAAGGCTTTTTTTCTGATCATCCAGTCGGAACGGTTGCGAGCGGACTTTGCTGAGCAGACGATTGCCCATTTTCATGGCCGTTTGCTTGTCGCAATTCGTAAACAAGAGCATGAATTCATCGCCGGCGTATCGGATGGACAATCCCTTCTCTCCAGCCACCTCGCGCAACAAGTCTGCCACCCAGACGAGCGCCGCATCCCCAACCTGATGCCCATGGGAGTCGTTGACACTTTTAAAATTGTCAACGTCTATCATTATCAATGCCAGGGGATTTTGGGCCAGCTTGTCCCAGGCTACTTTGGTCTGGAAATATTGAAAGAGAAATCGCCGGTTGTATACACTGGTGAGCTCATCCTCAAAGACAAGGCGAGTGGGATCCTTCCCCGTAAATTCAAGCAGATTGACAAGGTCTTGTTGTTGCATAAAATCAAATTACCGATGGTCCATCAATCGAAAAAACAATAATTCCAGGTACACAGGAAATTACTATCAATTTTATGCGGAATTCAATTTTTTTGCAAGAAAAATATCTAAATTATAAACGATATCAGTTATTTATATTGATAGCTACTTTATGGCCGGATTGTTGAGATGGTACGAGGCCTTTCGATTGCGGATTGCGGAATTCGGATTGCGGATTGACAGGAAAGATCACGGAAATCAAAAGATAGAAGTTAAGAAAGTAAGAAGGTGAGAAGATGAGAAGGTCGGAAGGTGAGAGGGTGAGAAAATGAGAGGATGAGAAGGTGAGAAGGTGAGAAAAAATCAGCATATGGATTGCATTTTAATTCTTATCAATCCGATATTAAAAATCCGCAATCGAAAAACCCGCAACAGCTCCTCGTGCTTTTTTTCTTTCAATCCGAAATCCGAATTCCGCAATCCGCAATCGAAAAACCCGCAACCCGCAACCCGCAACCCGTAACCCGTACCCCGCAACCCGTATCCCGTACCCCGCAACCCGTACCCCGCAACCCGGAACTGCTCCTCGTGCTTTTATTCTTTTCAATCCGAAATCCGCAATCTATTTACGTCGCCCGAATACCGCTGGCACTGATGCCTTTGATATAATACTTGTCGTCGTTTAGAAAACTCAAAAAGATGACGAGAAAAGCCACCGATGCCTGCAGCATCAGCGGTTTATTCTGGTACAGGATGTCTAGGTGTTTGTTGCGAACCTTGCCGGATTTGTGCCTGAAATAGGTCGAAAACAATCCGTCCAACAATTGGCTGCCGTCAGGTTTGGTGACCAGGTCGCTGCGGCCGCTGTAGCAATATTGCATCGCCTCCAGCAGCAGGCCGCGCTGTTCCTTCAGGTCTTTGATGTGATAGCTCATCAGATGAATCAAGGTTCGTTGGGCTTCCTTCAGGCTTGCTTCGGAAACCGCATCGAACAGGCCCTTGACGACCCGCTGGCCGGCCGGAGGAGTGTGCTGCCGAATCAGTGACAGCAATACGGCATTCTTAAATAGCTGATATAAACGGCGGGCACCGTTGATGGCCGTCGTCGGCGCAAGCTCCATCATGGGCCGGTACCCCGCATAGCTGGTGACAAATAGGACCTGGAAAATGGTCTCGTAAAAATCTATTCTGGCGAGGGCATCCTCAAGGTCGATACGCATATCCAGGGTATTGTCCAGCCGATCTGCCAGCTTCACGGCGACCAGTTCGGGGGCAAGCCGCGCGTTATCCAGCAGTCTTCCGATATACTGGTAGTACGATTCCCGGTCCGTGCGCGTCAGGTACAAAAGATTTTGCATCAGCTTGGATTCATCCCCCTCGTCCATCCGCTGCATGAGGCCGTATAGCTGTCCCTCCATGGTCTTCCACTTCTGGACGTCAAACTGCCCCGGTTTGACATCTTCGAGAATATCGTGAAACAGCAGGGTGAGAATATTGACCAGACTAAGATCGTCGAGAAACCGCGTAAATATGGCAGAAGCACGCAGCGGATGCAGTACAGCCATGGGTCCCAGCCGCCGACGCTTATCACTGTATGCGTTAAACAGATACCCCAGGGCCTCCATCAGGATGCCCTTCTGCTCCCGGTCGCTCGTTTCATCCGCCACCAGGCGCTTGTTGCCAATGATATACATCAGGACGGTGTATCGGTTCAAAGAGGCAGCACTCAAATTATAGTTCAAGGCTGAGGAGAGCTTGAAAAACTCGGTTAAATCAAATAGTGGCATGGCTACTCCTGCATTTCTGCTTCAATTTTTTGTACATCATCCCTCATGCCAGTGGTAAGATCAGCCAGATCTTGTTTTTGAAGCTTCAACAACTCAAGAATACCCGGTGCGATTTTCTGCGGATTTCCTGGCGGTCCGGCTGGAAAACCGGCAGTTTTGGCCAAAACATCAGCCAGGTGAATGATGCAGTCCAGCTTGGTCTCCTCCGTGCAGCGCGGCTGATGATGAAAACGGATGGCAGCGATTTGAGTTTCCGGAAAACGCCAGATGCGACAAGCCCGAGACATGATCTCGGCATGGTCGAACCCGATAATGGATCTTTCGGCTTCAAAAAGCAGCGGATCATTTTGGCGTTTCAGCATTTTGAAGTCAAATTTGTGTTTAAGCACATATGGATCGAGGATGATTTTTCCGGCATCATGCAGCAGCCCCGCGGTAAATGCATCCTCTACCATATTATCACTGCCGATATCCGCAATTCTTTTGGCTGCAAAAGCACAAGCCAGAGAATGCCTCCACATATCATTGGGGTCGATCCCGTAACCCCGCAGCTTCCTAGTGAGCAAAGCCGATGAAGCCGAAATGGTAATCATTTGTCCCAGGGTTTTCTGACCGAGCAGAACCGAGGCATGGGGTATTGAAGATATCTTGCCGCTGACGCCGTAATAAGCCGAGTTGGCCAGGGTCAATACCTTGGCCACCAGGGCCTGATCGGTTTCGATGACAACTGCCAGGTCCTTGAGGCTCGATTCGGGATCCGACAGGATTTGGCGGGCCTTTAAAATGATATGGGGCATGGGAGGCAGGTTTACCAGACTGCGCAATATTTTGGTTTTCAGGGCCTTGATCTGCTTTTGGCGTTCAACCTCGATTTGGGCTGGATCGGGCGCTGGGTCCCCATCTGCATGTTCCGCACGGCGATGGGCCGGATTAGTTTGATCCAGGCTGAATACCAGCTCCAATTTCATTGCCAAGTTGCAGTTCGGACAGGATAACTCAAAAGCATTTTGATCAGAGATAATCTGGCTAGTCATGATTACCTTGACCATTTTGCATTTTGGGCATTCTAATTTCATGACCTGTTTCCCGCGAGAGGATCATACATCGTTAATTGCTAATTAATCTTAATCAGATACCAACTAAAAATCAAGCCGCATAAGAAGATCTTGACAGTCCTGCCGGAAACATCCATAAGATCAATTTTAAGCGGTTCGGGGTTTGAACTCCCGGGTAAGCTTCCAACCGGCTCATATCGAGAGAATATGAAGACATCTCACACTAAAATCAACGTCAGCTCTCGCCTGCGGCGAATGCTACTCTGGTCCTCGGTAATCCTTTACACCCTGTGTCTACCCCACGCAATTATTGTTTATCGTTCAATTGTCAACCGATTTTCGTCCCAGGTTGCGGGGAAGGTCCCGCTTTACATCTTGCTTGCATTTACGTTGATTTATACCATCGTCGGCCTGCTGAAAAAAAAGACCGCCCGCTGTCTCATCGTGCTTGCAGTTGGCGGAATAATAGTTACCTTGATCATGAACCTCGAAGCCAATGCCAACAAGCATATCCATATCCCCGAATATATTCTGATGTCCTGGATTCTGTACCTGGCACTCGCCGTGGATTACAGCGGCAGCGGTATTCTGCTGTTGGTGTTTATCTGTGCGACGATGCTGGGTGTCGTGGATGAAATCTTGCAGGGGATTCATCTGCAAAGAACCTATGGTTGGACGGACATGTTGGTCGACACCGCCGCAAGTTTCATCGGCTGCCTGACGATCATGGCCCTGAAACAGCCGGCAAAAAGGGACTGGCGCTGGTGCAGGGATCTCAGGTATTTCAAGGGCACTTTGGGGGTAATTGCCTTTGGAGTGGTTACGGCTCTGCCCATGGGCGGCCTGCTGCTGAGCATCCCGGAAGCAAGCAGTTTTTTCAAGGTTTATCCCGGCTGGCTGCTGGCCGGCAATTGTTTTTTTGTGGCTGCTTGTCTGGTACTGGTCGCGTACCACTGGCGGAGGAAGTTGACTTTGGGAAAGTTGGGGCCGGCTGACCAACCATCCGCTGGTCGCAGTCATTCCACCGCAATGCTGTGGGTCATGTGCCCCATGGCGATTCTAATGGTCATGCATGCGCTGGTGCTGTGGGTGGCAGTGGCCGGAATGGATTTTCATTAAAGCTAAATCCTATCATATTTGCGCAGGATTTTTGTATTATCCAGATTGGATATTCAATCTTCATTTCCCCGATAAATCGGGATTAAGCTTCGCTAAAACCGGCTTCGCCGGTTTGGGAGAATTTAGATGGAAGAAAATGTAAAAACAGTACTGGATTACTTCGAGCAAATCAATGCAATCCCGCGCTGCTCTAAAAACGAAGCGCAGGTCGGTCGCTGGCTGGAGCAGTGGGCTGAAAACAATCGACTGGCAGCAAAAAAGGACGCTGCCGGCAACCTGCTGGTCAAGGTACCGCCGGCTGCGGGATATGAAAATGCACCGATCATCGTTATTCAGGGTCACCTGGACATGGTATGCGAAAAATCAACCGACTCGCCCCACGATTTTTCTAAAGATCCCATCCAAAACATTATCGACGGTGACTGGCTGCGGGCGGATAACACCACGCTCGGGGCGGATAACGGTATTGCCATTGCACTGGCCATGGCGCTTGCCGGCAATGATAAAATAGCACATCCACCCTTGGAGCTGTTGTTCACGGTGGACGAGGAAACCGGCTTAAACGGCGCCAAGGAACTCGAACACGGATTTGTGGAAGGTCGAATTTTGCTGAATGTGGATTCGGAAACCGAAGGCATATTTACGGTCGGATGTGCCGGAGGAAGACACACGCATATTGCGCATAAACTCGAAATGTCGGAGCTTGGACCCGAATGTCAACTTTTCAACTTGAGTGTCGGTGGGCTGCACGGTGGACATTCGGGCATCGATATTATCAAGCAAAGGGCCAGCGCCAACAAAATCCTGGCGCGCACCCTGCACCGGTTGGCCGCGGCCTGTGATATCCAGTTGATATCAATTAAAGGCGGGACGGCGCACAATGCCATTGCCCGTGATGCGGTTGCCGTCTTTGCCGCAGCGGCCGGAGATTACGATAAGCTGGAAAAGATAGTTTCCGAAACTCGAGACATCTTCCAGGCTGACTATGATGGCATCGAAAGCAGCCTAAATTTGAGCCTGTCGGTCACGGATTCCGCGGCTGAGAGTAAAAACGCTCTGAGTGCCGCGGAATCCCGCACCGTCGTCAACCTGTTGCTATCCCTGCCTCACGGGGCGATGGGATTTTCGACGGCTTTCAAAGAACTGGTGGAAACCTCCAACAACCTGGCCACGGTTGAATTAAAAGGGGATCGACTGCAAATCCTCACCAGCCAGCGCAGCCTGACAAGATCGCGCCTGGATGAGATCAGCGCCATAATCGGTGCCACGGCCGCCCTGGTCGGCGCTGAACCCCGATGTGGCAGTGAATATCCGCCCTGGACACCGAATATGCAATCCGAGCTGCTCGCCAGGTGTCGGAAGATCTACAACGAGGTTTTCGACCGGCCGGCCCGGGTTAAATCGGTTCATGCCGGGTTGGAGTGCGCGATCATCGGAGATAAATACGAGGGGATGGACATGATATCATTCGGCCCGGACCTGAGAGACCCCCATTCGCCCAACGAGGGGCTGTACATTCCGTCACTTGAAAAAATATGGCGGTTTATGGTAGCACTGTTGGCATCATACGACGGTAAGTAAATGTGAAGCGATTGAAATAGCCATGAACTGAGACTAATTGAATAAACAGCAACTTTTAAATTCCAAATAGCAAAATACAAATAACAAACAAATACCAATTACCAAAATTCAAAATTCCAAACTCATACTGGATTTGCCTATGAAGTGTCCACAAGATTGGGAAAGTTGAGAAGAGCTGCCTTTGAAACTCAGATCGACCGCAGCTATCGATGGCCAACCTTGTTTTGGTCATTGGATTTTGTAATTTGTGATTTATTTGAAATTTGGTGCTTGTAGATTGTGATTTAAGCATCTTGTGCTTAGCTTGACAGATCTTATGAATTAATTATGGAGCACATAATTATAATAGGCGGCGGAGGTACCGGAGCGGCTTTGGCCCACGATCTGACACTGAGAGGGTTTGAGGTCTCGCTTTTTGAACGGGGGGAATTTTTCTCCGGCTCCACCGGCCGGCACCACGGGCTGCTGCATAGCGGCGCGCGCTACGCGGTCCACGATCCGGTGGCCGCCCGGGAATGCATCGAAGAAAATAAAATCCTGCGCCGCATTGCCCCCCAGGCCCTGGAGCAAAATGACGGACTGTTCGTGGCCGTCAATGAATCGGACCTGGACTATCGCGGCCAATTTTTGGACAGCTGTCGCAGTTGCGGAATACCGGTCACGGAGTTGACCGCCGGTCAAGCCCGAACCTTCGAACCCGCGTTGACGCCGGATGTGAAGCTGGCGGTCCAGATACCGGATGCCACCATGGATGCCTGGCGCCTGCCCCTGCATTTTCTGGCAACTGCCAAGGCCAACGGCGCCCGATTTCATCGCTTCGCCGAAGTCGTCGAATTTCACAAATCCAACGGGATGGTCACAGGCGTCCGCATCTTCGATCACCAAACCCATGGGGAATATGATGTGGCGGGCGATCTTTTCATCAATGCAGCCGGCGCCTGGGCCGGTCGGCTCTGTGCTTTGGCGGGAATCAAATTACCCCTGCAGCCCGGCCCAGGTGTAATGGTGGCGGTCAATGGCCGCCTGACCAATATGGTCATCAACCGGCTGAACCAGGCCGGGGAGGCCGACATTATCATACCCCAGCGTGGGCTTTCGGTGTTGGGAACCACCGTCTGGTTGGCTGACAATCCGGATACCATCGAATACCCGCCGGAACATGTTTCCAAGATCATGCAGCAGTGCGGCGAAATGGTCCCGGCAGTCAAAGAGGCTTCCATCCAGTCCGTCTGGTGTGCACCGCGCCCTCTGATTGTAGCCGAAAAGGATCAGGATCCCCTGCGAATCAGCCGGACCTTCGACTGTTTCGATCACGAAGAAAAAGACGGGGTCAAAGGTCTGATCTCGTTGATCGGCGGCAAGGCCACCACCTTGCGTGCCATGGCCGAAAAAACTGCCGATCTGATCTGCCAAAAAACCGGCCGGGAAATTCCCTGCCGGACAAAAACCCAAAAATTGCTGAATTACAGAATGTTTTATAAAAGTAATTAGCGGATCTAAATAAAATTTGGACGCAGATTTACACGGATAAACGCAGATGAAAACAGTAGAACATCCCTCTGTGGCTGCTGTTTACCATAATAGGAAATCCGGCAGGTTGTTACCCGATAATAGTTTCCGCCGAAAACGAGTGGCAGTGGCTAACTTTCTTCCAGAAAGTAATCCAGACGAAAAAATCAGCGTTAATCTGAGCCAATCTGCGTCCCATTAAACTAAAATCGACAATGGCACTTAAAGACATCACATTCAAAATCCTGCGCTACAAACCGGGGCACATCGATCCACCCCGGTTTCAGAATTTTACACTCACAGTGGATTCAACTACAAGCATTCTGGACGGGCTTGAAAAAATTCGCCTCGAGCAAGACAATACCCTGATGTACCGCCGCTCCTGCCATCATTCATCCTGCGGAACCTGTGCCTGTAAAGTCAATGGCGTTGAACGCCTGACCTGCATTACTAAAATCCGGGATCTGCCGGGCGACACCATCACACTGACACCCCTTGAGGGCTTCAAACCGCTTGGTGATCTGGTGGTTGATATGAACCGCTTTTATGATGAACTGTCCGGCGATTGGAGCCACATAAAAGACACTGAAAACATTCAATCAACTGAACATCCGGCAGGTGTTGCGAAATTTACCCGCTTTGAAAACTGTATCGAATGCGGCGCCTGCGTTTCCTCCTGTCCGGTCAGCCATAAAAATGCCGACTTTATCGGACCGGCTGTACTCGCGGCGATCAATTGCGAGCTAGGCAAGTCCCCCCGCCAATCACAAGACCTTATGGCTGTTGCGGGAAGCAAACGTGGTGAACATCTGTGCGAAAGAGCCCTTAACTGCAGCCGGGTGTGCCCGACGGGCGTCTATCCGGCACGCCACATTATGGATCTGCGGAGGTTATTAGTAAACTTGAAAAAGGCCTCAAATCCGAAGTAGTTCTAAATTTTAAGCCTTCAGTTATTCCCTGCAATTCTACACCCTATAGTTGCGACAATTACCTATTGTAGGGTGGGATGTGCCCACCAAAATCGCACCAATCATCTGGCAACGGTATGAAGTGTCAACTCTAAAGTGATGTTCCTCCCGCAGAGCGGGAGGCCTCAGGAAGCCCCCTGGAAGGTGGCTGGATTAAGTGCTCATCAATTAAATTCCGAAATAGGAAGCAATAAATGCGAAATGTAACAAAAAAGTATGGGACGCAGATCATCACAGATTCTCACAGATAATTTATTCCAGGTCCGCCAGGCGGCTGAAGAAGCAATGCCGCAAAGTCTGTGAGTGTAATTAGCTTTTTTTTCGCCGAAGGCGAGGGCGTTAATTGGTTTTAAAATCTGCGTGCATCTGCGAAAATCTGCGTCCTAAATTACGAAAGGGCTTTTCACCTCCATGCCGCCTTTCTGCAGAACGTGGGTGCAGATCATAGTGGTGAGCTAGTTTTCATATTGCACCTCTTGATAATTTTAATAATCATGACCCAATAAATTTAAATGTTTTCAGTTTCTCGTGCTCTTTTTTTCATCAACGGCGAGTTAACGCCGGGATGTTCGTA